>TARA_R110002096_G_scaffold17196_2_pt1 | contig 38045 bp, 28 predicted proteins | sample TARA_R110002096 | Tara Oceans TARA_R110002096 (sample SAMEA4397295) | marine metagenome | biome: Polar Biome; feature: [DCM] deep chlorophyll maximum layer (ENVO:01000326); material: water (ENVO:00002006), including particulate matter (ENVO:01000060) such as... | depth 35 m
TATTGCGGTGATCATTCCCGGCAAACACAAGCATCACTTGAATTTACAGGCGCACAACCGAATTCTCAGACCGGCGTCGCCCGGACCAGCCGGATGGAATACGGCAATGCTGGAATTGCTCGCGGAGCTGCATGAGAATCAATTCACCCCATCCGACAACGGAGCATAAGCAGTGGGAGACTTCCACCAGAACGGCAATATCGCAACGCTGCACAACCTGTCAGACCGCAAGGTCGAAGACCTCGAACGTGAGCTGATCGAGTTCTCTCGTTACCGGCCGATGGGCCTGGTTGTGCCGTCGCTCTATTCGGAGCTTGAAACGCCGGCCCTTGAAAATATCGTCAAAGAACTGGTCCGGGTGCCGTACCTGAATGAAATTGTCATCGGCCTCGACCGGGCGGACGAAGCTGAGTACCGGCATGCGCTCGAGTTTTTCGACCGCCTGCCGCAACACCACCGTGTGTTGTGGAATGACGGACCGCGGCTGCGTGCACTTGATGCGCGGCTCAAGGAAAAAGGCTTGTCGCCCAGCGAGCCCGGCAAGGGCAGGAACGTCTGGTTTTGTTATGGCTACGTCCTCGCCGCGGGCAGGGCCTCGAGCGTTGCACTGCACGATGCCGATATCAAAACCTACAAGCGCGACCTCCTCGCACGACTGATATACCCGGTCGCGAACCCGAACTTCAGTTTCAACTTCAGCAAAGGCTATTACGCGCGCTCGAACGGTGAGACGCTGGGCGGGCGTGTTACGCGCCTGCTGGTGACACCGCTGATACTCGCCTTACGCGTTGTCTGTGGTCATAACGATTATCTTAACTTCCTGCACAGCTTTCGCTATCCGCTGGCCGGCGAGTTTGCATTACGGCGCGATGTCATCGATGACCTTCGCATTCCAACAGACTGGGGCCTGGAGATCGGCGTCCTCAGCGAAATGCATCGTAACCACTCAACGAATCACCTGTGCCAGGTGGATGTTGCACATACCTATGACCACAAGCACCAGGATCTGAGCCCCGAGGACCAGACCCGCGGCTTGTCGAGAATGAGTATCGACATCGCGAAAGCAATGTACCGCAAGCTCGCGATTCAGGGCGAGACTTTTTCGCCGGACAGGGTGCGAACGATTAAAGCCACTTACTATCGCATAGCGCTGGACTTCGTCGACCTGTTCGAGGCGGACGCTGTTATGAACGGCTTGAAGTTTGACCGCCACAAAGAGGAAAAAGCGATCGAACTGTTCGCGGCGAATGTCGTCAAGGCCGGTGAGGTATACCGTGAGAACCCGATGGACACCCCCTTCATACCACCGTGGAACCGGGTTGTCAGCGCGGTCCCCAACATTCTCGCCGAACTGCAGGAAGCGGTTGAACTGGACATGGAGGAATTTGGGCGTTGAGCGCTAGCGAATTATCCGCGGGCATGCGTCGACTGCAGGCACGCGTCAGTGCTCATCTCGAGGTCGTTTACGGCGAACAGGGCGCCAAGCTGGTTGCGCCTGTCATCGACGCGATGCGCTACGCCGGCGAAGTATCCGAGCCTGCGCCTTATCAGAAGTACTGGAATGAGTCTGACTGCTGGATGATTACTTATGCAACGTCGATACGTGAAGACGACGCACCCGGCTTGAAATCCTTACAGGCGTTTTGTGATCAATACCTGGCGGAAAGGATCAACGGACTGCATATACTGCCTTTCTATCCGTATAGCTCCGACGACGGTTTTGCGGTCATCGATTATTGCACCGTCGATGCCGAAGCCGGCAGCTGGGACGACATCCAGTCGATAGCTGCGCGTTACCGGCTGATGGCCGATCTCGTTATCAATCATGTCTCCAGTCACTCAGCGTGGTTCCAGAACTTTATTTCGCGCAAGGACCCCGGCAAGGACTACTTCAAGGAGACGAGCCCGGAAGACGACTTGAGTATGGTCGTACGGCCGCGATCAACGCCGCTGCGAACCGAGGTTGATACGCTCGATGGCAAGCGATGGGTCTGGTGCACGTTCGGCCCGGACCAGGTTGATCTCGATTTCGGCAACCCCGAGGTTCTGTTGCGCTTCGTGGAAATTATTCGCTTCTACCTGGAGAACGGTATTCGCGTGTTGCGCCTCGATGCAATTGCGTTTCTGTGGAAGGAGCCCGGTACGACATCGCTGCACGATCAGCGCACCCATGAAATCATCAAACTGATTCGCACGCTGCTCGACTTTTACGACCCGTCGGTCATGCTGATTACCGAAACCAATGTACCAAACCGCGACAACCTGACCTACTTCGGTAATTCCAATGAAGCCCATGCGATCTACAATTTTTCACTGCCGCCGCTGCTTATCAATACATTGCTGACCGGCGATTGCCGTCACCTGAAAACCTGGATGATGAGCATGCCGCCTGCGCGCGGCGGCACCACGTACTTCAATTTCCTCGCCTCTCATGACGGCATCGGTATGCGCCCGGTGGATGGTTTGCTGTCCGAAGCCGAGCGCGCTCGCCTGCTGGATACGCTGACCGGGTTCGGCGGCAAGATCTCGCTGCGAACCGGCCCGGATGGCGCGGCGCACCCCTACGAGGTCAATATCAGTCTTATTGATGCGCTGGCCGGAACCGAGCACGGACCTGACGAATTCCAGGTCGAGCGCTTTGTTTGCGCACATGCCATCATGCTCGCGCTCGAAGGCATTCCGGGAATCTATATTCACAGCTTGCTGGGGACTGCGAATGACTACGAAGGGTTAGCGAGAACCGGCCGTTATCGATCGATCAATCGGCGCACCTGGCAGCTCGACGAACTTGCGAGCTTGCTGCAGGACCCTGGCAGCCTGCAGTCGACAGTGCTCTCGAGACTAACGCATTTGATCAAACTGCGCCGCGAGCAACAGGCGTTTCATCCGAATGCCGTGCAATTCACAATGCAACTGGGCGCGCAAACATTCGGTATCTGGCGGCAGTCGCCGGACCGGCGCCAGGATGTGTTCAGCATCAGCAACATCACGCGCGAACGGCAATCGCTCGAGCTCGCAAACGTTAACCTGGTAAGCACCGATAGCTGGCGCGACCTGATCAGCGGTGAGCACATCGATGAGGGTCAGACGGTACTCGAACTGCAGCCGTACCAGACAGTCTGGCTGAGTAACGCGTGATCCTCGACGGGTTTTGTCAGCGGCACGGCTTGCCCGAGCGTTATCTGGAATCGGCGCGGCAGTATTTTCTGCCGTTTGCCGACTGGCTCGAAGATCGCATCGCGGAACACGGCGGCAAGACTTATGTTCTGGGTCTGAACGGTGCACAGGGCACCGGTAAATCGACGCTCGCACAACTGATCAGTGATTACCTGGAAAGTCAGAACGCCCGCAATGTCGTCATTTTGTCGATTGATGACATTTACCTGACACGCAAGGAACGACGCGCGCTCGCCGATCGGGTGCACCCGCTGTTAGTCACACGTGGGGTTCCGGGCACCCACGATGTCGGATTGGGTATTTCTGTCATCGAGCATCTGAAGTCATTGCAAGCCGGAGAGACACTCGAAGTGCCCCGATTCGACAAGTCCCGCGACGATCGCTGCCCGCAAAGCGACTGGAGCACCGTCACTGGCCCTGTCGATCTGGTGATCTTCGAGGGTTGGTGTGTTGGGTCACAAAGCGTGAGCGACAACGAACTCAAAGCGCCACTGAACGCACTTGAATCGTCCGAAGACCCGGACGGTCGTTGGCGGACCTATGTGAATGAGCAGCTGCGAACAGATTACGCCGAGCTGTTTGCCTTACTGGATGGCTTGCTGTTCCTCAAGGCCCCTGATTTCGACGCGGTATTTCGCTGGCGGCTTGAGCAGGAGCACAAGCTCAGAGATCGTGCCGGGTCAGATGCGGCCGCCATTATGAGCGACGAGCAGGTCGCAACATTCATTAGGCATTACGAACGCATCACTCGACATAACATTGCGATATTGCCATCAATCGCGGAAGCCGTTATCGATCTGGACGTCGACCACCACGCAACTTCATTACGCTGTCGGTAACGGAACGTCGCGCCGCCACGGGCGCGCCGAGCTTTCACGTTCTATCAGATTGTAGTCGAGGGTCAGGTGCTCGTACTGGGTGTCGCGTCCTGCGCGGCTGGCACGAATGCTGCGCGTCAACAGGTCGATCGCAGCATGCGACATGTCACTGATCGGTTGACGGATCGTCGTAATCTGCGGCCAGACTGTCGTTGCCAGCAGCGTGTCATCAAAGCCGGTGACCGTTAGCTCCCCGGGCACATCAATGTTGTGGCGGTGAGCAACTGAAATCGTTGCCGCGGCCATCTCGTCATTGCTGGCAGCGATTGCGGTTGGAATCTCAGGCAGCGCGAGCAGGCGGCCCGCCGCTTCCAGTCCGGACCGATAGGAGAAACGGCCGGTGGCAACGAGTTCCGGGCGCCACTCGATACCCGCCGCTTCCAGGGCATCACGATAGCCACTCATGCGGACTTCGCTGACCAGGTATTTCGGATTGCCCGTAATGAAGCCGATGTGACGATGACCGAGCCCAATAAGGTATTCGGTCATCGTACGTGCTGCACTCCTGTCATCAATCATCACCGAAGAGATACGGTCGCCGACAAGCTGCGGGCCCATGGTGACCGTCGGCACATCGCGCTCTTTCAGCAGATTCAGCAGACTGAGGGAGTCGGCAAGTGGTGGTACCAGCAGGACACCGCTGATACCGCCCTTCAGTTGGTCCTTGATGGCCCGCTCTGCATCCGCCTCACCATCGCATTCGGCGACGATCAGCTGCGTATCGTTTTCGCGAGCCTGCTCGAGTGCGCCCAACAAGGTCGCACTCAAATACGTGCTACTGAGATTTGCGTACAGCAGGCAAACCTGCATCTGGCTGGCGCTTGCGAGGCTGCGGGCGGCCCGATTGGGCGAATAGCCGAGCTCGTTTATGGCCGCATCAACCGCCTCGCGCGTGCTGTCGCGTACATTGCCTTCCCGGTTGATGACGCGAGAGACCGTCATTGGCGACACGCCGGCGTGGCGGGCAACATCGTTGATAGTTACCCGCGCATGGTGGCGGCGAGCGGTTGTGTGTCTACTCTTGCTCACTATTGGCCACCTTTATTGTTTCGCCACGCCGGCGAGATTTTTTATCCGCTTATTATTATTGCCCAAAACCCTCGATGCGGACAGGCTGAGCTGCTTCCCATTCCGCTTGGTCGACACTGCGTCGCTTTTGGGTAAAGACAAAAGTGCCTTTCTTGTTACCGACCACCAGGTCGACCAGCCCATCTCCATTCAGATCACCGCTGACCAGTCGCCGCCCGATGCCGGCCTTATCGTCGATCTGATGTGGAATGAATTCTACCTTGCCATCCTGGCGCGTGAGACGGAAATAATAGATCACGGGGGCCTGACGTGAGCCGGGATCGTGGAAGTCGTGAGCCCGATAGGTCTTTCCGGTCACAATGTCCTTCAGGCCGTCACCATCGATGTCAACAAGCTCTACTGCGTGGAGCTGGGAGAATTGAACGCCATACGGGTTGTCGGTATTTGGCGCTTCCTTACTCATAATCAGATGCTCCTTAAAGGAGATCTTACTGCCGGAACGGCGCTGTTCAAACCAGGCCAGGCCCCAGCCGTGAGCATCCAGGCTGGTGACAACGTCGTTGAGCCCGTCACCGTTCACGTCATAGGCAAACATTTGTCCGCCGCCGGCGAGGTCACCGAACGGATGGTCTGAGCTTCGATCAGCGAATGGGAACGGGTGAAACGTCCACTCCGGATCGTTTTCCAGGGAGTCAGGTTGCTCTATCCATCCATCCCCGGCCAGGAGGTCAGTGCGTCCGTCGCCATCGATGTCCCCGTAGCCCATGCCATGGGTGTAATGATGAATTGGCTCTTCGTGAGTCGAGGCCGGGTGAAATATCCAGGGTAGCGTTGGAGCGACCGGGTTCGGCGAGACATGGCCGTAGTGATTGCCATAGGCCATCAGGAGTTCAGGCACCCCATCGCCAGTGACGTCTTCAAATTGCGGTGCTTCGTTCTTGACGCGATCGGTGACAAAGTGACGTTCCCAGTGGCGGGGCTCGTCAGGAGTCGCGTCACTGAATGGCTCGCCCGGATTCTGGTACCAGTACGCCTCGGTATTGGGCAGTCCCACGGTCAGAACATCTGGCCAGCCGTCCGTATTGATGTCATAGACGAACGAAAAGAAATTATCGTTTGAGTAGTAGGAGCGGTCACTGGGGTTTCGCCGCGTCGGTGCCTCGGCCGGATAGTATTCGTAGCGTTCAGTAAATTCCGGCCCGAGATAGATGTCAGGGCCGCTAACGACATCCTGATGTCCATCCTGATTAAAGTCGCCGAAGTCGGCACCTTCCGACCAGTAGATCGGAGTCAGTTCCTGCTTTTCAAATTCGCGGAGCACGAGTTCGTCGGCCTGAGCGCCGGCCGTTAAGCCTAAGTAAGCGACTATAAATACTGCAACGCGTGGAATTCTGTTCATCTCGGTACCTCGTCCCGGTTATCCCGGTTGTTCACTTATAGGTGTCACTTGGTACGGACACCCCCCCCCGGGTCCATTGATGGTAGCGCTACCATTTGCAGGCGCAAGCTGGCACAACGCATCAGTAGGGATCCCCCTTCACCAATTTTTATCACTAATGGCCGAACAACGCCACCTTTTTGGGCCGCAGCAGGACACCCATAAGTTGGCAAGCCACACCCGGATTCAGGTGATGAATGGGCAGGGATTGTTCCCGGTACAGAGTCTTGCCCTGCTTAGTGCTAAGTGGCACTGAACGAAGTTCAGAAACAGAGCTAAATTGGGCCAGCTATATTCAGTCGGCCGCAATAAAGCGGTAGCGCGTCGTCTGCGCATAACGCTCGCCGGGGGCAAGCAGCGTGCCAGGAAAGCCCTGCTGATTGGGTGTATCCGGAAAATGCTGGGATTCGAGGCACACACCACTGTGTGGCGCGAACGGCGCTCCCAGCATCTGCCCGCCGTACACCTGCAGCCCGGGGCAGGTTGTCGTCATCCGCAGGCGAAGGTCACCGTTCGGACTCTCAAGCTCGGCACAGCCCCCCGATTCGCCCAGAATATAGTTGAAGTCCACGCCGCTGGCGGACTCGATTAACGGATGTCGCGACGCGATGACATCACGCAGCGCTACGGGCTCGCGGAGGTCCAGCCCGGAACCGGTGACATCAAGGAAATCCCCGGTCGGCAACAAGTCGTTGTCGACCTGCAAGATTTGCTGGCTGGCAACTTGCACGCGATGGTCGCGCGCATCGCCACCACCAGCCGCGAGATTGAAATAGGCGTGGTTGGTCATGTTGACGTGTGTCGGCTGGTCGGTTTCCGCTTCCAGCAGCATCACGAGTTCACGGTCATCTGTCCAACGGTAGGTGGCGGTTGCCTCGAGTGTACCGGGATAGCCCTGGTCGCCATCCGCCGACTGCAGCCGAAACCGCACGGTATCGTCCTCGTCCCCCGCATCGATTGACCAATACCGGTTGTGAAAGCCACCCGCACCGCCGTGCAGGTGGTTTTTGCCTTCATTGGCATCGAGCGGATAGTCGACACCGCCGAGCTCGAAGTGTGCACCGGCAATGCGGTTGCAGAATCGCCCGACGGTCGCGCCCATGAAGTAGGGATCGGTCAGGTGATCTGCGCGATCTTCATACCCGAGAATCACGTTGCGGATGCCGCCCGGCAACTGCAGTTCAATGCTTGCCAGGCGAGCGCCGAAATTCAGCAGCGTGACACGGTCGCCGCGGGCATTTTTCAATACCCGCGCTTCCATGTTGTCCGAACTCTGCCGCGTCATCGGGAGTGCCTCAAATCAAGATGCCCGCTCACAAGACGCTCAGGGCTTCACTCGATAGATGAAGTCATTAATGACGTTTTCGACCCATTCCTGTCGGCCGCTCAGCTTACGCGGCTCGCCCTGTTTCGCGGCATAGTCGCGAAGATCCTGGAGGGACAAATCACCATTGGCAAAGGCCTGGCCCTGTCCGCTGTCGAAACTGGCATAGCGCTCGCCGCGGGAATCCACCAGCGAAGAGTTCTCGAGGATCTCGTGGGCGACGAGCAGGCCGCGTGCAAAGGAGTCCATGCCACCGATATGTGCGATAAACAGGTCTTCCAGGTCGGTCGATTCACGCCGGACTTTCGCGTCAAAGTTCAGTCCGCCGGTCTTGAAGCCACCGTCCTCGAGTACCACAAGCATCGCATGCACAGTGTCATAGAGGTCGGAAGGGAACTGGTCCGTATCCCAACCGTTCTGCGGGTTGCCGCGATTGGCGTCGATCGAGCCAAGCATGCCCGCATCCGTGCACATTTGGAGTTCGTGAGCAAATGAGTGGCCCGCCAGCGTAGCGTGATTAGCTTCCACGTTGACTTTGAAATCGTCGGCCAGTCCGTGGGCTCGGAGAAAGCCGATGACGGTTTGGGCGTCAACGTCGTACTGGTGGTACATGGGCTCCATCGGTTTGGGCTCGATCAGGAAGGGACCCTTAAAGCCGATTGACCGGCCGTAGTCACGGGCCATGCCTAGGAACTTCGCCATGTGTTCCAGCTCGCGGCCGGTATCGGTGTTGAACAGCGTCGAATATCCTTCGCGGCCCCCCCAAAACACGTAATTTTCGCCGCCGAGTTCGACCGTCGCATCCAGCGCCGCCTTGACCTGGGCCCCTGCGTGCGCAACAACATCGAAATTCGGGTTGGTCGACGCACCGTTCATGTAACGTGGGTGCGAAAACATGTTCGCCGTGCCCCAGAGCAACTTGATGCCGGTTTCTTTTTGTCGTGGCTTAACGCGGTCGACAAGGTGCTGCAGGTTCTTCTCGCTTTCGGCAACGTTTGCGCCCTCGGGTGCCAAATCGCGATCATGGAAACAAAAGTAGGGCACCGTCATCTTGCTAAAGAACTCGAATGCAGCATCAAGCTTGCCTTCGGCCGCCTCAAGCGGGTCGTTACTCTCGCTCCAGGGGCGGGAACGTGTTCCCGGACCAAAGGGATCGCCGCCGTCGGCGCAAAACGTATGCCAGTAGCAGATGGCAAAACGCAGATGCTCGCGCATGGTCTTGTCGCCGACCACGCGATCTGCGTCGTAGGCTTTGAATGCCAGGGGGTTATCGGACTCCGGGCCTTCGTATTCTATGCGTGAAATGCCGGGAAAGTATTCGCGGTTGCCAATCCAGGGTCGCGGACTCATGTGCTTGCTCCGTCTGTTTCAAATAAGGGGGCCACGTTCGCTACCGCTTGCTGATAGGCTGCATAGCCCTCAGCGTAACGATCGGATGTGGTTTCGTCGGGCGTGCAGGCGAGATCCGGCTGCCGCTCGATGTGTTCGCGGGTGACGTCATCAATGCCGCGCCCGGAATCTGTTTGTCGCTCCAGTACCCACAGTGCATGCAATGCTGCACCGAACGAAGCGCCTTCGTCCTGCGTGAGTCGTACGACCGGGAGTCGGAAGATATCGGCCACGATCTGGCGCCAGACATGGCTGTTAGCTCCGCCTCCGGTCAACACAATTTCCGATGTCTCGATCCCGAGCCCCTGCAGTTCGTCGAGGCCGAAACGCATCCCGTAGGTTGCACCTTCAACTGTCGCGCGTAAAAGATGTCCCTTCTCACAATTATCCGGGTTAAGGCCCAGCACACTCGCGCTGGCACGCGGCAGGTTGGGCGTCCGTTCGCCCGTGAAAAACGGGAGGACAATCAAACCGTTGGAGGCAGCCGGCACGGCACCGATGGCGGCATCGAAGCCCGCGTTATCGATCGCCAGAGGCTGCTTCATTAACTCGGTGGCGAGGGTGCAATTCATTGTGCAGAGGAGCGGCAGCCATCCACCGGTCGAGCTGCAAAACGCGGCAATATTGCCTTGCGGGTCAACGATCGGTCGATCTGCGTAAGCAAATAACGTTCCCGACGTACCGAGACTCATGGTCAATTGGCCCGGCACAACATTGCCAGTGCCAATCGCTGCCATCATGTTGTCGCCACCGCCCGGCGCCACCGGAATACCGTCAGGCAGACCGAACTCCGCTGCGAACTGAGCGGTGGTCTGGCCGATAACTTCACCGGCTTCGACCAACTCCGGAAGACAACTTGACAGGTCCCGCGAAGAATCGACGGCTCGCAGCATTTCCGTGCTCCAGCGACGATTCCGCACGTCAAGTAATGCGGTGCCTGATGCGTCACCGTACTCCATTGCCACGCGGCTCGTCATGACGAAGTTCAGGTAGTCGTGCGGCAGCAGCACGTGCGCCATACTTTCATACTTGTTCGGATGGTGCTTTTTGAGCCAGCGAATCTTCGGCGCAGTGTAGCCGGTCAGCACCGGGTTTCCAGCGAGCGCAACACAGTTTTCACGGCCGCCGCAAGCGTCCATGATCTCGTCCGCTTCCTGTTGCGTCGAGGTATCGCACCACAGTTTTACCGCGTGCAGAACTTCGCCCTTGGCATCAACTGGGACGAAACCATGCTGTTGTCCGGAAACGGCAACCGCGCGCGCTGACATGCGAACGCTCTCGCTGACTTGCTCCAGTGCCTGTTTCAATGCCAGCAGCCACCAGCTCGCTTCCTGTTCGGCCCGACCACTTGCATCCCGCATGACTTCGAGCGGTGCGGATGCCGATGCGACAACTTTCCGAGCCTTGTAGTCATAAAAGACAACCTTCAGGCTTTGTGTGCCGAGATCTATGCCGAGTGTTGTATCCATCGCGTGTCGTCCGGGTCCCTTAACTAGTTCGGCAATTGGCGAATCATTGCATTTCGAAAATAAACACGACTGTCAGCGCCAACAGACTCCAGACCGATCGTGCCGCGGTAGAGGCTGGCAGGTCCTTCGGCATTGGCGGGTTCGGTAAATTCGTTGACGGTTTCACCATTCACTTTGACGGTAACTTTTTTGCCATCAACCTTGATGTAATAAGTGAACCATTCGTTATCCGCGTGGGTAGCAGTCGTGACTTCGCTTACTCCAACCAGGCTGCCGGTTTTGCTCTCGCCGGGCCGGCTGGCATTGATCTGGGCTTCATAGCCATACGTAGGAGTTCCGTCTTCTTTGTAACGAGTATGAAAATAAACGCCTGACGCTGATCCGGGATAGGTATAAACATCAACCTTGAATTCGAAATTCTTGAAATCACCGCCATCAACTGGCCCTGCGTAAAACAGGTTGCTCTGCGGTCCCTCGACAACGATGGTGTTTGAAGTCACATCGATGAGGTCACCGTGCTTCGGCAGGTACAACAGACGTTCGGCTTCACTGTTATTAAGGTGAAAGGACGCCGTACCCATGTTCTCTTTCGTGGGCCAGACATCCTCGCCTTCCCACCATTTCAGTTCACCCCAGTTTGTCGTCTGGCTGGCGCGCCAGCCGTTCAGGGTCCCGCCTTGCCAAAGGGCATTCCATCCCAGTCCGCGCTCGCCCGAATAGCCTTCCGCGGGGTTGCCATTGTCGTCAAGCTTATCGGCTGCCCATAGCAGGCCAGCCGCAACCAAATTTAGATTCACATCGGAGCCCATGGTCACATTGTGGTGACCCAGCGTGCTGCTAAAGACTCGAACCCCTTCGTATTCATGCGTCCAGGCTATCGGGAAAAATTCAGCCGCTTCCGCGGCATAGGCACGTGCCAGCGGGGTCGCATTGTCGTTAAGTTCGATAGGCATATACAACTCACCTTCGGGAGTCCGCCAGGTCCCCGGGAAGTTAGCCATGATCGGATGATTCGGTTCGAGCGCTTCTACGGTAAATGGAACACGAACAACTTCATGTTGATAGGAGACTGCTCCGGTAAAGTCGTACCATTCCGGGGCATTTGTCCGATGCAGGTGCATAGGACAGTGCAGCAGTACGGCAGGGACCTGATACTTGGCATGGGCAGCCATGATCTTCTTTACATGCTTGGCATCGCCCACATCAAGATTGCAGTTATTGTACAAGACCAGATCAAAGTTCCGTGCCCACTCATCGGTCAGCTGGCTTTCGAACTTGAAACGCATGTCCTCTTTGCTGACACCTTCGTTATGATCAATGGTGAATTCAATATTGCCGATGCGATCGGTCAGCCCCTCTTCGAGCTGTTTCTTTTGTGTGGCGTAGTCGTGATAGGGCCCGCCTCCGGTAATCATCAGAACCTTCAACGGATCGGAATTCGGCGAGGCGGCTAGTGAATGATCAGCCAAAAAAACCACGGAAATGAGTGCGGCCAAAAACGCCAGCGATGTCTTCTTGCCCGTATGCGTGAACGTGTTCATAACATGACCTTTTGTAATTTTTAGTCCGATAACAATCGAATCATCGGATTCCGAAAGTGAACCCGGCTGTCAGCGCCCACCGACTCCAAAGCGATCGAGCCCTGGTCGAGTTTGCCCGGCCCTTCAATGTCTGCAGGTTCGGTGAACTCGTTGACTGTTTCGCCATTCACTTTTACCGTAACTTTCTTGCCATCGACCTTGATGTAATAGGTAAACCATTCGTTATCGTTGTGTGAAGCAGTCGTGACTTCGCTTGCCCCAACCAGGCTTCCGGTCTTGCTCTCACCTGTGCGGCTGGCGTTAATCTGCGCTTCATAACCAAAGGCGGGCGAACCGTCCTCTTCGTAATGTGTATGAAAATAGATCCCGGAGGCGGACCCAGGTTCGGTATAGACATCCACCTTGAATTCGAAATTTTTGAAGTAGCCGCCAGCGATCTCACCGTCATAGAACAGGTTTCTTTGATCGCCCTCGACAATGAGCGTGTCGCCGTCAAGTCGGAACGACTCGCCGGCCGTTGCATTATCCATGGTTGGCCAGATCAGCTTCGGTCGACCGTCCCTGCCTGACCAGGAAGCGGCTGTCCAATCGACGACACCGCCGCTTTCAACCCAGCCGTTCAGTGAACCATCCAGCAGAGAGATCCAGCCAAGTCCACGCTCGCCTTCATAGCCCGGCGCTGGTGAACCATCGTCTTCAAGTTTTCCTGCCGCCCAGAGTACGCCGGACGCAACCAGGTTCAGATTTACATCCGAGCCCATCGCTGCATTGTGATGCCCCAGTGAACTGGTGAAAACACGTACACCCTTATGCTCATGTGTCCAGGCCGTTTCAGTGTAAGCGCGCGTTTCTACCGAATAGGCATGAGACAACGGTGTAGCGTTGTCGTGCAGATCAACGATGAGATATAACTCGCCTGTCGGGGTCCGCCATGAGCGAGGATAGTGCTGCATGATCGGATGTTGTGGCCGTAAGACTTCAATAGTGTAGGGCGAAGTGTTGGGGTGATTCTCTCTCTCGTGGACGTAGGACAAAGCGCCGGTAAAATCCCACCACGCATCCGGCGCATCACCTGCTGCATATTGGTAAAGGTGGATCGGGCAGTGGAGCATCACAGCCGGTACCTGGTGCTTGACGTGCTCTGCGATAATGCCCTTTACGTAGTCTTCATCACTAACTCGAAGATTACAGTGGTTGTAGATTACAACATCGAATTCGGCGGCCCAGTCTGCCTTCAAGTGACGGGAGAAAAAGAAATTAGTTGATTCAAAAGTGCTGGTATCCGCGCCTTCGTAATCCGTGGTGATTTCTACGTTAGACAGGCGCTCCAGGAGCCCGTCTCTTATCTGGTCCTTTTGCGTGGCATAGTCGTGCCAGGGGCCACCGCCGGTAATCATCAGAACCCTCAAGGGGTCTGCCTTCTGTGCTGCCGCGTACAGGGGCAGGCTGCCAGTGAGCGTTAACAGCAAACTAGTAAGGAGGAATTTCTTAGAAATTTTCATTTACTGGACCCTTAATTTTTAGCTCGTAGATTGATGCACAACCTTGTCAATTAGGCGATACAGTCGCCATGAGCGACCGTGGCCGCCTGCTGCAGTCGCAACAAATTGGCGTCCATCACTACGTAAACAGAGAGGCTCGAATTGGCAGGCGCATCCATCAGGACTTTCTGCACTTGTACTTCGAACCCCCGTTGCTACCGATCCGGAATATTCTCCGGGCAGGACTGACCTGTATTTTTAATCCGGTAACTGACGAATCATTGGATTCCGAAAGTGAACCCGGCTGTCAGCTCCCACGGACTCCAGAGCGATCGTGCCCCGGTGTAGACGCGCCGGTCCATCGGCATTTGCCGGTTCGGTGTATTCGTTGACGATTTCATCATTCACTTTTATGGTGACTTTCTTGCCATCAACCTTGATGTAATAAGTGAACCATTCGTTATCGCTGTGTGAAGCGTTCGTTACCTCGCTTACTCCTACCAGACTACCGGTCTTGCTTTCACCGTCGCGGCTGGCATTAATTTGAGCTTCATAGCCAAAGGCGGGCGTTCCATCCTCTTCGTAACGGGTATGAAAATAGATCCCTGATGCAGAGCCGGGATGTGTATAGACATCAACCTTGAATTCAAAATTTTCGAAATACCCGCCTGCAATCGTGCCGTCATAGAATAGATTTCTTTCATCACCCTCGACAATGAGCGTGTCGCCGTCAAGTCGGAAGGACTCTCCGGCCGTCGCGTTATCGATCGTTGGATAGACAACTTTTCTTCCGTACCAGGAAGGAGCCGTCCAATCCACGACACCGCCGCTCTCGATCCAGCCGTTGAGTGAATCACCCAGCAGAGAGACCCAGCCAAGTCCACGTTCGCCTTCATAGCCCGGCGCTGGCGAACCGTCGTCTTGAAGTTTTCCTGCCGCCCAAAGCACGCCCGATGCAACAAGATTCAGGTTCACATCCGACCCCATCGAAACATTGTGATGCCCCAGCGAACTGGTGAAAACGCGAACGCCCTTGTACTCATGCGTCCAGGCGGTTTCAGTATAAGAGTCTGTCTCGACCGAATAGGCGTGAGATAAGGGATTGGCGTTATCGTGTAAGTCGATGATGAGATATAACTCGCCTGCTGGCGTGCGCCAGGTGCGAGGATAGTTCTTCATGATTGGATGTTCGGGTTCCATAACCTCGATCGTGTAGGGCGAGGTATTGGGATGATTTTCTTTCTCGTGCGCGTAGGAAACGGCGCCGGTAAAATCCCACCAGGCATCTGCACCGTCGCCCTCGGCGTACTGATATAGGTGGATCGGGCAATGCAGCATCACGGCAGGCACCTGATGTTTTACATGCTCGGCGATGATGCCTTTTACGTAGTCTTCATCTTTTACCTGAAGATTACAGTGATTGTAGATAACGACGTCGAAATCTGCCGCCCAGTCATCTTTCAAATGACGGGAGAAAAAGAAATCCGTTGAGTCCATGGTGTTGGTATCACGGCCTTCAAAGTCTGTTGTAATCTCGACATTTGAAAGGCGTTCCAGCAATCCGTCCCTAATCTGGTCTTTCTGGGTTTCATAATCGTGCCAGGGTCCACCGCCGGTAATCATCAGAATTTTAAGCGGATCTGCATTCTCTGCATCAGCGTACAGGGGCATGCTGCCAGCAAACGTTAGCAGCGCAGTCGAAAGGAGGATTTTTTTAAATATTGTCATTTATTGGACCCTTGGTATATATCTCGTTGATTGAGTCACATCTCTATAGCTTTCAAAGAGTACAAAGTGCGCTGAACTCAAATCCGTTCAACGATCCAGCGCACTTTGTGCAGGCGCGACTTAATATTCGATACGTAAGTCAGCCATTTACTTTATTAAAGCTCTGATTCTGGCAGAGCAAAGACATGAAGCCTTCGGCCTATCGGCCCAGTGACAGGCGAACGATAACGACCACCGCCACCACCAGCGACAATCGCGACATACTGTCTGCCATCAATTTCGTAAACAGTAGGACTCGAAAAGCCTGGTGCGTCCATCTCATATTCCCACAAGAGCTCACCGTTGGTTTTGTCGAACGCCCTGAAGCGACTGTCTTCTGTCGCACCGATGAAGATCACGCCGCCTTTGGTCACAGCCATTCCGCCGAAATTTTCAACGCCGGTATTTCGAATGCCCATTTTCACCAACTCGGGATATTCACCGAGGGGCACTGACCATAGAATGTCACCCTTGGCAACATCGACCGCAATGAGCTTGCCCCAAGGCGGCTTAATCGCGTGATACCCCATATGGTCTGTAAAGTAGTCCAGCGCAGCAATGTACTGCGGGGTGGATGTGGACCAGGCCGTATCGCCCTCTCCTCCGCTCCACGTCAAACTTTCATCAGTCAAATCAATGCCTGCGGTAGACCCTGCTTCACCAGGCTCGCTCTGAAGAAACGCGACCAGGAAATCGAGTTCATCGTCTTTGAAGTACTGGAATGCAGGCATCGCATTTCTACCATGCGTGATAATGTCTTTGATTTGGTCAGCGGTATAGGCCATGTTATCCAAAGGCAAGCCGACCCCGCCTTGTCTTTCTGATCCGTGGCAAGCCGCACATTGCGAACTGTAGATTGTGTTGCCTCGCTGCAGATCCGACATGTCCGCAAATTGATCTGGCTGCATCGGAACGGTCGTCAAAATAAACGGAAAGTCATTCACGTTTACGTAGGATATATTTGTCTCCGGATCAAAGGCCGGGCCGCCCCATTCATTGCCTCCATGAATACCCGGTTGAACGATGGTTCCTTCAATGCTTGGCGGCGTATACATTGGTCCCGATTTAAGCTTCTTAAACTGTTCCAGGGCGGATGCATGAGACTCCGGTGTAATGTTCGTCAGATCAGACTCGTAGAATGACGTGCGTACCAGAGGATCTGGCTTTAGCGGCCACGGTTGTGTCGGGTACGGGACCTCACCAGGCGCGCCTTCTGTCGGAACAGGCTTCTCAACGATCGGAAATAACGATTCGCCCGTATCCCGGTCAAAGACAAAGAACTTGCCCTGCTTGCCGGTTTGCACGACCACATCCTGCTCTGTCCCATCGTCCCGGGTAATCGTTGCTAGCATCGGTGCAGGAGCGATATCGTAGTCCCAAATATCGTGGTGCATTGTTTGGAAATGCCACTGCAACTCACCCGTCGTTGCATCAAGGGCAATCACGGAATTTGAATAGAGATTCGTACCTGGGCGGGCTCCGCCATTACCGTGGATCCCTCCGGTCATTGCACCCGTAGCACCAAATACCCAACCTCTTTTCTCATCTACAGTAAAGCCGCCCCATGAGTTGGCTCCACCGTAGTTCATGTTCTCTTCCCATTCGGTGGTCTCGTACCCAGGCTGACCTTCCAGGGGAATGGTATGAAAACGCCACTTAAACTCTCCGGTCAAGGTGTCAAACGCTCGGACGTTACCGGGTGGCTCCTCTCTATTCTCGAAAACGTTGGAATCGACAATTAGAAAATTCTTATACGTAACCGGAGGCGAGTTGTTTGTGAGTTTGTTACGCACCAGGTGAGGAGGCCAAACATGGTTTTCCCATAAATCAATGCGCCCACCTTTACCAAACGATTCGATCAGCGTTCCATCGTCAGGGTTTACAGCCCAAATAACGTCTTTTGCCAGATGGAAAATTCGGGCGTTTTCGCCATTTTCATCTTCCCAATACACTTCCGCCCGTTGAATACCGGACGGGAGGTCGTCTCCCCTTTCATCATGCAGAGAGGGGTCAAACAGCCACAACTCTTCACCGGTCGCGGCATTGAGTGCTACCAGGTTTAATTCAGGGTCGGCAAAGTACATCACTCCGTTAATTACGATCGGGTTCGACTCCATGCCTGGCCCGACCAGATTCCTGGTGTCGTAGTGCCAAACCTCTTCCAGCGACTGAACATTTTCGGTCGTAATCTGGCTGAGTGTAGAGTACGCAGAACCTTCCTGGTCGCCCCGATAGGTTGCCCAGTCAACGAAATTATTGAGTCGGTTTTTCTTCCCGGTCGCCGCTACTTTCTGAGCAGCAGAAGCTGTTTTCTGCTCAGTGGTATTTGTTTGATCCGATGCCCCATTATTCTCGCCGCCGCAGGCCGCCAGAACAAAAAAGAACATCAGGGGAAAGAATAAATAGAGTTGTTTTTTCATCAGTTCGTGGCCTCGTTCTGTTTGTCTTCAAATAACAGATAGTTCTATTTTTCTAAGTTGCTGATTACGCAATGTCGGATAGTCATTTTAGGACTCCGCTCAATATGAGCCTGGCTGCCCTGCTGAGGGTTGTTGGTATCACCCGTAATCAGTCTTCGACGTTAACTTTTTAGTAGCCCGTCGCATTTTCTTCATCCCCAAGTTTGATGGCCTTGTAGCCCCCCTGCGCTCGGAAATAGAATATTAGTAGCAAGTAACCAAGCGCCATCGTCAGTGGGACCAGAGCGGTCCACCTGAAAGCACTTTGTCCTCCACGGATTGAGGCCTCTTCAAGGATCGCACGTTGTTTGGTTTCAGTTGCGGATAATTCCGCCGGGTTTTTCTCCAGGAGTGCACCTACTTTCGCACCGTCCAGGCCGGAGATTTCAGGAAACAGGAGAAACCCTTCCTTACCATCTGAGACATATTCCTGATAAACAGCCGGATGCTCTTCCTGTAGAAATTCAGATGCAAAATGGTCTTGTTTATAGCCAATCCCAGGCCCACCCAGAAGGCCAGCTGAGAGCATTCCGATCCCGCCAATGGCGCCGAGTGTAAGCGCGCCGCCTCTCGGGAAACGCTCAGATACAACAGCGAGCATGGTCGGCCAGAAGAACGTTTTTCCGAGGCCGTATATTGTGCCAGCCAAAACTATTGCCGCGCCCGTAGCAACGGAACCCAGCATGAACAGGCCAATGGTTGCCAGTACGGCACTGACGAATAGCAGCCCCAGGGGATTGATGCGGTGAACAATTGGACCGGCGGTGAATCTCAAAACAAACATCAGTGATGAAGTATAGATAAACAGGAGGAATGCATTGCCACCGATGAGATATTGCATGATGTTGATTATCCAACTGTCTGTACCCAACTCCACGTACCCGACGCATACATGGAGGAATAGGAGAAACAATAAGACGGGTGCGGCAAATTCCTTTAGCATTTTCAAATACGTGACGCCGGCGGCGCGTGCTTCAGAGAGAGGGAACTTCTGTCCGAACAGCAAATAGCCGTATATGAATGTGGGAATAAGGAACAGTGCGACCAAAATTTCCCAACTAACCTGGAAGAGTTTCGCGTCTGAACTGGCAAAAAAGTAACCGATCAAACCGCCGAGGATAAGCCCACCTGGCCATCCGGCATGAAGAATATTCAAATAGTGTGTTTTTTCTTCTGGATAAAGTGTCGCCGTTAAGGGATTGACAATGGCCTCACAGGTTCCCCATGCAACGGCAAACATAAACATACCAACGTACAGCATCCAGTAAGCGGCTTCATTGCCGGCGCTACCATCACCGTATACAGGCGTTGCAGCAATCGTAACTACTGCTGATAGCACATGCAGAACAAACGCTACCCACATTAATTTTGCATAGCCGACTTTCTCGGCTAAGGCACTCGCAATTAATATAACCACTCCAAAGCCAACAAAACCGCCGCCGGTTATGGTCCCAAGTTCGCCCTTGGTGAAGCCAAATTGTGTGGCCCAGTCACCAAGAATACTGGCACGGAGTCCGAAAAATAATCCTGCAACAAGCAACGTCACGAAACTGGCGACGAATAACCGCGTCCTATTGTCGACCATGGTAAATTTATCCTTGGGTAGGTTGATGCTGCGAAAAGAAAAAGCGTTTCTGAGCCTCTCTAAACTCCGCGCCTGTTGTTTGCGTAGCGCTCAATTGTCGCCGCCAAGCGTAAATTCGGGCAGCGCAATTTCGGCACCATTGTTCATCGCCGATTCGTGGGCCAACACACCGACGCAAGTGATATTCGCCGATGTCCGTGCCCCGGGATATGCTGGCGCGCCTGTTTCCAGCATATTCACAAACTGGTGAGCCAGATGTGGGTGGGATCCGCCGTGCCCGCCGCCCTGCGTGAATGACAAATGCTCTTCATCATCCTTGTTATAAACGCCGGCCTGTGTAAACGGCGCGATCGCATCAGGTAGTAAGTGTGCGTAGTCCGGGCTGGTTACTCGCTCTGGAATTTCCTCTTCTGGTTTGCCCGCCGTGTGCACGACGAGGTCTTCACCTTCAATCAAAGGCCATTCCACCGACTTTTTGGAGCCGTAAACTTCGAAGCCCTCTCGGTACTGCCGCGCGGTATCAAACAAAGAACGGTATACATGCCCGACAACATCTGAGTCGGCCAATTTGATGTGACAGGATTCGATCGCAAATGGCGATCCGTAGTGCTTTTGCAATTCCGGGCGGATGCGTCCCGAACCCAAACAGGTAACAGACAACGCATCTTTTTGCTGGATCCCGAGAACCGGCCCTACACAGTGCGTCGCGTAATGCATCGGGGGCAAGCCTGGCCAGTAATCCGGCCAGCCTTCCATGTCCTGTTGATGCGATGCTTTCAGAAACTGAATATCGCCAAGTTCGCCCTTATCAAAGAGTTCCTTCATAAAGAGATATTCTCGGGAATACACAACAGTTTCCATCATCATGTATTTAAGCCCCGTTGATTCGCAGAGACGGACAATCTCTTCACACTCTTCAACCGTCGTAGCCATAGGTACGGTACAGGCAACATGCTTTCCTGCCTTCAGGGCTTGGATCGACTGTTGACCGTGCATCGGAATTGGCGTGTTGATATGAACGGCATCAATGTCGGGGTCTGCCAACATGTCGTCATAACTGGTGTAACGTTTTGGTACCGAATACCGGTCCGCTACTTCATCGAGTGATGCCTGCGACCGTTGGCAGACAGCCGCTAGCTCTGCAGATGGATGCGCCTGGTAGATGGGGATGAATTCCGCACCAAAACCCAGACCAACAATTCCAATTTTGATACTCAATTCTTGTCCCCTCGGTCGGTTATTTTTTGTGCTCAGACCTATGTACTGGCAACTTTCTCGGACAAGTAGTACCCACCGACATTGTCATGTCGGTGGGTACCCAGATGCCCGTTTCCGGTCTTGCCAACGTATGCCTCTAGAAGGTGTATCGCGCACCCAACATCAGGCGTCGATCGCCTTCTATGTAGGCCTGTATCATATTTTCTGTGCGGCCACGATAGATGATTGGCTCATCCAGCAGATTGATGCCCTCAAGAGTAATCGTCAGATTGTCGGTGGCATGGAAGCCAACATTGAAGTCAAGCTGCTCGTACTCTTTAACATACCGAGGTATGCGGTCACCGACGTTAGTGTTCTCCAGGAACTCATCACGATGGTTGAACAGAATACGCGCACTCCACGTGTCGTTCTCGTAGAAGGCGATGAAATTCCACGAATCCGACAAACCCGTCAGCGCGAACTGATCCTCAGACTGAGGAAGCGAATTGTCGTATGAGACGTCGCCGTTGACAAAGGTCGCGTTAGCCTGGAGACCGAAGCCGTTAAGACGACCGGTGAAGAAGTGCACCAGGGCGACTTCCCACCCATCGATATTCGCATTTTCTGCGTTCGTGGGTTGCTGAACAAGAAAACTCATCAACGGATCGCCTGCCTGAGGGGGTACGTCGTACGCCGTGGCTATATCGGATGACTGCGCGGCACCTCCCGGCTGACTGGGGTCGATGAACTCGTCCGCACCATTCGGAAAATCCTGCGGATTAGCGAGGATCGCCGTCATCGTGAAGAGGTTGGTTTCAGTCGCCTCCCAGCCACGCGCCGTCAATTCAGCGAGCGCCTGGCCCGAGACCGTGCCCGGCAGGCCGCTGGAGACGTCAGTCAGACCGAACAGGTTTGTCGTTATCTGCTCGTTGCCGATAAAGTTCGATATCGACTTGTCGAAGTAGGCGACAGTAACGGCACTACCGTCACCGTAGTAATACTCGAACGACAAGTCGAGGTTATCGGACTCCAGCGGTACCAGTTGTGCGTTACCCCTGCTACCGCTGGCAACGCCACCCAGTGCCGTCGCCGTGGTCGGATTACCGGCACTGGTATCGACGAACATACTGGACAATTCCGGACGCGCGATGGTTGTGCTCATCGAGGCACGCAATTTTATGTTGTCTGTGGGCTCCAATGATATATCGAGATTCGGCAGAAGGTTGTCATAGCTGAATTGCTGTGACACTGCCGCTGCGTCGGGTCCAAATATCGTGACGAAGTCGTTATCCGATGCCCAGGCCTTGGCAGTTGGGATCGACTGAATCGACGTGGAGTTGACGTTCGTGTCTTCATAGCGCAGTCCGGCCACAACCTGCAACGGCATGTCGCTGACTTCGCCATCGAGAACAATTTCGCCGTACACTGACGTAACATCTTCGTCGATCGTACGATCGTTTGAGCCTGTCGTTTTGCGGTTATTGTAGTCGTAAACTGCCCCGCCGCCGCTGGTGAAGCCGTCAAAGGCCTGGGCGAATGCTAGCGGGTCGATGTAGAACACTTCCTGCCCCCCAACTCTCAGGCTGGCGCCCGGGGCTATTGTTCCGCCGGCGGCCGTGTAATCCGCGACCAGTTGCTCCTCCGACAGGATGAGATTGTCATTGTCGTTAAACTGGCAGGAGACGCAGATTGTTTCAATAGCATCTTCTCCCATCAACGCCACGACATCGCCAATGAAGCCCGTATTCCAGCCACCGAGTTCCTCTGACGTATTACGAGTCTGTTGCTGAATCGAGTTATCGTAATAGCTCATACCGAAATTGGCTGTGACTGCGCCACCATTGTCCCATGAGCCTTTTAACTGGAACTGGTCGATGGTGCTTTCCTGGTCGCTGAAATTCTTAAAGATCCACTGAGAACCAAGATCTGACTTTTCCATGATGCCATTCGCATTGCCACCTGCAAAGTTAACCACCTGCCCATCGACCACCGTGCTGGTCGGGCCGGAGCCGTCCGCGATGGCCTGGACGTACTGCGGGATGTCGGATCGGCCGTCAATGAACTGGAAGGCGACTGCCTGACCGCCAAGAGAATGCGAATCATAGATAGAGCCACCAGGGCCATTACCGCCGGCTGTCGCTTCAGCATGAGACAGGTCAAGGTTTATCGACCACGAATCATTGACCACAAAATCCATGTTGGCGCCGATCGAAGTCAACTCGTCTCGAATGTTGATGAGGCCGTTCCGGAACGGAAGCTCCTTACCCGCCTGGGTAAAGTCGCTGCCGGCACCCGCCACAAGCGGCTCGCCGAGGAGGTCAGGCATGCTGACAACAGGATTGTCGTCGAAACGGGCAAAATTAAACTGGCGAACAAAGAAAGCCATATCGCCAACACTCTTTTCGCTCTTGTCGTTCCGCGCATACATCCCGTCCAGCGTGAAGGTCAAGCGGTCGCTGGGCGCATATTGCATGGTCACGGAAGCGTTCGTGCGTTCGCGCTCACCTTCGGTGTACACCATAGCGGCATTTGGTCGGAAACCGGCCAGCTGATCGGGGTCCGGTGCATTGACGATGGTGGCATTCGAAAAGGCTGGGGTAGTTGCATCGAAAGGTGTTTCCCAGACGAAGAAGCCTTGCCCGATCGCCGTGCGATTCGAATATTCGCGCTCCTGGCGGGAAGCGAAGGCGCTCACACCGAATGTACCTGCGTCATTCGTCCAGCTGCCCACACCACTAAGCTCTGGCGTAATGCTGTCGCCACCACCGTCGTCAACGGCTTTGGCGCCAAAGGAAAGCTGATTACCTACATCCAGCGGCCGGATGGTTTGAACATTGATTGTGCCGCCGATGCCACCGGACGGGACCCCGGCCCTTCCGGTTTTGTACACCTGCAAGCCCGATACGCCCTCGGACGCAAGATTTGAAAAGTCGAAGGAGCGCGAATCGCCGGAATTCGTGTTGACGTTGACGCCGAAGAACAGCGCCCGGGAATCGGCTGCAGGCATCTGCCGGCCGTTCAGGGTCACCAGGTTAAACTGGCCACCGAAACCGCGAATCGTAACCTCGGAACCCTCGCCCTCTACTCGGTTGACGGACACGCCGGTAATGCGCTGCAGCGATTCCGCCAGGTTGGTATCCGGAAACTTACCGATATCTTCCGCGGAGATGGCATCCATAACGCCGCTGCTCTCACGCTTGATATCCAGGGCCTGCGTCAAACTGCCGCGAATTCCCTTGACTACAACTTCTTCAATTTCGTCGTCACCGGACTGCTGCGCAAGCGCCGGACCGGCAGCAATGGACAGAGCCGCCGATACGGCGAGCGCCAATTTGGTTTTGTTAATAGTTTTCTTGATTTCACCCATCTTCAGAACCTCATTCCGGTCATCCCGGATTTGTACTTTGCAGGTGTCATCTTAGATGGACACCCCCCCTGGGCCCGTCGATGTTAGCGCTACCATTTACACATGCAGGTACGCGCAACTCATCAATTTGGATCCCCTCGGCCATTTTCTATCACTATTGGCCGAATAACGCCAACCTTTTTTAAGCTGCCGGTCGCTTTTCCAAATGTTTTTTCCGCTACGCCCTTTCCAGCGGAGGGTTGGGCTCGGAAAAGCCGCAATTTTTAGTTGAATCGTGTTCGACCAGCGTGAGCGCGATTTTTTTATGTTTATTCCAGTGCTTTTTGCTTTTGCCTGCCGGCCGCGGCGACTGGATCGGCTCAACCGTTTGCCGAACTATCACGAGCATCAGATTGATTGCGCAAATCTGCGGAAAACCGGAAACCATATTTTATTTTGGGACTCCCTCTTCGATCAGAATTGCATGGGCTATTTGCGCATTGCATTTAAAAGTAGCTGGCGAAAAAAGTTTCGCATTGTCCTCAAGGCACTGGCAAATGTCGCGACCGGTTTTTGCCAGAATGTGACTACGATCCGGTATGGTGCACGGCCCGGTCATTCCGGTTGTGTTGTTTTTGGTAACGAAACACGAGCACGCCATTACACGCATGGAACAACGGAGCAGAGCAAAATAATGGAGCAAGACAAGACGATGGAGCAAAGCAACACAATGAAGATAAACCCTACGAGTATTTTGGGTCGTGTGGCCTTAGTGGCCGTACTTTGCGCTAACCTGGTTGCCGCAAGCCCGCTTTACGCAGCGGGAGAAGAGGCAACCCATGAGGCACGAATTCTGGAGCTCGAGAAAACGGTATCGGAGCTTAAGCCGCTACTTGAGCAACAAGCTTGCGCGGCTGACAAAACCTGTTCAGATGTGGAGCCAATGAAGGAAGCGGTAGTACACCAACAGGATCATCCCTCAGCTATTGGGAAAACCAAAATTAGCGTCGGTGGGTTTGCGAAACTGGACGCGATAGTTAGCGACTACAGTAAAGCTCCGACACGCGGAGTCGGTGAGGATTTTTTCATTCCCCCCTCAATCAATACGACTGGGAGTCCCAGCGATCCGAACCTCAATCTACATGCGAAGGAAACCCGATTCTGGCTGAAGTCAAATACTCCAACCGGGCGAGGGGACATCAGTACCTATTTCGAGATTGACTTTATGGCGAGCGCACAAGGGAATGAACGCACTGTGAACGCATACTCACCTCGTTTGCGACATACCTACATCAAAACAAACCGCTGGACGCTGGGGCAAACCTGGAGCACTTTTGGAGACACCGCTTCGGTGCCGGACTATCTGGATGACCTGGGTCCGGTTGGCGTCGCAAATGGTCGGCAGGCGCAAATTCGCTACACGCTACCGACGGAAGACGGGAACTGGATGTTCGCGTTGGAGAACCCCGAAACGACCCTCACGCCGTTCGCAGGCGGTGCCCGGATCGCGGCCGACGATAGCGCCTTACCGGATGCGGTTGTGCGGCGAAACTGGACTGGAGAGTGGGGCGCGTTTAGCGTGGCCGGTATGCTGCGCCAGCTCAAGATCGATAGCGCTGGATACGACGATTCCGAATTTGGTAGCGCAATCGCGTTGTCCGGGAGGTTTTGAATCGGCGAGCAGGACGATTTCCGTTGGCAGCTTAACTACGGCGATGCGATCGGACGTTACATGGGCATGAACAGCTTTAACGTAGGCGCACTGGACGCAAATGGCGAGATCAATCTCACCACAATGTACGGCGGGCTGGCAGCCTACCGCCACGTGTGGAATGACAACATGCGTTCCACTCTGGGTGTGTCGTTCTCTGATGCAGACAATGACACCGCGCTTAGTGGACTGGACGTGCCGGAGTCTTTCCGAAGCTTACACGCCAATTTTATCTGGTCACCCCTCGAACGCATGAGTCTGGGCGCTGAATATATTTGGGGTCGACGCATAGATGAGAGCGGTAACGACGGCAAACTTAACCGACTCCAGTTGTCGGCAATTTATCAGTACTAACAGTAAGCCAAGCGCAATGACCGACAAGAAGTCTCGGGCAATGTGTGTAATTTGAACAAAGTGACCCAAGGTTGTCAGAGTTCAAATTGCTGATTAGTTTGGGAGTACCACCAATAGTGGTGGTACTCGTGACTTCTGCCGCTTGCTGCTGTCGGCGTTAAATTTGTTGCAGTAACAAGCTGCTGGAATTGCGGTAAATATAGGGTGAACTGGTTCCTGGTGTAATAGCAATTCCAGAGCGCTTTGATTAAGGTACGCGCCAGATTACGCTGCTGTCACCTCCAAGAAAGGTTCAGATTATCACTATGACAACCGAAAACCACGCCGCCAGATTCATTTTCAGTGCCGCAATTTTGCTGGCTCTGTCCAGCCCTTCAGCGGTGTACGCTGATGACACACTTGACGAAATTGTGGTTTCTGCGACGCGCCTTGAAACCTCGTTGCGAGGCACAGCACGCTCCGTTTCTCTGGTTGACAAGGAACGAATTCAGAATGGCACGCAGCAACTCGGCCTGGACGAGGCGCTGTCCGGCGTGCCGGGATTGTACATGCAAAACCGCTACAATTTTGCGCAGGACTTGCGGGTTGCGTTGCGCGGCTTTGGGGCGCGTTCCAGTTTTGGCGTCCGCGGCGTCAAGATCGTCATCGATGGTATTCCAGAAACGCTACCCGATGGTCAGGCACAAGTTGACAGTATCGATCTCGGTTCCGTGAAACGAATTGAAGTACTGCGCGGCCCGGCCTCGTCGCTGTACGGCAACTCATCTGGCGGCGTGATCGCGATTGAGAGCGAGCTTGGCGATGGGCCACAATTTGTCAGCGCCAGCCTTGGGGCTGGTGAACTGGGCTATAGCCGCATTGGTCTCAAGGCCGGTGGACAAGCTGGCAACGTCGACTATCTTCTGAACGTGTCGAGCCAGGAGATCGATGGCTGGCGCGAACAATCCGAATCACAAATTCGCATGTTGAACGGCAAGGTGAGGATACCGATCGGCAGCAACGACCGGTTGCGGATTGCGTTGAACCTGACTGATCAACCGACCGCGAATGACCCGGGTGGAATCAATGCAGCGCAAGCAGCAGCTGACCCGCGTTCTGCCCGTGATGCGAATTTGCTTTTTGATTCAGGCGAGTCAATGGATCAGCAACGCATTGGCCTCCTGTACACACGCGACCGCGACGCCGGCACGCTGACACTGCGTAATTATTACCTATGGCGTGATTTCGCCAACAGGCTGCCGTTTGGAAGCGGCGGGATCGTTGAGTTCGATCGCCTCGTGTACGGCTTCGGCGCGCAATATCAGCTCGGTGACATGCTGCCCGAAAATTTTGAGTTGGCGTTCGGCGTGGACCTCGACCGCCAGGACGATGATCGACGTCGCTTCGATAATAATGACGGCAGTTACGGCGCCCTGTCTTTCGAACAGCGCGAACAGGTGAGCAGTAACGCCATTTACTTACAGGCCCAATACGCGCTTGACGAAATCTGGAGTTTGAGCGCCGGTGCACGCTACGACGAAATCGAGTTTGATGTCCGCGACCAATTCCTCGCTGACGGTGACGATTCGGGTAAACTGGATTTCGATCAGTTCAGCCCGACTCTTGGGGTCATCGCCGACCTCGACAAATACATCCTGTTCGCATCCTGGAGCAGTTCTTTCGAGACGCCGACTACGACGGAACTGGCTAATCCGGATGCCAGCGGTGGCTTTAACCCATTGCTTGAACCTCAGCTCGCGGACAGCTTCGAACTCGGAATCAAGACGGGTAATGAGCGATTGTTTTTCGAGTTGGCGGTTTTTCAAATCGATATTGATGATGAGCTCGTGCCGTTCGAGCTCGCAGCATTTCCCGAGCGTACGTTTTTTGTGAACGCTGGGCAATCGGACCGGCGCGGTATCGAAACCGCGGTGTCTTGGCGGCATGACAGCGGATTTGGCGTCGATGCATCGTACACCTGGTCTGACTTTACGTACGACCAGTTTACGGACGACAACGGCAACGACTTTTCGGGCAACGAGCTACCGGGTCTGCCCGGACACTTCGGCTACCTGGGATTAAATTACAAGACGCAGTCAGGGCTTGCCATTGCGCTGGAAACATCTTATTCCGGCAAGCTGTTCGCGAACAATGCCAATTCGGCGGAAGTGGATGCATACACCGTTTCCAACCTGCGCCTCTACGATGAGTTTGAATTTGGACGCTGGCAAGTGCGACCGTACTTTGGTATCAACAACCTCTTCGATGAGCGCTACAACAGCAATATTCGCATCAACGCTTTCGGTGGCCGCTATTTCGAGCCGGCACCCGATCGCAATGTGTATGCAGGGGTAACAGTCAATTTTCAACCCGGCGGGCGCTGATGGCAAAACAGACAAGCTCCGCATAGGACGGTGCATGCGTACGGAGTCAACATCTTGCGTACCTGCCCTCTGCGACAGTAGCTGCTCTAGGTTGTCGTATAAGCGAGTTCTTTTCGAACTCGCTTATAGCGTCCGTCATCAAGTTCCTTGTATGCGTGGCATCCCTGCATTTCACCGCCGTATACATGAATGGTTACAGCGGGATCGTCGGCGGGGTTTTCGATGATGTGGTAGTCAAATGGCGGGATCAGTGAGCCAGCCATGCCTTTGTGCGCAGAAACTTCTTTGGCTTTTCTAAACGAAACGATCTCGTCATCCGGTTCCCCGATCAAGTCAAAGGATCGAACACGAATCGTGCCGTCGTACACACACTCAACGCACCATTTACCATCGTGATCGTGAATCGGTGTCCCCTGCTGCGCCGCCCACACCATCACGACGATGGCATATCGGTCCGCCTTGTGCAGAAGTCTGCGTGCATACGTATCCGGGCAGGGCCGCGTAAACTCCGCTGGTAGCGCTAGCGCCCGGCCGCCGATCTCATCAATCAGAGTCTGCTTCACGGCCTCACAGCGTTCAGTACAGTCGTTGCTCGCGGAGTCAGCATCGAGGCGTGCGATCAGGCGCTCTATCGGATCGGGTGTGCCTGTAATTTGTGGCGTTCTGTTCATTGGGTGATTGTATCGGAATGTCTGCGCTTGCTTGTGTTCTTTTTTGAAACTGCCCCTGGGATCAACGCTTCGACAAATGGGGGCAAGAGAGATTTCGTCAAGCGTTAACGCTAGCGCTAGCGCTCGGCCTGAACCCCGCCAGCATTGCATCGACATTTCATGGAAAGTATGTTGTCAAGATCGTCAAATTCATCTTTGACCTTTGGCCCGGGATGAATGGCGCCACTCTCTGGAAAACCTTGCCTTCGTTGGCATTGAAGCCGACATGACCATTGTGGAGGTCTTACCCAGCAACAACGGCTATCTGAAACAAAGTGCTGTGATCGCTGCTTTCGAACAAGCCGGCTTTTTAGCGCTTGCCTTTGAGCTTTTGTGCCGCACGATAACGGGCACGGGCTTCGGCGAGCTCGGTCTGGGCACGAGCCACGTCGGTCTCTGAAGACGCACCCTTCAGCGCTTCTTCCGCCGCCTGCTGCGATGCCAGTGCTGCAGCCTCGTCCAGCTGGTCGCCACGCAATGCCGTGTCAGCAAGCACGGTAACCTGGAACGGTTGCACCTCGAGCATGCCGCCGGTGATGTAGAAGCTCTGTTCCTTGCCGGCCTCATCCTGGACTCGGACTTCACCGGGCGACAGCGGCGTGAGCATCGGCGCATGCCGCGGCGCGATGCCGACTTCGCCCATTGACGCCGGCGCGAACACCATCGAGGCGGTGCCCGAATGAATCTCGCCTTCGGCGGAAACTATGTCGATCTGGATTGTTGCCATTGTTTATTCGCGGCCAGGGGCCGCTCCTATGTAACCTTCCTGTTCGCGGCCAGGGGCCGCTCCTACGTGAAGTTCTTTGCGTTTTCGACCGCTTCGTCGATGGTGCCAACCATGTAAAAGGCCTGTTCCGGAATGTGATCGTAATCGCCGTTCACAATACCGTTAAAGCCTCGGATGGTTTCGGCCAGTGATACGTATTTACCGGGTGAGTTCGTGAAAACCTCGGCAACGAAGAAGGGCTGTGACAGGAAGCGCTGAATTTTGCGCGCGCGGTTTACCGTCTGCTTGTCTTCCTCAGAGAGCTCGTCCATACCCAGAATCGCGATGATGTCCTGCAATTCCTTATAACGCTGCAACACACCCTGTACGTTTCGTGCGCAGTCGTAGTGTTCCTGACCAATAACCAGCGGGTCGAGAATTCGCGACGTAGAGTCGAGCGGATCAACCGCCGGGTAGATACCGAGCTCGGCAATGTTTCGTGACAGTACCAGCGTTGCGTCAAGGTGAGCAAAGGTCGTTGCCGGTGACGGGTCAGTCAGGTCATCGGCCGGTACGTAAACCGCCTGGAATGATGTGATCGAACCGGTCTTCGTCGACGCGATACGCTCCTGCAGGATACCCATTTCCTCAGCCAGTGTCGGCTGGTAGCCCACCGCTGACGGCATGCGGCCGAGCAGCGCGGATACTTCGGTTCCGGCGAGCGTGTAACGATAGATGTTGTCGATAAACATCAATACGTCACGACCTTCGTCGCGGAATGCTTCGGCCATTGTCAGTCCGGTCAGCGCAACGCGCAGGCGGTTGCCGGGAGGCTCGTTCATCTGGCCGTAGACCAGCGATACCTTGTCGATAACACCGGATTCAGTCATCTCGTGGAAGAAGTCATTACCTTCACGAGTACGCTCACCAACACCGGCGAATACCGAATAGCCACCGTGCTCTTTAGCGATGTTGTTGATGAGCTCCATCAGCGTAACCGTCTTGCCCACGCCGGCGCCGCCGAACAGGCCAACCTTACCGCCCTTGGAAATCGGCATGATCAGGTCGACGACCTTGATACCCGTCTCGAGCAACTCAGTAGTTGCTGCCTGCTCCTCGTAGGACGGTGGCGGCCGGTGAATCGGCATGCGCTTTTCTTCGCCGATTGGACCGGCGTTGTCGATGGGCGTACCCAGTACGTCCATGATTCGGCCGAGCGTTTTCGCGCCGACCGGAACCGAAATCGGTGCACCCGTATCGGTTACTGACATGCCGCGCTTCAGGCCCTCCGAGGAACCCATCGCAATCGTGCGAACCACGCCGTCGCCCAGCTGCTGCTGCACTTCAAGCGTGATCTCCGCATCGTCGATAACCAATGCGTCGTAAACTTTCGGGATCTGGCCCGCCGGGAACTCAACGTCCACAACAGCGCCAATAACCTGCACAGTAGTTCCGGTGCTCATACTCTCTTCCTATCCGTATCAACGAACCTGTCGTTGATGATTACTTAAAAATGCTTCTATCCAGACACAGCGGCTGCGCCGCCGACAATTTCTGAAATTTCTTGTGTAATGGCTGCCTGTCGAGCCTTGTTGTACTCGAGCTGCAGGTCATCGATGATCTCGCCCGCGTTATCCGTTGCGGATTTCATCGCCATCATCTTCGCTGCCATTTCACAGGCGAAGTTTTCAACTGCCCCACGATAAACCTGCGACTCGATGTAACGCATCAATACGTCATCAAGCAGTTCGCCGGCATCGGGTTCGTAGATGTAGTCCCAGTGATCCTGTAGGTCTTCGCTGTCGCTGCCGATTCCGCTTGCCGGGAGGATCTGTGTCACCTCCGGTGACTGCGTCATCGAATTCACGAAGCGGTTATGCACCAGGTACAGTCGGTCAATTTTGCCTTCGCTGTACGAATCGAGCATCACTTTGATAGAGCCGATCAGCTCGTTGACACTGGGCTTGTCGCCCATGTGTGTCGCCTTGCCCACGACGTTACCGCCCATGCGACGGAAAAACGCTACAGCTTTCGCACCCACCAGTGACAGGTCAATCTCAATCTTCTTTTCCTGCATATCGGCAATCTCACCGATCATGCGCTTGAAGAGGTTGGCATTGAGGCCGCCGCACAAGCCACGGTCAGTTGAGATGACGATGTAACCAACACGGCTGATTTCGCGCTCGGTCAGGAACGGGTGCTTGTAGTCCGGATTGGCATGCGCCAGGTGGCCGACGACGCGTCGAATGCGCTCGGCGTACGGGCGAGATGCTTCCATCTGCTTTTGCGCCTTGCGAATCTTGCTCGCAGCAACCTTTTCCATTGCACTCGTAATCTTCTGCATGTTCTTTACAGAAGCGATCTTCGAGCGTATTTCCTTCTCACCTGCCATGTTTATCCTATTTTGGTTCGCGGCCGGGGGCCGCTCCTACAAGCCGCGAAATCAATAAGCGCCTTTTTCCGCGAATTCCTCGCAAATCTTCTTCAAGCTTGCAGCGATCTCATCGTTGTAATCACCCGACTCGTTGATTGTGTCGAGCACATCCGCATGATTCGCTTTCGCAAAGTCATGCAGCGCTTCTTCGTAGGCCACTACCTTGTTCGCCGGAACCGGGTCAATAAAGCCTTCGTTTACGGCGTACAGGGACAGTCCCATTTCGGCAACTGACAGCGGCGAATACTGTTTCTGTTTCATCAGCTCGGTCGCACGCTCACCACGTTGCAACTGTGCACGGGTTGCCGCATCGAGATCGGATGCAAACTGTGCGAATGCGGCCAGCTCACGATACTGAGCCAGTGCGAGTCGCACGCCGCCGCCAAGCTTCTTGATGATCTTCGTCTGTGCCGCGCCACCCACTCGCGAGACCGAGAGGCCGGCGTTAATGGCAGGCCGGATACCGGCGTTGAACAAATCGGACTCGAGGAAGATCTGGCCATCGGTAATCGAGATCACATTCGTCGGAACGAATGCCGATACGTCACCGCCCTGCGTTTCGATGATCGGCAGTGCCGTCATTGAGCCGGTCTTGCCCTTGATCTTGCCTTCACTAACGCGCTCGACGTATGCGGCACTCACGCGCGAGGCGCGCTCGAGCAAACGGGAGTGCAGGTAGAAAACATCACCCGGGTAAGCTTCGCGGCCCGGCGGTCGACGCAGCAACAGCGATACCTGGCGATACGCCCAGGCCTGCTTTGTCAGGTCGTCGAATACGATCAGCGCATCTTCGCCCCGATCGAGGAAGTACTCGCCCATCGAACAACCGGAGTACGGCGCGATGTACTGCATCGCCGGGCTGTCGGCGGCGGCGGCCGCAACGATAATCGTGTGCGCCAGAGCGCCTTCTTCTTCAAGCTTTCGAACGACGCCTGCAATGGAGGAGGCCTTCTGGCCGATTGCGACATAGATACACTTAATGCCGGTACCACGCTGATTGATGATCGCATCGATCGCTACCGCGGTCTTACCGGTCTGGCGATCGCCAATGATCAGCTCACGCTGGCCACGACCGATCGGCACCATCGCATCAATTGACTTCAGTCCGGTTTGCACGGGCTGATCAACGGACTGCCGATCAATAACGCCTGGTGCGACTTTTTCAATGGGCGAGGAAAGATCGGTTTCGATCGGACCCTTGCCATCGATCGGATTACCGAGTGCATCAACAACGCGACCCAGCATCGCTTCACCGACTGGCACCTCGAGAATGCGGCCGGTGGTCTTGACCGTGTCGCCTTCCGAAATATGCTTGTAGTCACCGAGGACCACCGCACCCACCGAATCCTGCTCCAGGTTGAGTGCCATGCCGAAGGTGTTCTGCGGGAACTCGAGCATTTCGCCGTAACGTGCGTCGGCGAGACCATGGATGCGGACGATGCCGTCGGTTACCGCGATTACAGTACCGACGTCGCGCGCCTCCGCGGATGCCTCGAAGTTCTCGATGCGCTCTTTAATCAGCGTGCTGATTTCAGAAGCTTTAAGTGCCATTTGCCTTTCCTCTTTATTTGGTCAATGCATTCGCCAGGCCTTCGAGCCTCGCGCGCAGTGATCCATCAATAACCACGTCGCCGGCGCGAATCACCGCACCACCGATCAGGTTTTCATCTATTTCTGTTTCGATATTAACGTCGCAGCCAAGACGCTTTTTCAGCGCTGCTGCAATCTCGTCAATTTGATTCTGGTCCAGCTTCGCTGCCGACGTGACGACGGCATCGACTTTGTTTTCAAGTGCTGCCTTGAGCGCTTCAAAATGCTCTGCTATCTCCGGCAGTACCGCTATGCGCCCGTACTCCAACAGCAATTTCAGAAAGTTGCTGCCGTGCTGGCTGCCACCGGCAAATACCGAACCGTCGCCGACGGCTTTCGCGAACGTGCCCTGCAGAAACTTAAGGCGCTGCTCGTCATTCAGTGACGGCCGGCTGAGAAACTCGGCAAGTTGCCCGTCCTCGAACAGCAACGCCGCCGCCGCGAGCGACTCTGACAAATCCGAAACGGCGTTATTTTCCTGCGCCACTTCGAAAGCTGCCTGTGCATAAGGCCGCGCGATTGTGTTGTTGTCTGCCATCGCGTCTTAGAGCTCCTGGGCGAGCTTGCCCAGAATGTCATCGTGCGCCTTGTCGTCGATCTCTCGATTGAGGATCTTCTCAGCGCTCGCAATGGCAATGGCCGACACCTGTCCGCGCAACTCTTCGCGAGCGCGGTTGGCTTCCTGTTCGATCTCCGCTTTCGCGGCGGCGAGCTGGCGCTCTCGTTCTTTCGCACCATCGGCCTTGCCGTCTGCAACGATTTCGTTGGCGCGGGCATGTGCCTGGTCGAGAATGCCGGTCGCTTGCTTGCGTGCTTCGCCGACAATATCGTCGGCTTCCGCCGCGGCCTTGACCAATGCCTCCTGACCCTTGTCAGCGGCAGCCAGGCCTTCCTCGATCTCTTTTTGGCGCTCTTCAATCGCGTTAAGAATCGGTGGCCAGATGTACTTCATGCAGAACCAGACAAACACGATCATCGCGATTGTCTGACCCAACAAAGTACCGAGATTAATGTCCACTAGTTGCTCCTTACCTGTAGGAGCGGCTCTGGCCGCGACTGCGGCGAACTCCGCTCATACTATCCGTAGGTCGCGGCCTTTTCGGGCCGCCCCCAGCGTTTGTTAGCCGCCTACAGCAGCCTGTGCGGCTTGCAGCTGGCCCACGAACGGATTGGCAAATGCGAAGAACAACGCGATACCGACACCGATCATCGCAACCGCGTCAAGCAGTGCGACGACGAGGAACATCTTCGTCTGCAACATCGGCGCAAGCTCCGGCTGACGTGCTGCACCTTCGAGGAAGCGGCCACCCAGAAGGCCCATACCAATACCAACGCCGAGGGCGCCGAGGCCAATCAAAAGTGCGACGGCAATCGCGGTGAAGCCAATAACAGTTTCCATCTTTTTCTCCTGCGGAGGACTCAGTCCAACTTATTGAATTTAAATGTAATATTAATTAATGCTTCTCTGATGCCAGGCTTAAATAGACTATGGTCAGCATCATGAAAATAAAGGCCTGCAGCGTCACGATCAGGACGTGGAAAACAGCCCAGCCGAAGTGCAGCGGCAATTGCGCGTAACCGATCAGCGCAATCAGAATAAAGATGAGTTCGCCGGCAAACATGTTGCCGAACAGTCGCAGCGACAATGACAGCGGCTTCGCCAGTAGCGCAACGCTCTCAAGAATGAAGTTGAACGCGATGATAATCGGCGCGGCGAGAATTGCAGGCCCCTTGAATGACGGCGCAATCGGGTGCAGCGTCAGCTCGCCGATAAAACCGCCAATGCCCTTGTTCTTGATCGTGTAGAAGATGATCAGAACAAAGACGGCAATGGACATGCCGAAGGTCACGTTCACGTCGGTCGTCGGCACGACCTTCATATAAGGAATACCGACAGCGCTCGCTGCCAGTGGAATCCAGTCGACCGGCACCAGGTCCATCAGGTTCATCAGGAAGACCCAGACGAAGATTGTCAGTGCGAGCGGCGCGATCAGACGGCTGGTGCCATGGAATGTGTCCTTGACGCTGCCGTTCACCATTTCGACAATGATTTCGACCGCGGCCTGCCATCGTCCCGGCTTGTCGGTCGAGGTCTTCTTGGCGGTATTGCGGAACAGAAGGACGAAAATAAGGCCCAGCAGCACGGCCCAGAACATCGAGTCGACATTCATAGCCCAGAAATTGCCGGCGCAATCGTTCCACACCCATTCGCCGTCCACCTTGCAGACCTGCAGGTTTTGGAGGTGATGTTGAATATAGGCGCCAGAATCGCTTGCGCCGTGTCCGCCTTCAGCTGCCATTGCCGTGTTCCGTTTCCCGTTCTTCTTTTGATCGCATCAGGAGACCTGAGAAAATCACCAGCTGCGTCGCAATAAATCCTGCAAATAATGCCGCTGCGTTGAGCGGCCTGACCAGCGTAAACACAAGACTGAAAAACAGTACCGTGAGCGCCAGTTTGCCAATCTCGCCAATCCAGGCCGCACCGACCAGGGCTTGCGCGCCTGAATCCCTGCGCGGTACGACCAGTCGCAATGCCAGGAAAGCATTCGGTATCACCGCGGTCAGGCTGCCCAGGAGGGCCGAATAGCCTGCCACTTTGCCGAAAACACCCCAGATAACGGCGGCCAGGACCACTCCGACCAGAAACTGCGCGACTAATACCCGGGGGATAGTGAGATCCAATTCTCTATGCCTCCGGCACTAAAAACGCCACGTCCGTCGGTTGTCCGGCGGTGGGTGGCGCTTGTCATCGTCATGTTTCCAGGCGGGCCTGTAAATAGCGTGCGCATTATAGTCACAGACCCCAGGCATGGCAACAGAGAAAGGCGCTTTCCGAAGCGACAATTTGAGCCGTTTTTTCCCACAATATTAGGCATTTTCGACATTTTCATGCGGGCAGGCGGAACGTCGACTGCTGGCCATCAAGTTTCTCTGAGATCGGGCGATAGCCTTGTATCCACCTTGTCAAAAACCGGCGATACCATGCTACTAATAACAAGTGAAACTATTCGTGCTCACCGCTCCCTGAACGACGTTGTCCGTGAGATGAGTTTTACGCTGAGTTTTTTCAAAAGCTCGGCAACGTTCAGCGAATTACTGGCCGGGCAATCGCGGCGCATCGTATTGCTCGCCGAGGCCGACATCCATCACGACAATATCGCCGCACTGAAAGAGGCCGAGGGACGCACACCGTTCGCGATCATCATCGCGGCGGATCGACGCTCTCTGCGAGGCGCACAGCAAGCCGCACTGGTCGACGAACTGTCGCGCTTCAGGAACATTGAATGGGTCGGCGAAGACTTCGACTTTGACAGGTTGAGTGCGTCGGCACGGCGCTGCCGGCGACGCATGTTAAATGTATCTCGCGAAGAGGTGGAAAGCGCGCTGACCAATGACGAATTTGTATTGCGCTACCAGCCAAAGGTCGAACGTAACTCCGGCACCGAATGGCTCACTCGCGAGGCGGAAGCCCTGGTCCGCTGGCTACATCCGAAACACGGCTTGATGGGGCCGCTGGAATTTTTGCCGGAGGTTGAGGCATTTGGTTTGTCCGGGCGCCTCGGCGAATTTGTGCTGCGCGAAGCGGCACGCCAACTGGTTGACTGGCGGGAGCACGGTATCCAGTTGAATTCCTGTATCAACCTCGCATCCAGCCAGCTCAGTGATGAAACGCTGGCGGATAGATACGCAGCGATAGTGCGCGATGCCGGCCTCGAATGTGCGAGCTTCACGTTCGAGATTGTCGAGAGAGATCTCGCCGACCCGGAAGCGCCGCACGTGCGGGCACTGAAATCACTGCGTGACCGAGGGTTTCGTATTTGCCTCGACGACTTTCGCGTTGCCGCATCGTCGCTTGGCACCTTTGAACAGCTGCCATTTGATGAGATCAAGATTCACGCATCCGCCTTGCGGCGCGCGCAAGACGATCGCGTGTCGCAGACCGTGCTCGCGGCGGTTACCGGGCTGGCACACAACCTCGGCATGTCGGTCTGTGCGGAAGGGGTCGAAGATCAGGAGACCTTCGCGTTTCTGAAAACGATTGAGTGCGACAAGATGCAGGGCTTCCTGATTTCGGAGGCCGTCATTCCGAGCATCAT
>TARA_R110002096_G_scaffold117236_1_pt1 | contig 37963 bp, 36 predicted proteins | sample TARA_R110002096 | Tara Oceans TARA_R110002096 (sample SAMEA4397295) | marine metagenome | biome: Polar Biome; feature: [DCM] deep chlorophyll maximum layer (ENVO:01000326); material: water (ENVO:00002006), including particulate matter (ENVO:01000060) such as... | depth 35 m
GCAACGATATACGTCAGCGTATAGAACAATGCCGCGGCATTGCCCTCGTCCGTACCGCAAAACAATGCCAGCAGAATGAAACCGACATGGGCGATCGTAGAGTAGCCCAGCATGCGCTTGATGTTGGTCTGCGCGATCGCGACAAAATTGCCCACCAGCAATGACAACACGGCGACCACCATTACCATCGCAGCCCAGGTCTCGTGCAAGCCATCCAGCCCATCGACCAGTATTCGCAGGAACAGTGCCAGCGCAGCCAGCTTGGGTGCTGTCGCGATATACAACGTCACCGGCGTTCGCGCACCCTGGTAAACATCCGGCAGCCACATATGAAACGGCACGGCGCCAAACTTGAATGCGATTCCGACAATGAGAAATGCCAGCCCGAACCACAGTGGCAAACTGTTTAGCGTGGGGTCCGCGTCAATCGCGGCGGCAATATCAGGGAATTGCAGGCTACCCGTCACGCCGTAGACCCAGGATATACCGTACAGCAGGCAGCCCGAAGCGATCGCACCGAGAATAAAATATTTCATCGCCGCTTCGGACGAATTGACGTTGTTACGATCGATCGCAACGAGGGCATACAGCGACAGTGCCAGCGTCTCCAGACCCAGGTACATCGTCAGCAGGCTGTTTGCCGACATCATGATCATCATGCCGAGCAAACCGATCAAGCCGAGCAGGTAAAATTCGCCACGGTGTATTTCGTTGGCACGTAAATAATCGCGCGAGTAAAAAAACGTGATCGCAACAAATATCACCGCGGTCACTTTCAGAATTTGCGACAGCGGATCGCTGATATAGCTACCGCTGAATATGACATTGCTGCCTGTCGGCGCGGTCCAGTTCAGCACCACCAGCATGATGATAAGCGACAGCATGCTGAGCCAGAACGTGCGCACCCGATTCTCGTTGTCGATGAACAGGTCGGCGATCAACACGAAACAGATCAGACCGAGCATCGCAATTTCCGGTGCCGCGACGAGATAATCCATCCAATTCATAATATGACCCGTCACAGCTTCGTCCGTCCTACTTGCTCGATCAATTGCTCAATGGTGACATTCATCATGTCGACCAGCGGTGCCGGCCACAAACCAACGAGCAGAACACTGGCGGCGAGAATCGCGAGTATCAGGAATTCGCGGCGGTTGAGATCCTGCAACGCCGCAACCTTATCGTTTGCGACCTCACCGTAGACGACGCGTTTAATCATCCAGAGCGTGTATGCAGCCCCGAGTATCAGCGTTGTTGCGGCGAAGAAGGCGTACCAGAAGTTAGCCTTGAAGCTCGCAATAATTACCATGAATTCGCCAACAAAACCCGAGGTGCCCGGCAGCCCGGCATTCGACATCGAAAACATCACCATGAACGCCGCGAACACTGGCATGGTATTGGCAACGCCACCATAGTCTGCGATTTCACGACTGTGCACGCGGTCGTACAGGACGCCCACGCACAGGAACATCGCGCCCGATATCAGGCCGTGCGAAATCATCTGCACCATGCCGCCGGTAACACCGAGGCCCGCACCGGAAGCACCGTCGAACGACCACAGGATGAAAAATCCCAGCGTCACAAAGCCCATATGGGCAATCGACGAATAGGCGATGAGTTTTTTCATGTCCTTTTGCATCAACGCAACGAGGCCGATGTAGACCACCGCAATGAGCGACAAGGCAATCATCATCTCGGCAAAATACTCGCTGCCGTCCGGCACGATGGGCAGTGACAGGCGAATAAATCCGTAGCCGCCCATCTTCAGCATGATCGCCGCCAGGATCACCGAGCCGCCCGTTGGGGCTTCGACATGGGCGTCAGGCAACCAGGTATGCACCGGCCACATTGGCACTTTGACCGCGAAGGCCAGCAGGAACGCAATGAATATCAGTTTCTGCGCCGCCATTGTCAGCGGTGCATCCATAAAGCCGAACAGATCGAAGCTGCCGGTCTGTCCATACAAGTAGATAAATGCGACCAGCATCAGGACAGAACCGAGGAACGTGTACAGGAAGAACTTCAGCGTCGCATAGACGCGCCGAGCTCCGCCCCAGACACCGATGATCAGGAACATCGGGATCAGCATTGCTTCCCAAAAGACGTAAAACAGCAACGCGTCGAGGGCCGAGAACACGCCGACCATCAATCCCTCAAGAACCAGGAATGCGGCAAAGTACTGTGCAGGACGGTTCTTAATGCTGTCCCAGCCTGCAATAACAACCAATGGCGTAATAAAGGTTGTCAGCAGAATCAGCGGCGCTGAGATTCCATCGGCGCCGAGGTAATAGAAAACGCCCAGGGATTCTATCCAGGAAATTCTTTCAACAAACTGCATGCCGACGGCCGCATTGTCGAAGCTGGTATACAAGGCGATGCTGATCAGGAACGTCAACACCGACACCACCAGCGCCAGGACGCGCATCAGGCCTGCACGCGGCGACGCAGCGTCATTGTCGTCGCCCACTGCTATCAGTATTACGCCGCCGATAATTGGCAGCCAGATAAGAACGCTCAGTAAATGTTGCGAAAATGCCATATTCGTATCTGCCCTAACGCAACCAGATCAACCAGGCCAACAACGCGGTCAAACCGATGATCATTGCAAAGGCATAGGTATAGAGATAACCCGTCTGGATCTGGCGCATGACACCAGCCAGCCGGCCGACAGTTCGGGCGGTGCCATTGACGAGCAAACCGTCAATAATCAATTCATCGCCCTTCTTCCACAGGAACTGGCCCAGGTTTCGGCCGCCCGCTGCGAAGCCCTTGATCCACAGGTCGTCAAAGTAGTACTTGCGATCCAGCAGATCGTACAGGCCTGAGAACTTCTGCTTGAGAGTCTCCGGAATGTCCGGTCGTTTCAGATACAGGAACCAGGCTGTCACGACGCCCAGTGCCGCCAGGTAGAATACGGGTGATGCGTAAATGTGCATGACGAGTGCCGCTGGCCCGTGCCAGAAACTGCCATCCAGGCCGGCCAGTACATCGTGCACAGACTTCACTTGAATCGCGTCGCCAAAGTAGCCATTGAACAACACCGCATCGGCTGTGAACCAACCGATGATTGCCGACGGGATTGCCAACAGTATCAATGGCCCCGTCACGACCGCCGGTGTTTCATGCAGATGTGACTTCGTTTCTGCGTCCATGCGTTCTTCGCCATGGAAGACAAGGAAGAACATCCTGAACGAGTACAGCGCGGTGATAAACACACCGAGAAGCACGCTGAGATAGGCGAACCAGTAAAGGAACGAACCCCCGGCGTGCCAGTGCGATTCTTTGACCGCCTCGATCAGCAGGTCCTTGGAAAAGAAGCCTGATGAGCCCGGGAAGCCGATCAATGCCAGCGAACCGACCAGCGACGTCCAGTACGTTATCGGCATGTACTTCCTGATGCCGCCCATCTTGCGAATATCCTGCTCGTGATGCATTGCGATTATCACCGAGCCGGCCGCCAGGAACAGCAGCGCTTTAAAAAATGCGTGTGTCATGAGGTGGAAAATTGCCGCGCTGTATGCCGACGCCCCGAGAGCAACTGTCATGTAACCCAGCTGCGACAATGTCGAATAGGCAACCACGCGCTTGATATCGTTTTGCACGAGGCCTAGCAGACCCATGAACAGGGCTGTAAAAGCACCGATGAACATGACCACGCCCAGCGCCGTCGTCGACAGCTCAAACAGCGGCGACATGCGCGCCACCATGAATATACCGGCCGTGACCATCGTGGCCGCGTGGATCAGTGCCGAGATTGGTGTCGGACCTTCCATCGAATCCGGCAGCCAGACATGCAGCGGGGCTTGTGCCGATTTACCCATCGCGCCGATGAACAACAGGATGCAAATCACCGTCATGGCATTCCACGGCGTGCCACCAATCACCTCGATACTCTGTGCGGCAATCGAGTCGGCGCTCGAGAATACCGCCGCGTAGTCCAGCGAGCCGGTAAACATCACCACGCCGGCAATACCAAGGATGAAGCCGAAGTCGCCAACACGATTGACCAGGAACGCCTTGAGGTTGGCGAATATCGCGGTCTCTTTTTTGTACCAGAAACCAATCAGCAGGTAAGACACCAGGCCCACCGCTTCCCAGCCAAAGAACAGCTGCAGGAAGTTGTTGGACATCACCAGCATCAGCATTGAGAACGTAAACAGTGAGATATAGCTGAAGAACCGCTGGTAGCCCGGGTCTTCGTGCATGTAGCCAATCGTGTAGATGTGCACCATCAATGAGACGAAAGTCACGACGCACATCATCAGTGCCGTCAGCCGGTCGACGAGAAAACCAACTTCCATGTGCAAGCCATCGGTGACCGCCCAGGTATATACGCTGAGGTTTTCCGCGGCCACACCACCCCAGAACATGTTCTTAAGGACCAGTAACGACAAGACGCAGGAAATACCAACGCCGAGAATTGTGACCCAGTGCGATCCGGCACGGCCAATCTGCTTGCCGGCAAGACCGGCGATGATAGCTGCGGCAAGCGGTGCCAGTACGATTGTCAGGTAATAGTGATACATATCAGCCTTTCAACGTGTTCAGCTCTTGCACAGCGATCGAGCGACGGTTACGGAAAAGAACGACCAGGATCGCCAGGCCAATCGCCGCTTCAGCGGCCGCGACGGTCAGTATGAAAAACACGAACACCTGGCCGGTCTCGTCGCCGAGATAACGCGAGAACGCGATGAAGTTGAAGTTGACCGCAAGCAACATCAGTTCAATGCACATCAGCAGGATGATGAGGTTGCGGCGATTGATGATGATGCCGGCAATACTCAGTACAAACAGCATCGCCGCAAGTGTCAGGTAGTGCTCCAGACCGATCATTGCCGTTTCTCCGCATCCATTTTGACCACGCGGACGCGGTCTTTTGCGCTGACCGAGACCTGTTTGGCAATGTCCTGGACCTTGAGACCAGGACGCTTGCGCATGGTCAATGTGATCGCCGCCACGATCGCCAGCAGCAGAATGACGGCTGCAATTTCAAACGCGTAGACATGCTCTGTGTACAGCACGGCACCCAGCGCCTTGGTGTTGCTATAGCCTTCCGGTGTCGCCGCGAAACCGCCAGTACTCGCCTCACCCTGGCCACGCAACCAGATTAACTGGATCAGCTGGATAACCATTAACAGCGCAATACCGAGCGCGAGCGGCGCGTAGCGCGTCAAACCGCGCTTGGCCGCTTCGATGTTCACTTCAAGCATCATGACGACGAACAGGAACAACACCATCACCGCACCGACATAGACAAGCACCAGCACGATCGCGAGAAACTCGGCCTCCGCCATCAACCACAACACGGCGCTCTGGAAGAACGTCAGCACCAGGAACATCACGGCATGCACCGGATTGCGCGAGAACACGACGCCGATTGCGGCGCCCAACATGATGAGCGCGAAGGTGTAAAAGAGAATTGACTGAAACATATTCTTCTACCCTACCGGTACTTGGCGTCCGCGGCTTTGTCGGCCGAAATCATCGCGTCGTACTTATCGCCGACGGCAAGCAATTTATCTTTGGTCATGATGTTTTCGCCAGGCTTTTCCATGTGGTATTCATGGATGCGCGTTTCGACGATGGCATCGACCGGGCAAGCTTCTTCGCAGAAGCCACAATAGATGCATTTAAAAAGATCGATGTCGTAGCGCGAAGTCCGCCGCGTGCCGTCATCACTGACATCGGATTCAATCGTAATCGCAAGTGCCGGACAGACCGCTTCGCATAACTTGCAGGCAATACAGCGCTCTTCACCGTTGGGATAACGACGCAATGCATGCAAGCCGCGGAAGCGATGTGACTGCGGCGTTTTCTCTTCCGGATATTCGAGCGTTACGCTATTACTGAAAAACTGCCGCAGCGTAACCGAAAGACCACGCAGTAATTCCCACAGCGCAAACGTCTTGATGTAGCTCTTAATCTTACTCATCGTCCTATGCGCCCAAGCCTGACCACGGACCGATGTGGAACCAGGCCATAGCCCCTTCCACAGCGATCCATACGATCGTTACAGGAATGAAAATCTTCCAGCCCAGTCGCATGATTTGATCATAGCGATAGCGCGGAAATGTCGCGCGGAACCAGAAGAACGTATACATGAACATGCACATCTTGATGAACAGCCAATGCAGGCCGCCCGCGGCTATCCACGCCAGCCACGGTATGTCATTCAGGAATGTCCAGCCTTCAAACGGCGACGCCCAGCCTCCGAGGAAGAAAATGGCCGTGAGTGTTGAAATCAACACCATGTTGGCGTATTCGGCCAGGAAGAACACCGCGAACGCAACGCCGGAATATTCAACGTGGAATCCAGCGACAATTTCCGACTCGCCTTCGGCGACGTCAAACGGAGCGCGGTTGGTCTCGGCAACACCGGATACCCAGTAAACGACGAACAACGGCAGTAACGGCAACAGGAACCATTGGCTGAAACCACCCGCCTGGGCTTCGACAATATCACCTAGATTCAGGCTGCCGCCGGCCATCAATACGCCGACCAGCGCGAATCCCATTGCGATTTCATACGCCACAATTTGTGCCGCCGAACGCATGGCACCGAGCAATGCGTACTTCGAGTTCGTAGCCCAGCCCGCGAGGATCACGCCATACACACCAACCGACGTCAGTGCCAGCACGTATAAAAGCCCGGCATTGATATCCGCAATCACAAACCAGTCGTTGAGCGGGATGACGGCCCAGGTCGCAAGTGCAGGAATCAGCGACAGCAACGGTGCAATGACAAACAGAAAACGGCTCGATTGCGACGGTACGATCACTTCTTTGATCAGCAGCTTGATAACGTCGGCAAATGGCTGCCCCAGGCCCAGCGGACCGACCCGGTTTGGTCCCACCCGCGCCTGCATCTTGCCAATGACCTTGCGTTCGAAATACGTTGAGAAAGCAACGATCAAAATCACGGCGATCGTCACCAGCAAGATTTTGAATACGGTCGTAACCAGGTATTGCACAAGCGGTGGCAAAGAGCTCCAGATGTCCTGGATTCCTGCTGGAATTATGCTTGCAAGGAACTCAAGCATTAGCCCTGACCCTCACCCGATGCACGCCTGGCCGCCAGCGTCTGCTGCAGCGCATGCGCACGCCGAACAGTGCTGTCGACCGAGTACAACGGGGTATCGATCTCCTGCTCCGGTGCATCGGCGCCGTTGGGCTGACTTACAGTCCCGGCTGCCTGGAAATCACCCGCTTTGACATCGCCCAGTGCCGCACGACATTCTGCAAGTACATCCTCACTATCGACGTAATCGAAGCCTTCGGCGTTCACCAGGTTGCCAATAACACGGAGTACCTTCCAGCACGGACGTGCTTCACCAACCGGCTTCGCGACACCCTTGAAACTCTGCCAGGTGCCCGCCACGTTGACATAGGTCCCGGAAGTTTCAGCAAAGGTACCGACCGGCAATAACAGGTCAGCGCTTTCCAGCAGGTCGTCCGATATGAAGGGTGTCAGCGCAATCACGTGCTTGTGCTTGCCAAGCTTCGCGACAACATCCGCCGTGGCACGAATATCTGCCTCCGGCTCAACATTCACCAGCAGCAATGCATCAAGCTCAGCATCGAGCATACCCGCGACGCTCATCCCAGCCGTCTCTCGACGCTTGCCTGCCGCGGTACGGTGCGGGAGCACACCGGCGAGTGACGCGCCAGCCGAATTCGGGCCTTCGGTCACGAAACCCAGCTTCGCGCCAGTCAGGTCTGAAATAACCGCCGCCAAAGCACGGACCACTGAATACGCCGCATGCTGTCGGGCAATATTGCCCAGCAAAACCAAGGCCTCATCCGAACCCTGCAAAGACTCAGCGATACGCATATCCTTATCCGTCGCGGTGACATTGGCACAGAGCTCGGCTACAGAATCCGGCAAGCGACTGCCTTTTGCCGCTGCAACTGCAATCCCCGTCAACAATTCGACCAGGCCATGACCGGACTTGTACTCGGCGACATCGAAAAAGTATTCGTAGGTACTGCTATTGGCGAAACTGACGGACGCGCCATTGACGGCGGCCTTGCGCAAACGATGCGCGAGTATGGGCGCTTCATTGCGAATATTTGAACCGACAACGAGCACGGCCCCCTGCTTCTCAATGTCGGCTATTGCACAGCCGAGTCCATCGTATACAGGATCTGCGTCCTGGTCCGACACGTCACGACGCGCGATTCGATAGTCAATATTGCTGGTGCCGAGATGCCCGGCCAGCAAATTGAGTAACCAGGCTTCTTCAAGCGTTGCACCCGGTGATGCAATGATTCCCGTCTTGCTGCTGTCGGCCGATGTCAGGGTATCGGCAACCATCGACAGCGCGTCAGCCCAGTCGATGTCCTTCCATTCGCCGTTTTCCTTGTGTTTCGGCGACTGCAGCCGGTCCGTGCTGTAGATCGCTTCGTAACTGTAGCGATCGCGATCCGAAATCCAGGTTTCGTTTATCGATTCGTTGTCGCGCGGCACCACACGCTTGACCGTGCCGCGAAGTACGTGCGCAAACACATTGGAGCCGACGCAGTCGTGCGATGAAACACTCGCGATCTGCTCCATTTCCCATGCACGCGCACTGTAACGATAGGGTTTGTTGTTGAGCGCGCCGACCGGGCAAAGATCGATAATGTTTGCCGACAATTCATGATCGACATTCTGCTCGACGTAGGTCGATATCTTGACGTTCTCACCGCGATCAATGGTGCCGAGCTGCGGGTTGCCCTGCACTTCCTCACCGAAGCGAACGCAACGGGTACAGTGAATGCAACGTGTCATGTCGGTAGACACCAGCGGCCCAACGTCCTTGTCCTTAACAACGCGTTTACGATCGTTGTAGCGGGACACGTCGCGACCATAACCCATCGCCAGGTCCTGCAATTCGCATTCACCGCCCTGATCACAAATGGGGCAGTCCAGCGGGTGATTAATCAGCAGAAATTCCATGGTCGCTTTTTGTGCTGAAATGGCACGCGGCGACTTCGTGAATATCTTCATGCCTTCCGTGATCGGCTGCGCACAAGCCGGAATCGGTTTTGGCGCACCTTCAATATCGACGAGACACATACGGCAATTCGCCGCGATACTCAGTTTTTCGTGATAGCAGAAGCGCGGCACATAGGCGCCAATGTTGTCGGTCACTTCAATGACCATCTGGCCCTTGCGACCTTCTACGGCCTTGCCGTCAACTTCAATGTTTACGATGTCGTCGCTCATGGTACTTATGCTGCGGCCTCGGTCGCGTCGTCAACGATACTGCGCCCGTTGTGACGCACCATATATTCGAATTCATGGATAAAGTGATTCAGGAAACTTTGTACCGGCCACGCCGCCGCGTCGCCGAGGGCACAAATCGTGTGCCCCTCAATCTTGTTGGCAACATCCACGAGTTTTTCCAGGTCTGCTTCTTCGCCACGCCCTTCGACGATACGCGTCAACATGCGGTACAACCATCCGGTACCTTCGCGGCACGGGGTGCACTGCCCACAGGACTCCGCCATATAGAAGCGCGAAATTCGACGCAGCACTTTTACCATGCACGTCGTCTCGTCCATCACCATGACGGCACCGGTACCGAACGATGATCCTGCCTGCTGCAGAGAGTTGTAGTCCATGGTGCAATCCATGATGATTTCTGCTGGCAGGACCTTGCACGATGAACCGCCCGGAATGACCGCTTTCAGCTTGCGTCCACCCAGCATGCCGCCGCAGATATCATTCAACAGATCCTTGAACGGAATCCCCATCGGCAACTCGTAGTTGCCGGGTTTTTCGACATGCCCGGACACCGAAAACAATGCCGTACCGCCCGATCCTTCCGGGCCGAGCGCTGCAAACCACGCCGCACCGTTGCGCATGATGGCCGGGACACTGGCCAGGCTTTGCGTGTTGTTGATCGTCGTTGGCTTGCCGTACAAGCCAAAGTTTGCCGGAAAGGGCGGCTTAAACCTTGGGCGTCCCTGCTTGCCTTCCAGCGACTCGAGCAGCGCGGTCTCTTCGCCACAAATGTAGGCGCCAGCGCCGACGAATGTGTGCAAATCGAAATCGATTCCCGAACCCTGAATGTTCTTGCCGAGTAAGCCAGCGTCGTAGGCTTCTTTCACAGCGGCTTCGAATCGTGGCACTGGCTCGTCCAGGAATTCGCCGCGAATATAGTTGTACGCCACGCTGGCACCCATCGCATAGGCGGCAATCGCCATGCCTTCTACCAACGAATGCGGGTTGTATCGCAACACTTCGCGATCATGGCAGGTCCCCGGCTCGCTCTCGTCGGAATTGCAGACCAGGTACTTCTGCAAGTCGGGATCCTTCGGCATGAAGCTCCACTTGAGCCCGGTTGGGAAACCGGCGCCGCCGCGACCGCGCAAACCCGAGGCCTTGACCTCCTCAATAATCTGTTCCGGCTTGAGCTTGCCCTTGAGAATTTTTCGCCAGGTCTGATAGCCATCGTGCTTCTCGTAAGTCGCCATCGTCCACGACTCATCGGAGCCGAAGGTATTAAAGCAAACAAGGTTCTGCTCGTACGCCATCAGTCCAGTCCGTCCAGAATCTCATCAACCTGCGCTTTGGTCAGGTTCTCGTGATACTTGTGATTCACCATCATCGCCGGCGCCCCGCAGCACGCAGCAATACACTCTTCTTCTTTCTTGAGAAATATGCGGCCATCGTCAGTGCTCTCACCGAGCTTGACGCCCAACTTGTTTTCAACATGTTCGACAATGTCATCCGCGCCACGCAGCATGCACGACACATTGGTACAGATTGCGACTTCGTTGCGCCCAACCTCACGCGTCTGGAACATGGAATAGAAGGTTGCGACTTCGTAGACCTGGATGGTTGGCAGATCCAGGTACTCCGCCACTGCGTTCATTTGTTCCGCAGTGACAAAACCCTTGTTTTCATGCTGCACTGCGTGCAGCGCACTGATCACGGCAGAACGTTGTCGATCCTTTGGAAATCGTGATTTCCAATGTTCGATCTCTTGCTTGACGTGTGTTGAAAGCTGGTAACTCATCGGTCGACTTCTCCGAATACAATGTCCTGTGTTCCGATCACCGCAACAACGTCCGCGAGCATGTGCCCTTCCACCATTTCGGACATCGCAGACAAGTGCGCGAAACCCGGTGCGCGGATTTTTACGCGAAACGGCTTATTGGCACCATCCGAAATGAGGAACACGCCAAATTCACCTTTGGGGTGCTCTACTGCAGCGTATGTTTCGCCTTCAGGGACACAGTAACCCTCGGTGAACAACTTAAAGTGGTGAATAAGCGATTCCATATCGTCTTTCATTTCCACTCGCGACGGCGGCACGATCTTGTGGTCCTCGGCAATGACCGGACCCGGATTCGTGCGCAGCCAGTCAACGCACTGTTTGATAATGCGATTGGACTGGCGCATTTCTTCGACCCGGACCAGATAACGATCGTAGCAATCCCCGTTTACGCCGACAGGAATATCGAAATCCATCTGGTCGTACACTTCGTAGGGCTGCTTTTTGCGCAGATCCCACTCGACACCGGAGCCACGCAGCATCGGGCCGGAGAAGCCCAACTGCATAGCGCGTTCCGGGGAAACCACGGCAATGTTGACGGTGCGTTGTTTCCAGATGCGATTGTCGGTGAGCAAAGTCTCGTAATCGTCAACACACGCCGGAAAGCGATTGGTGAAGTCTTCGATAAAATCGAGCATGGACCCTTCGCGTACCGAGTTCATGCGATCGAGTTCTTTCTTGCTGCGAAACTTCGACTCCGCGTATTTCGGCATCGACTCCGGCAGATCGCGATATACGCCACCCGGTCGGTAGTAGGTCGCATGCATACGCGTACCTGATACGGCCTCGTAACAGTCCATCAGGTCTTCACGCTCACGGAAGCAATACAGGAACATCGTCATGGCGCCGATATCGAGGCCATGCGCGCCAAGCCACATCAGGTGATTCAGGACGCGTGTGATCTCGTCGAACATGACTCGAATGTATTGCGCGCGCGTCGGCACCTGGATGCCCAGCAGATTTTCGATGGCCATGACGTAGCCATGCTCGTTGCACATCATCGAAACGTAGTCGAGTCGATCCATGTAGCCAATGCTTTGATTGAACGGCTTACTCTCCGCCAGCTTCTCGGTGGCACGGTGCAGCAGACCGACATGCGGATCCGCTTTCTGAATGGTCTCGCCGTCAATTTCGAGGACCAGTCGCAACACGCCATGTGCCGCAGGGTGCTGCGGTCCGAAGTTCATCGTGTAACTTTGAATCTCAGCCATCTTCGCGCACGTCCTTGAGATCAGCCGAGTAGCGGTTGTCGTCGCGTATTACACGCGGTACCAGCGTACGCGGCTCGATACTGACCGGTTTATAAACTACTCGGCCCTCGTCTTCGTCATAACTGACTTCGACATTGCCCATTAATGGAAAGTCCTTGCGGAACGGGTGACCAATAAAACCGTAGTCGGTAAGAATTCGACGCAAATCCGGGTGGCCGTCGAACAATATGCCGTACAGGTCGAAGACTTCACGCTCGAACCAGTTAGCGCCGTTCCAGATATCAACGACCGATCGAACGATAGGCGGATTGCCAGTGCCGGTGTATACGCGCAGTCGCAGGCGAGCATTGTTCTGTACAGACAGCAGGTGATACACCACCGCGAATCGCCGCGGTTCGAATTCATCCGCCTCATCCAGGATAACCGGTTTGCGTTCGACGCCACGGCTGAACCCGGTCCCGGTGGCGCTGTTGGTCACCCACTCATCGCTACCGTAGCCCAGGTAGTCAACGCCGCATACGTCGACCAGCATTTCGAAACCGAAATCTGCTTCATTGCGGAGCGCCGTTGCAACCTTGGTCAGGTCGTCTTTATCCACTTCATACGTCAATTCGCCACACGATGACGCAACACGATCGACCTTGTCGCCAAATCGTGCTTCTATTCGAGCCGCGAGTGTCTCGTTGTAGTTCGTCATTTTCGTTACTTATTGGGTACTTATCGTTGGGCTATATTCTTAGCGAGCAATGGTACTCGTGCGGCGAATTTTCTTTTGCAGCTGTATGAGTCCGTAGATGAGCGCTTCCGCCGTTGGCGGGCAACCGGGAACGTAAACGTCGACCGGTACAATACGGTCGCAACCGCGTACCACTGCATAGGAGTAGTGGTAATAGCCGCCACCGTTCGCACAGGAGCCCATAGATACAACCCAGCGAGGTTCCGGCATCTGGTCGTAGACTTTGCGCAATGCTGGCGCCATCTTGTTTGTCAGCGTCCCAGCCACAATCATGCAATCTGATTGTCGTGGGCTCGGTCGGAATATGATTCCGAACCGGTCCAGATCGTAACGTGCTGCACCGGCCTGCATCATTTCGACAGCGCAACAGGCCAACCCGAAGGTCATCGGCCAAAGCGATCCGGTACGCGCCCAATTCATCACCGAATCGACACTGGTGACGACAAAGCCTTTCTTTTGCAAGCTTCCGCCTGCGGCTGCCGCCGCATCGTCAGCCGCGACACTAGACTCAGCTGTGTTGGCTAATCCCACTCAAGTGCCCCTTTCTTCCACTCGTAGATAAATCCAACGACAAGAATTGCGAGAAACAAAGCCATCGCCAGCAATCCAAATTTCCCAATCGTGTCGAGAGAGACCGCCCACGGAAACAGGAAAGCGATTTCCAGATCGAAAATAATAAACAGAATCGCAACCAGGTAGTAACGAACGTCGAACTTCATTCGGGAATCGTCGAATGCCTCAAAACCGCACTCGTAAGGCGACAGTTTTGCGTCGTCCTTGCCGCCACTTCCTATCAGGAACCCTAATCCCAGCAGTACCATGCCGATGCCGGCACCCACACCCAGAAAAATCAGAATTGGAAAATATTCTTGCAGCATTTTAGAAATCTATGACTCGCTCAGTACCGCGCAGACGTGCTACCCATTTAACGCGGCATTGTATCAGTCTATACGACGATGAATACAGCCTTTGTTGTACAATAAAAAATCGGCCTGCGGCATGGTCGATACCGGCAGGCCGATTGCATCAATTTGGTGCTCTGGGCGAGACTCGAACTCGCACGGCTCGCGCCACTGCCCCCTCAAGACAGCGTGTCTACCAATTCCACCACCAGAGCCAGTTTTTTCTACTATTCGCTTGTCGCTTCTTCGACTGCGTCGTCGATGTTTTCAACGGCCTCGTCAAGCGACGGCAATTCACTACTATTATCTGCATTGTCGAGCGCATTTTCAGCATCATCAATAGCCGGCAACCCGTCATCGGCCTCGACTGACTCTTCAATCAGCGCAGCGTCATCCAACACGCTCGTCGGCGCAGACGTACTCTGGCTACTCAAATAAGCCAGGGTGAGACTGGTAACAAAAAATGCCGTCGCGCAAATCGCCGTCGCGCGCGAAAAGAAACTGCCCGATCCACGTGCGCCGAATACCGTGCCTGACGCTCCGGCACCGAAGGCCGCACCCGCGTCGGCGCCTTTGCCACGCTGCAGCAATACCAGCGCGATAATCAACAAGGCGATCAACGTGTGACCGATTAAAACTGCTTTTTGGATTGTGTCCATTTAACTCTCAATCAACCATTCTGGTTCTGTGCGGCCGCCGCAGCGATCGCCAGAAAATCATTCGCCTTCAGTGACGCCCCGCCAATAAGGCCGCCGTCAATATCCGGCATATTCAGCAGTCCGGGTGCATTATCGCCCTTCATGCTGCCGCCATAAAGTATCTGCACCTTTTCAGCCAGCTCCGCATCCTGCGCGGCAAGGCGACCGCGAATGTGACGGTGCACGTCCTGTGCCTGCTCGGGCGTCGCGGTTTTGCCAGTGCCAATCGCCCACACAGGCTCGTAGGCAATAACGGCCGCACCAAAAGCTGCTGCGCCAGACCCTGCCAGCACCGCATCGAGTTGCTCATCGATCACGGACCCGGTCGTTCCCGCCTCGCGCTCGTCGAGCGTCTCACCGACACACAGGATCGGTATCAACCCCGCTCCCTGCGCCGCCTTGAACTTCGCCGCAACATCGGCACTGCTTTCGCCGTACATCGCACGTCGTTCGGAATGCCCGACAATGACATACTGACATCCGACATCGGACAACATTGACGGCGAAATCTCACCGGTAAATGCGCCGCTATCGTGTTCCGACACATTTTGGGCGCCCAACGCAATTCCACTGCCTTTGAGCAGACCGGCAACCGCAGACAGGTACACGAATGGCGCACAAACCAGCAAACGAAACCCGTCACCTGCGGGCACGCCAGCCACCACACCCGATAGCAGCGCTTCGTTGGCAGCCATGCTGCCATTCATTTTCCAGTTGCCAGCTACCAGAATGTCACGCATATCGTCAGTTTCCGCAGGCGTAAAAGGCGCGCAAGGATACCGGGGCTGGCCCGATGCGGCAAGCCCTCAGGCTGCCGATTGCGCCACAACATCGGCCAGTCGATTGGCGATCATAATGACCTGGTCCTGATTTTCGCCCTCGACCATCACCCGTATGACGGGTTCGGTCCCTGAAGCGCGCAGCACCACTCGGCCGGATTCGGCCAATTCGGCTTCGGCGGCCGCAACGGCCGCCTGGATTTTGTCGGATGACGATGGGTCCAGACGCTTCTCGGTACGGACGTTCACCATTGTCTGCGGGTACTTCTTCATGCCACCCGCGAGCTCCGACAGCGGTTTTCCCGTTTCCTGCATGATGGACAGCACCTGCAACGCACAGATCAGACCATCGCCCGTCGTCGTTTTGTCCAGCACGATCATGTGGCCGGACGTCTCGCCACCGATAACGCCACCGGATTCCTTGAGTGCTTCGAGAACATAGCGATCGCCCACGCTGGCACGGCGGAATTCCATATTCCTGGCTTTCAGGGCATTTTCCAGCCCGAGGTTGCTCATTACGGTGCCCACAACAGGGCCCTTGAGTTCACCGAGTTCGTGCCGCGCAACAGCCAGTATGAACAAGAGCTGATCGCCGTCGACCAGGTTGCCCGCCTCGTCGACCATGACCAGCCGATCGCCGTCGCCATCGAGCGCCACGCCGACGTCGGCTCTTACAGCCGGAACGGTCAGCTGCAACAGATCGGGCTCCGTTGAGCCGCAGCCATCATTGATATTCTTGCCATTCGGCGAACAACCGATAGGAATGACCTCCGCACCCAATGCTGCCAGCGTTCGCGGACCCACCTTGTAACCGGCGCCGTTGGCACCGTCGAAGACAATCTTCAAAGCGCTTAAATCAGTGCCTGGCCGGACGCTGGCTGCGCAAAAGTCCTGGTATCGCACCCGTGCGGTATCGATGCGCTTGGCCTTGCCCAACTCGTGTGACTCGCGCGTAATTGCAGGATTCCTCAGGTGCTCTTCAATCTTTTGTTCTACTTCATCGGTCAATTTTGACCCGGAGCGATCGAAGAACTTGATGCCATTGTCGTAAAAGGCATTGTGAGATGCGCTGATGACAACGCCCAGGTCCGCGTCGAGCTCCTGCGTCAACCGCGCAATTCCGGGTGTTGGCAATGGACCAATGAGCAGGACATCCGCGCCGGCCGCTACGAATCCTGCCTCAAGCGCCGACTCAAACATGTACCCGGACAGGCGCGTATCCTTGCCGATTACGACGGTACCGCCAGCCGGGACCAGCACCTGTGCAGCCGCGCTTGCGAGTCGCATGGCGAAATCCGCCGTCATCGGATCCTTGCCCACAGTGCCGCGGACTCCGTCAGTACCAAAATATTGTTTGCTCATTTTTACTCTTGGCCTTTATTCGTTACGAATTGCCCATTACAGCGCTGCATACGCGCAGCGCGTCCACTGTCTCTCTGACGTCGTGTACTCGAATTATCCCGGCACCTTGCAATTGTGCAATGACGGCCGCTGCGATGCTGGCCGGCATTCGTTCGCCCACGTCCCTGCCGGTGAGGTCGCCCAACGTCGCTTTTCTCGACAATCCGACCAGCACAGGCAACCCGATAGCCTGCAATTGTCGCAGATTTGCCAGCAGCTCGATATTGTGAGTATGACTCTTGCCGAAGCCAAAGCCCGGGTCGACAACAATCCGCGACCGGTCAATCCCCGCCGCGACACACCGGTCAACTCGTTCGCGCAGGAAAGCAGCGACTTCATTGACGACATCGGTGTAGCGAGGTGCTTTTTGCATGGTCCGTGGTCGGCCCTGCATGTGCATCAGGCAGATGGCCAGGCCTGAATCCGCCGCAGCCGATAGCGCACCGGTAAGTTGCAACGCTGAAACATCATTTATCATGGACGCGCCGGCCTGCGCTGCCGCGATCATGACCTCAGGTTTACTGGTATCGACGGACAACGGCAGATCGACTTCGCGCCGTAACGCTTCTATTACCGGAATAACCCGCTCCAGTTCGGCGTCAACACTGACAGCCTCAGCCCCGGGGCGGGTCGATTCGCCGCCGATATCGATGAGCGCGGCGCCATCCCGGGCCATGCGCTCAGCCTGGCGCAAAGCAGAATCCAGACTATTGAATTGGCCGCCGTCCGAGAATGAGTCGGGCGTCACGTTGAGGATGCCCATCACCGATGGGCTCGGGATGCGCAGTGGTCCGATATTGAGCAAGCCCCTAGTGCTCGCTAGCGGGCCCACCGATTTCGCCGGGAGTATCGCCTTTGTCAGCCACCGCGGAGCCGTCGTCGGGCCCTTTTGGCTTGGGTATCTCGACCCAGTCTTTTGGCGGACCTGGCTCCCGTCCGGCCATGATTTCATCGACCTGCGGTTTGTCGATAGTTTCGTACTTCATCAGGGCTTTCGCCATCATGTGCAGCTTGTCGATGTTGTCTTTGAGTATCTTGTCAGCGCGCTCGTAATTGGTGTCAATAATCTTGCGCACTTCTTCGTCAATCGTATGCGCCGTGTCGTCGGACACCTGCTTGTGCTGGGTAACCGATCGGCCGAGGAATACTTCGCCGTCGTCCTCACTGTAAGTCAGCGGTCCAAGTCGATTGGACAGCCCCCACTTGGTAACCATGTTGCGCGCAATTTCAGTCGCTCGTTCGATGTCATTGGAGGCCCCGGTTGTCACACCGTCCGGACCATTGATCATCTCTTCGGCGATACGCCCGCCGAACAATGTCGAGATATGACTCTCGAGCCGCTGTTTCGACGTACTGTAACGATCTTCCTCTGGCAGATACATTGTTACGCCGAGCGCCCTGCCTCGCGGAATAATTGTCACCTTGTAAACCGGGTCGTGTTCGGGCATCAGGTAACCGACGATGGCATGGCCAGCTTCATGATAAGCCGTGTTGAGCTTTTCTTCTTCGCTCATCACCATGGAGCGACGCTCCGTGCCCATCATGATTTTGTCTTTGGCCAGTTCAAATTGCTGCATGCTGACCACGCGCTTGTTTTCGCGCGCCGCAAACAACGCAGCCTCGTTGACGAGGTTAGCCAGGTCAGCGCCCGAGAAGCCCGGAGTACCCCGCGCGATGATGCTCGGTTCGACATCGTCGTCCAGCGGCACCTTGCGCATGTGTACTTTCAGAATCAGCTCACGACCGCGAATATCCGGCAGCGGCACGACGACCTGCCGGTCAAAGCGGCCCGGGCGCAGCAGCGCCGGGTCAAGCACGTCCGGCCGGTTAGTCGCTGCAATGACGATAATGCCTTCACTGCCTTCGAAACCGTCCATTTCAACCAGCATCTGGTTGAGGGTTTGTTCACGTTCATCGTGACCACCGCCCAAGCCGGCACCACGGTGCCGCCCAACAGCATCCAGCTCATCGATGAAGATAATGCACGGCGCCTGTTTTTTCGCCTGATCGAACATGTCGCGCACACGTGATGCGCCTACGCCAACAAACATCTCGACAAAGTCCGAACCCGATATCGTGAAAAACGGTACTTTCGCCTCACCGGCGATGGCGCGTGCCAACAGGGTCTTGCCAGTTCCCGGAGGCCCGACCATCAGGACCCCCTTCGGAATCTTGCCGCCAAGCCGCTGGAACTTGCTCGGGTCCTTGAGGAACTCGACAACTTCCTCAACTTCCTCTTTCGCTTCCTCGACACCGGCAACATCGGCGAAGGTCACACCAACCTGGTCTTCACCCAGCAAGCGTGCCTTGCTCTTGCCGAAAGACATTGCACCGCGGCCGCCACCGCCGCCCTGCATCTGGCGCATGAAGTAAATCCAGACACCAATGAGCAGCAATATCGGAAAGGAATTAATCAGCAGTGTGCCGATCAGGCTTTGCGACTTGGGGTCTTCGCCGGTGAACTTCACGCCGTTGTCATCGAGCAGGCCAATGAGCGTGTTGTTGTCGGTCTCCGGACTGATCGTATAGAACTGCAGTGGCTCGGACCGGCCGTAGCGAATCTGGTCCTCATCGATGATCGCGATGGAGACCTGGCCGGAGCGGACTGCGTCCAGGAATTCGGAATAGGCTTTCTTCTGCGGCTGCCCGCCGCTGACACCGGAAAGCCCCTGCACTACCGACAGAAGGACGACGATAATGACAATGAAAACTAGTATATTTTTGGTTAAATCATTCACGTTTCGACACTACACCAATTGATAATTTCTCGCTACCAAGTACACCTCGCGGCTACCTGCCCGTGAGGCCTTGGGCTTCATAACCCTGACTTTGCCGAACGTGGTCCTCGCGTCCGCGACAAATGCGTCAAATCCTTCGCCCTGAAACACCTTGCAGACAAAACTGCCGCCCGGTTTCAGAACCTGGCGCGCCAGGTCCAGCGCCAACTCGACCAGCGCCATGGATCTCGGTTGGTCGACGCCTTTGATTCCGGTGATATTGGGGGCCATATCGCTCATTACAAGGTCCGTTGTTCGCTCCCCGGCCGCTGCCAGAATTTGCGCCAATATCTCATCATCTTCGAAATCGCCCTGTATGAACTCGACGTCCGGCAGTGCATCCATCGGCAGCAAATCCACCGCAACGATACGTGCCCTGCCTTTCAGTCGACGCGTAATATACTGGCTCCAGCCGCCCGGTGCAGACCCCAGGTCGATACACACCATGTCAGGACGGATAAAGCGTTCCTTCCGATCAATCTGCTCCAGCTTGTAGACCGCACGCGAGCGCCAGCCATCCCGGCGCGCCTGCTGCACGTAAGGATCGCGTTCCTGACGCTGGCGCCAGCTACCGCTCGAACTTCTCGGCTTACTCATACCACTTTCCAACTACACCAGACGCATTCGTTACACACTGATACACTTCGCGCCCATGGAACTAAGCGAACCGCAAAAAAAGTACCTGCGTGGCCGCGGCCACCAACTCAAACCGACTGTTACGATCGGCAATGCCGGGGTTACGGAATCCGTGCTCGCCGAACTCGATTCGACACTGGCCCATCACGAGCTGATCAAGGTCAAAGTACGCGCTGGTGACCGCGAGTCTCGCGATGCGGCAATTCGCAGTATGTGCGATGCACAAAACGCCACCCTGGTTCAGCGAATCGGTAGTGTTGCCTTGTTGTACCGTGAAAACCCGGATAAGAAACCGGAAACCCGGTTACGAATCCCGTCGCGTTAATTTCGTCGCCAACTGTTACTCGTAACTTACTGCAATGACCTCGTAGGATTTTTCGCCGCCCGGCGCATTAAATTCGACGATGTCACCTTCCGACTTACTGATCAACGCACGCGCAATCGGAGAAGTGTAAGAGATCAGGCCGGTCTTGATGTCAGCTTCATCCTCGCCGACGATCTTGTAACTGATTTCTTTTTCAGTCTCTTCGTCCAGCAAGCGGACCGTCGAGCCAAAAATAATCTTGCCGTCGGCATCGATCTCCGTTACGTCTATGACCTGTACGTGCGACAACTTGCCTTCAAGCTCCTTGATGCGGCCCTCAATGAAACTCTGTTGCTCTTTCGCCGCATGATACTCAGCGTTTTCTTTCAGGTCGCCGTGCTCGCGCGCTGTCGCAATCGCCTTGATGACCGTGGGACGATCTTCACTCTTCAGTTTCTTTAGCTCTTGTTGCAGCAACTCGTGGCCGCGCACAGTCATTGGCACTTTATTCACGCCACCACCTCATTGTGTAAGTCCTGTAGTCGATTGACATCGCCGTCATCCAAATGCTCTATCGCGTTGCACGTCGCAATCGCGGCGCCAAGCGTCGTGTAGTAGGTAACATTGCGACGCACCGCTTCTGCGCGAATCGAAAGCGATTCAACAATAGCCTGTTTGCCTTCCGTTGTATTGACTATCAGGTCGATTTCTCCGTTCTTGATCATGTCGACAATATGCGGCCGGCCTTCGCGTACCTTGTTGGCTCTGCGACAGGATATACCGCTTTTTGCCAGGCTTTCGGCAGTACCATGGGTTGCAACAATATCAAAACCCATTGCAATCAGTATTTTCGCCAGCTCGATAGCGCCTTCCTTGTCTCGATTGCGAACTGACAGCAACGCCGCGCCCTGGCGTGGCAGCACGACACCGGACGCAAGCTGCGCCTTCGCGTACGCTTCACCGAAAGTACGCCCGACACCCATGACTTCACCCGTGGATTTCATTTCGGGACCCAGTATCGGGTCACTTCCCGGGAACTTGATGAACGGGAATACCGCTTCCTTGACCGAAAAATAGTCCGGCACCCGTTGATTGACAAACCCCTGGTCCGCCAACGACTCACCCACCATGACTTTCGCAGCAATCTTCGCCAGCGGTAGTCCGATAGCTTTTGACACGAACGGTGCCGTTCGTGATGCGCGCGGGTTTACTTCCAGCAGATACACTACGTTGTTCTGAATCGCGAACTGCGTATTCATCAAGCCGACGACATTCAAACCCCTGGCCAGTTTTTCCACCTGGTCCCGCAAAACTGCCTGCACCTCTGCGCTCAGGCTGAACGGTGGTAACGAGCAACCGGAATCGCCGGAGTGCACGCCCGCTTGTTCGATGTGCTCCATGACGCCGCCGATCAAAACTCGCTCGCCGTCAAAAATGCAGTCGACGTCAACCTCGGTTGCAAGGTCCAGGAAGCGATCCAGCAATACTGGACTGTCATTGGAGACATTAATCGCCGCGTCCATATAGAGGCCCAGGTCTTCTTCGCCGTGCACTACCTCCATGGCGCGGCCACCCAGAACGTAGGAGGGACGTACAATAAGCGGGAATCCGACATCGGTGCCGAGCTTCAGCGCTTCTTTCTTGTTACGTGCAGTACAGTTCGGTGGCTGCTTCAGGCCGAGTTTTTCAACCAGATCCTGGAAGCGCTCCCGATCTTCTGCCAGGTCAATCGAGTCCGGCGAAGTTCCGATTATCGGTGCACCGGCGGCCTCAAGGTCGCGTGCAAGCTTTAACGGCGTCTGGCCACCGTACTGGACGATGACTCCCTTCGGCTGCTCTTTATCGATGATCTCCATGACGTCCTCAAACGTCAGAGATTCAAAGTACAGTCGATCCGACGTGTCGTAGTCAGTCGACACGGTCTCCGGGTTGCAGTTGACCATGATCGTTTCGTAACCCGACTCTTTGAGAGCCAATGCCGCGTGTACACAACAGTAGTCAAACTCGATGCCCTGACCGATGCGATTCGGGCCGCCACCCAGGATCATAATCTTCTGCCTGTCGCTGGGCTCGGCTTCGCACTCTTCCTCATAGCTTGAGTACAGGTAAGCCGTCGTCGTCGCAAATTCTGCGGCACAGGTATCAACCCGTTTGAATACCGGGCGGATATTGAGTTCGAGACGCCGCTTGCGAACCGCCGCTTCCTTGACGTCGAGAATGCTGGCAATACGTGCATCCGAGAAACCCTTGCGCTTCATCTCGCGCAGGAACTTCTCATCCAGACCCGCCAGTCCCGCATCCTTGATACGGCCTTCGGCATTGACCAGATCCGAGATCTGCACTACGAACCACGGGTCAATGCCGGTCACCTTCCAAACATCTTCATAGGAATAGCCATGGCGCAACGCGTCGGCGACCCAGAACAAGCGGTCCGGGCCCGGCATTCGCAATTCGTGACGCAGCTGATCGCGGTCTGCGTCACTGACCACCGGCCCGCAAATTTCGTCGAGGCCGTTCACGCCGGTCTCGAGACCGCGCAGCGCTTTCTGCAGCGACTCCTGGAACGTGCGGCCCATTGCCATCACTTCGCCGACTGATTTCATCTGCGTCGTAAGGCGATCATTGGCACCAGGGAATTTTTCGAAGGTAAAGCGGGGAATCTTCGTGACGACGTAATCGATTGTCGGCTCGAATGATGCCGGCGTCGCACCGCCGGTGATGTCGTTCTTCAGCTCATCCAGCGTGTAGCCGACTGCCAGCTTCGCGGCGACTTTGGCAATAGGAAAACCGGTTGCTTTAGATGCCAGCGCCGACGACCGCGACACACGCGGGTTCATTTCGATGATCAGTACCCGGCCGTCGCGCGGGTTGATTGCGAACTGCACATTCGAGCCACCCGTCTCCACCCCGATTTTGCGCAGCACGTCAATTGAGGCATCGCGCAGACGCTGGTATTCCTTATCGGTCAGAGTCTGCGCCGGAGCGACCGTAATCGAATCCCCGGTGTGTACCCCCATCGGGTCGAAATTCTCGATCGAGCAGACGATGATGCAGTTGTCATTCCGGTCGCGCACGACCTCCATCTCGAATTCTTTCCAGCCAATGACGGACTCTTCGAGCAAGACCTCCGTCGTCGGGGACATCTCAAGCCCGTGCGCGACGATGCGGTCAAACTCCTCGCGATTGTAGGCAATACCGCCACCGGTGCCGCCCAATGTAAAAGACGGTCGTATAATCGTCGGGAAGCCAATATTCTGTTGCTTCTCAAGCGCCTCTTCCATCGAGTGTGCGATTTCGGCGCGCGGACTCTCCAGGCCTATCTCGGACATTGCCTTGCGAAACAAGTCTCTGTCCTCGGCCATGTCGATCGCCTCACGCGACGCTGCAATCAGTTCGACATTGAATTTCTCAAGCACCCCTTCACTGACCAGGTCCAGCGCGCAATTCAGCCCTGTCTGGCCACCCATGGTCGGCAGCAATGCATCCGGGCGTTCCTTCTCGATGATGCGCGACACGGTCGACCAGTGAATCGGCTCGATGTAAATCGCATCGGCAGTTTCCGGGTCCGTCATGATCGTGGCCGGATTCGAATTCACCAGGATCACCCGATAGCCTTCTTCGCGAAGCGCCTTGCAGGCTTGTGCGCCCGAATAATCAAATTCACAGGCCTGGCCGATCACGATGGGACCGGCGCCGATGATCAGGATGCTTTCAATGTCAGTGCGTTTGGGCATGAATGGGTACTGATATAAAGTAGAAAACCAATTAAGAAGTATATGTAACGATCTGTTTTAAATTACTTTTTTCACTAAGCAGATAACGTCGCCTTGAAGCCGCTTTTCTTCTGCTCGTCCATTTCCTGGATAAATCGATCGAACAAGGGCAGCAGATCATGCGGCCCGGGGCTGGCTTCCGGATGCCCCTGAAAACTGAACGCGGGCCGATCAGCAAACGCTATTCCCTGCAGAGTGCCATCGAATAATGAGCGATGTGTCGCGACAACATTCTCCGGCAGGCTGGTCTCGTCCACGGCGAAACCGTGATTTTGACTGGTGATCATCACCTGCCCGGTTTCCAGATCCTGCACCGGGTGATTGGCACCGTGATGTCCGAATTTCATTTTTTCGGTCTTGGCGCCAGCCGCCAGCGCCAGCAACTGGTGCCCAAGGCAGATACCAAAGACCGGTATGCCGGACTTAAGGAACGACGCGATTGCCGCGATCGCATAATCGCACGGCTCCGGATCGCCCGGTCCGTTTGACAGGAAGATCCCGTCAGGCATCAAACTCATCGCCTCTTCCGCAGTGGTGGTCGCAGGAACGACAGTCATGCGGCAATCAAGGTCGGATAACAGCCGCAGGATATTTCGTTTCACGCCGAAGTCGTAAGCGACCACGTGGTACGGCGCGATACGGCGGCTCATGATCCTGGGCTTACGGCCAAAACTGGTGCCATTGCACCATTGATAGCGTTCCTTGGTGGTCACAAACTTTGCCAGGTCCATGCCGGCAATCCCCGGGAACTTGCTGGCATGGGTAATCGCCGTCTCAACCGCCGGTTCACCGGTCATGATGCAGCCTGACTGCGCACCGGTCTCGCGGATAATACGCGTCAGCTTGCGCGTATCGATATCGGCAATAGCCACCGTGCCTGCCTGGCGAAGAAACTCTGAGAAGCTGCGCTCGGATCGCCAGCTGCTGGTCAACATGGAGCTGTCGCGAACGACCAGGCCCGAAGCGTGTACCCGATCAGACTCCATATCGTCGCTGTTGGTACCGGTATTGCCGATGTGTGGATAGGTCAGCGTGACGATTTGTCGGCAATAAGACGGATCGGTCAGGATCTCCTGATAGCCGGTCATTGCGGTATTGAAAACCACTTCGCCGATTGTCTTCCCGTCAGCGCCGATTGACGTGCCGTGAAATACGGTGCCGTCCTGTAGCGCAAGTATTGCGGGTGTACTCAAGTAACAATCCTCAAATGATCAAACCAAAACAGACCACTCGAGCTCAGTTTGTCGTGGTATCTGCAGGCTGCAGATGCACAAAAGCGGAAGGACTTTGCCTCCCGCTCGCGACTACGCTGACCGCCCAGCGATCCGGCGTAGTTTACTTAAGGGTGGCAGCGGGCGCCATACTCACGGCGCACTTTTTTTGTAATTCAGGGCTTGGGCGCATCGCCGAAGAGCACATTCTGCATCGAATACAGCCCGGCCGTCTGAGCCACGACCCAGCGTGCCGCTCGCAAGGCGCCGTCAACAAAGACCTGCCGCGTCGTTACGCGATGCGCGAATACGACAGATTCCGTCGCTGACCGCATCACCACCTCGTGTTCGCCTGGCACTTCACCGCGGCGTTCGGCCGCGAAACTGACCGACCCGGTGCCATTCTCACCCCGAGCCGCCGCAATCGCCTCGCCCAGTTTCAGGGCAGTACCGGACGGGGAATCCTTCTTGTGTACGTGGTGGACTTCGGAAACGGCTACGCTGAAGTCCTGCCCCAGCGAGGCCGCCGCTTCGCGCACTGAGCGCTCCAGCACTGCGATGCCGAGGCTCATATTCCTGTCGTAAACCAGTGGCACTACCTCGGATGCGTCACGCAGCCGCTGCATTTGCATTTCATTGAGCCCGCTGACACCACAGACCAGCGGCACAGATCGAGCCTGCACTTCAGCCAGAATCGATTCCAGGGCGTCCGGCAGGCTAAAGTCGATCAGCACGTCCGCATTGCTCAGCAAAGCGCCCAGGTCTTCGCCACGTCGCCAGATCCCGCACAGCGCCAGGTCTGACTGCTGCTGCACCACGTCGGCCAGCGCCTGGCCCATGCGGCCAGCACCTGCAATTGCAATTCGAGTATTGGAGATACGGCGCCCCCCTGGAGTTCAGGCTGATACTAAACTAACTGATGCGCTCGAAGAATCGTTTCACCGTGCCGAGCCAGCTATCCGCACGCGGGCTGTGTTTGTCGCCGCCTTTCTTAAGAGACTTCTCGAACTTCTGCAGCAATTCCTGTTGCTCGGTGGTCAGATTGACAGGCGTTTCCACGGAGACTTGCGCGAACAAATCGCCCTTACGCTGATCCCGCACCGTCGTAACGCCCTTGCCGCGCAAGCGGAACAGTTTGCCGGACTGGGTACCCGCCGGAACTTTCAACGACACGTGTCCGTCCAGCGTTGGCAGTTCGACTTCGCCACCCAGTGTTGCTGTCGCGAAACTGACGGGTACTTCGCAGGACAGGTTTTCGCCGTCGCGCTCGAATATCTTGTGCTTGTTGACGCGGATTTCGACGTACAGGTCGCCCGGCGGGCCACCATTGCGTCCTGCCTCGCCCTCACCAGACAGACGAATTCGATCGCCATCATCCACACCCGCGGGAACCTTGACTGACAAGGTGCGTGTCTTGCGAATACGTCCGCGACCGTGACAATCGCCACACGGGTCGCTGATAGTCGTACCGACACCCTTGCAGGCAGGACAGGTCTGTTGCACGGAGAAAAACCCTTGCTGCATTCGCACCTGGCCGACGCCACCGCAGGTGGAGCAAGTTTCCGGAGATGTGCCTTTCCTGGCGCCGGTACCTTTGCAGGTATCGCAACTGACCTGTGTCGGAACGTCTATCTCGACCGTATCACCGGATACGGCTTTTTCAAGATCCAGCTTTAGCTCGTAGCCAAGGTCTGCACCGCGAAATACCTGCGCCCCGCCGCCGCCGCGACGGCCACCGCCGAAAATATCGCCAAAGACATCCCCGAAAATATCACCGAATCCCTCAGCGCCGAAGCCACCTTGTCCGCCACTGCGCGCGCGCAGGCCGTCGTGCCCGAATTGGTCATAGGTGGCTCGCTTTTCGGGGTCTTTCAGTACCTCGTAAGCCTCTTTCGCTTCCTTGAAACGCGTTTCGGAAGCTGCGTCGCCATCCTTGTTGCGATCCGGATGGTGTTTCATGGCAAGCCGGCGATAAGACTTTTTTATCTCGTCAGCACTTGCCGTTTTCGAGACACCCAGAACTTCGTAATAGTCGCGTTTTGCCATTTGTTTCTTTTGTATTTCGGGCGCCGTTTCGGCGCCCGATAGCTACTCTAAGAACGTTCGAATCGCTGCTTAAGCGGATTTCGAATCGTCACCCTTGTCGACTTCTTCGAACTCTGCATCGACGACGTCATCCGACGCCGCGGCACCATCATCGCCGTCTGCACTCGCCTCTCCTTCCTGCTCGGAGTAGAGCTTTTGTGCCAGCCCGGCAGATGCTTCACCCAATGCTGCTGTCTTGGCCTCGATGGTGTCTTTATCGTCACCTTCAAGCGCCTTCTTGAGGTCCGAAACTGCATTTTCAACTGCCATGCGTTCTTCGGCAGACGCTTTCTCACCAAGGTCTTTCAGCGTCTTCTCTGCGGCATGGATCAGACCATCGGCCTGGTTCCGTGTGTCCACAAGCTCGCGGAACTTGCGATCTTCTTCAGCGTGACTCTCGGCATCCGAGACCATCTTGTCGATTTCGTCGTCCGACAGACCACTGGAAGCCTTGATCACAATATTCTGGCTCTTGCCGGTGGCCTTGTCTTTCGCCGACACGTTGAGAATGCCATTCGCATCAATATCGAATGTCACCTCAATCTGCGGCAGACCGCGCGGCGACGGTGGAATGTCAGTCAGGTCGAAGCGACCCAGTGACTTGTTGTCCACCGACCGCTCACGTTCACCCTGCAACACATGGATGGTTACCGCGGTCTGGTTGTCATCCGCTGTCGAGAACACCTGCTCTGCATTCGCCGGGATCGTTGTGTTCTTGTCGATCAGCTTGGTCATGACACCACCGAGCGTCTCAATACCGAGTGACAACGGCGTGACGTCAAGCAGTAACACATCTTTGACATCACCTGACAGAACGCCGCCCTGAATTGCAGCGCCGAGGGCAACCGCTTCGTCAGGATTCACATCACGTCGCGGCTCACGGCCAAAGAAGTTCTGCACTTCTTCCTGCACTTTCGGCATGCGCGTCTGGCCACCGACCAGAATAACGTTGTCGATTTCATTGACCTTCAGGCCAGCATCCTGCAATGCGATCTTGCACGGCCCGATAGTGCGCGCAATCAACTCGTCAACCAGCGACTCGAGCTTGGCGCGAGTCAGCTTGATGTTGAGGTGCTTGGGACCACTGGCATCCGCCGTAATGTACGGCAGGTTAACTTCGGTCTGCTGCTGCGAACTCAACTCAATCTTCGCTTTCTCTGCCGCCTCTTTCAGGCGCTGCATCGCCAGCGGATCCGCCGTGATATCGACACCACTATCGTTCTCAAACTCGGATGTCAGGTATTCGATGACGCGCATATCGAAGTCTTCGCCACCCAGGAAGGTGTCGCCGTTAGTTGCAAGCACCTCAAACTGGTGCTCGCCGTCGACTTCGGCAATTTCAATCACGGAAACATCGAACGTACCGCCACCAAGGTCAAAGACTGCAATCTTGGTGTCGCCGCGCTTCTTGTCCATACCGTAAGCCAAAGCGGCCGCAGTAGGCTCGTTGATAATTCGCTTGACGTTGAGACCGGCAATTTTGCCAGCGTCCTTGGTCGCCTGTCGCTGTGAGTCATTAAAGTATGCAGGTACGGTGACGACCGCTTCCGTGACTTCCTCACCGAGGTAGTCCTCTGCCGTCTTTTTCATCTTCATCAATACGCGCGCGGAGATCTCCGGCGGCGCCATTTTCTTGCCGTTTGCTTCGACCCACGCGTCACCGTTGTCCGCCTTGACAATCGTGTAAGGCACCATGTCGACATCGCGTTGTACAACATCATCATCAAACTTGCGGCCGATCAGGCGTTTCACCGCAAACAGCGTGTTGTTCGGATTCGTCACCGCCTGGCGCTTGGCCGATTGGCCGACCAGTACCTGATCGTCCTTGCTAAATGCGACAATTGACGGCGTCGTGCGATCGCCTTCGCTATTCTCAATAACCTTGGCGGTGCCGCCCTCCATTACCGCAACGCAGGAGTTGGTGGTACCAAGGTCGATACCAATCACTTTACCCATGTTAATACGCTCCAAAAATCAAATAAGTTGAACTGGTCGACTAGGTGGGGCCTGCAGCCAGTGTTTCAAGCAGTTGCCGCGATTTTTTGTCCTGATTTCAGGAATCTGCGGCAACAATCACCATGGCGGGCCGCAGCAGGCGCCCGTTTAGCGTATAGCCCTTCTGCACCACGGTGACAACCGAACCTGGCTCGAGGTCGTCTGACGGCTGCATGCTGATTGCCTCGTGCAGCTCGGGGTCGAACGGCTCACCCACTGGATCGACCTGTTCAATTCCAAACTGCTGCATCGTGGACCCGAGGATTTTCAGCGTTGCTGCGCTGCCTTCGAGCAATGTTTCCACGCTGGCACTGTCCTCCGCACTGGCAATGCCCATCTCCAGGCTGTCGCGAACGGCCAACAACTCCTTGCCAAATCGCTCCAGCGCGTAGCGACGCGCATTTTCGACGTCCCGGGAGGCGCGTTTGCGCACATTTTCGAGCTCGGCCGCCGCACGCAGGTAATTATCGTAATGCTCGCTGGCTTTCGCCTGCAGCGCCTCGATCTCAGTAAGTTCGCTGTCGTCGTCGTGCGTCGCAGCCGCCGCAACTTCTACAGCCTCGTCCGTACCGACTTCGCCCGCCGAATCTACCTGCTCTTCGATTTCTTCGTCGGGGCGTTTCGCCTGTCCATTCATCAAATCCAGCTCCATAAACAATCGTCGGGCCGCTTTTCAGCACCCAATGCGCAAAAGACGCACGCAGTTTGGGGATGAGAGAAAAAATATCAAGAGCTATGGCACCAAAATCGGCCAAAAAAGAACAGATTATCGCTGTTTTTGCCCTATCAGCCCTGATGACCGAGCGCAGACTCCAGCAAACGGGCCGTAATATCAACGATCGGTACGACCCGGTCATAGGCCATGCGCGTCGGACCAATGACGCCGAGAACGCCGATAGTGTCATCATCGACATGATACGGCGCAGTGATGACACTGCAGCCATCGAAGATCCGATAGCCGGATTCCTCGCCGATGAAAATCTGTACGCCATTCGCGTTGATGCTTCTGTCCAGCAGATCGAGGATTACCTGTTTGTGCGAAAAGGCATCGAACAGGCGGCGCAGCGTATCCACATCGGAGAGCTCGGCAAAATCCATTAACTTGGTCTCGCCGGCGACGACGTATTTGTTATTGGGATCGTCTGCACCGTCCATCGCCGTTTGCGCCACGGCGATAATGTCGTGCATCGCCTGATTCATCGTGTCACGCGTCGTTTCCAGTTCATCCAACAACTTCGCTCGAACCTCTTCGAGATCATGTCCGGCATAGTGTTCATTGACAAAATTCTGGGCTTGCTGCAATTCCGAGGCTGAATACTCACGGTCCGTATGCAGGATTCGGTTCTGTACCTCGCGATCATTGACGACGAGAATGACGAGCACACGGTTTTCTGACAGCGGCAGGAATTCGATCTGCCGTAACGTCGTTTTGGGCGCGCGCGGTACCGTCACAACGCCAGCCATGCTGGTGATATCCGACAGCATGCTGGATACCGCACCCAACAGGAATTCCGGATTGTCGTTGTCGCCACTGAGTTGCGCCTGGATCTTGCGAATTTCGCCGTCACCGGGTTTTCGGTATCGAACCAGCGTATCGACGAACAAGCGATACCCTTTGGGTGTGGGGATCCTGCCCGCCGAGGTATGCGGCGCCGAAACCAGGCCCAGGTCCTCCAGATCAGACATAACATTGCGGATTGTCGCCGGACTCAGGTCCAGACCCGAATCTTTTGACAGCGTGCGCGAGCCGACCGGTTGGCCATCCCGTATGTAGCGCTGGATCAACACTCGCAACAAATGTTGACCGCGATCATTAGGTACAGCAGCAGAAGTTTCGGCGGACATGTTGCTGAAACGCTAGCAACGGCTTGGCGGTGGGTCAAGGGTTTGCCACAATCGCCTGATGGGGAATATGTTTAAGAAAATAGTCATTGTCGGTCGGCATGACGACCCGCGCGTTTCCGAACCGCGTGACGAGCTTGTCCTGCACCTTGAAAAAGCGGGCGCAAGTCTGTTGCACGAGGATGAGATAGCCGACGCCGACCTGGTCATCGCCATTGGTGGTGACGGGACCATGTTGTATGCAAGTCGCCTGGCGCGCGAATTCGCAACACCGATCCTCGGCATTAACCGCGGCCGGCTGGGATTCCTCGCCGATGTTACACCGATGGAGATGATCGATAGCGTGGATCGTGTCCTGCAAGGCGAATTCAGTACCGATTCCCGGCTATTGCTCGAAGCGCGCCTGACCCGGAAGTCCGGCACGGAGAAGGTGTCATATGCGCTGAATGATGTTGTATTGCAGCGCCGTGAAACCGGGCGCATGGTGGACTTTGAAACGCGTATGGACGGTCGATACGTCAATACTCATTCCGGCGATGGCCTGATCGTCGCAACCCCTACCGGCTCGACGGCCTACGCGCTGAGTTGCGGTGGACCGATTATCGAACCGCATCTTGATGCGATTGTTGTTGTACCGGTTTGCCCGCACACGCTCACCGACCGGCCCATCGTAATCGCGGCAGACCGGCCCGTTGATGTAACGCTGCTGGAACGCGATGACACCAAGGCCGAAATTACCGTGGACGGCTTTTCCATGGGCAGTTTCAAACCAGACGACAAATTGCGCATCTCAGCAGCAAACAAACGGGTTACGCTGGTGCACCCGCCTGGCTATGATTTCTACGGTATCCTTCGATCCAAGTTATTTTGGGGCCGTGATAGCCGAAACCGGGAAACCTAAGGGACCTTCACAACCGACATGTTAATGAACCTCCAGGTACGCGATTTCGCTATCGTCGAGAAAATCGACGTCGAGTTTGCGGCCGGCATGACAGTACTGACCGGCGAGACCGGTGCTGGCAAGTCGATACTGGTTGACGCGCTCGGCCTGGTTCTCGGAGAACGCGGTAGCGCGAATCTCGTGCGCAGCGGCGCAAAACGAGCCGAATTTGCAGCCGAATTTGATGTATCGCGACTGCCCCAGGTCGACACGTGGCTTCAGGAACAGGCGCTCGATCTTGATGGCGAATGCCTGTTGCGGCGCGTAATCAATGCCGACGGCCGATCGCGTGCGTTTATCAATGGCAATTCTGTCCCATTGTCGCAATTGAAAAGCGTCGGGGAACTTCTGCTCGATATTCACGGCCAGCATTTTCACCAGTCGCTGGGTCGCCGTAACGTGCAACTCGACCTGCTCGATCACTTCGGGCATTTACAGGAGTTGCGCGCGGAAACCGCGACACATTACTCCGCGTGGAAAGCCGTTGCCGCGCGGCTTGAGACGATTTTGGACGCCGACTCGAGTCGTGAATCACGACTTGATCTGCTGCGCTTCCAGATCGAGGAACTTGATGCGCTCGCATTGCAACAGGACGAACTCTCTGAGCTCAACGGCGAACGTCAAAAACTGCAGAACAGTGGCCGGCTCATGGACGGCGTGACCAGTTGCATCGACGTGTTAATGGATAACGATGCGGCAAACGCCAATAGCCTGATCGCTGATGCCGCGAAATCGCTTGCGGCTATTGCGACATACGATCCTTCCCTGAAGCCGGTCAGCGACCTGCTGGAGTCCGCCGGTATCCAGGTTGCCGAAGCCACCGAAACTTTGCGGCGCTACGGCGAAGGGGTTGATATGGACCCGGCACGCCGCGACTGGGTTGAGGAAAGACTCGATGCCATCCAGGACGTTGCACGAAAACACCGTGTCGCGCCGGATGAGCTGGCCGCAATGCACAATCGCCTGCGCGAAGAGCTGGACGAAATCACGCACGCCGAGCAGCGCGGCAAGGAACTTGAAATTCAGGTTGCAGCCCTGCGGAAGCAGTTTTTCGACAGTGCTGCCGAGCTCTCAGCGAAGCGTGCCAAGGCCGCAAAAGGATTTTCCAGCGCCGTCAGCGACGCAATGAGCGGTCTGGGGATGCCGGGTGGCCAGTTTGAAGTCGCAATCGCAGCGCTCGACGACGACGATGCGCGAGCATCGGGAATCGACCGGGTGGACTTTCTCATTAGCGCCAACCCCGGGCAACAACCGCAACCGCTCGCAAAAATCGCCTCAGGCGGCGAACTGTCTCGAATGAGCTTGTCCATTCAGGTCATAGCCAGTGATGGAAGTCGGATTCCCACGATGATCTTTGACGAGGTCGACTCCGGCGTCGGCGGCAGCGTAGCGGAAATGGTTGGGCGTCGATTGCAGGAACTCGGGGTCAACCGGCAGGTTTTGTGCGTTACGCACCTGCCACAGGTCGCGAGCCTGGCCGATCAGCACTTCCGCGTCAGCAAGGTCTCAGACGGGAAATCAACCCGAACCGGCGTGCAGCTTCTGAGTCACGAGGAGCGCGTCGAAGAACTTGCGAGAATGTTGGGTGGGGTGGAAATAACGACGACAACGCTGGATCACGCGGCCGAAATGCTGGCGGGTGCGCGTCGAAAACGCGCCTGACCTAGCTCTCGCCCTTCGCCCGGACGTAAAGAACCAGGCTATGGTCCAGTAGCTCAAATCCGTGCTTTTCCGCAATTTCTTCCTGGATGCGCTCGATTTCCTCGCTGACAAACTCCACGACCTCGCCTGAGTCGACCACAACCATGTGATCATGGTGCTCGCCCTCGTCGAGTTCAAAAATTGAGTGCCCACCTTCAAAATTATGGCGAGTCACAAGACCGGCTGTTTCGAACTGGGTCAGGACCCGGTAAACCGTCGCGAGCCCAATGTCTTCACCCTCTTCAAGCAGCTGCTTGTAGATATCCTCAGCGCTCATATGGCGCAATTTGGCGTCTTCCAGGATTTCCAGAATCTTCAGGCGCGGTAGCGTAACCTTCAGGCCCGCCTGGCGAAGTTCTTTTCTTTGCTGCATGAATGCGTACTCACAGGTATGATGCGCGCCTATTATGACAATGTGGCTGAAACTTTTCAGCCTGAAACGTATCGACATCTATAATTATGCGAAAGACCATTCAGCTTATCTTTGTGTTTCTGTGCCTCGCCGTCGCCAGCGGATGCGTATATCGCGCGAATATTTCGCAGGGAAATCTTATTGAACAGGAAGACCTGGATCAGCTGGAAATTGGCATGACCAAAAACCAGGTGCGATTCCTGCTCGGTACGCCGATGATTGACGATCCGTTTCACCGGAATCGCTGGGACTACGTCTACTACCTGAAGGTACGCCGCCAGGATGCCGTGCAAAAGCGCTGGGTATCGGTGTTTTTCGACGAGGAAGTGGTCAGCGAAATTCGCAAGAATCAGGAACTCGACCCCGAACTCTAGGCGTCGTATTCATCGCGCATCGTCAGACCCGCTGCAGCATGCCGCCGCCGGGCCTCCCTGGGGTCCATCATGAGCGGCCGGTAAATTTCAACCCTGTCGCCCTCCCGGACCCGCTGCTCGCGATTTACGACCCGCCCCCAGACGCCGACATCGTGATTATCGCTTGGCGCCTCGCCGATAATTGCAACGACCTCGCGGCGATGTAAAACGTCGGAAATTGTTGTCCCGCCAGGGACCTGGAGATTGATGAGATGCTGCTTCTCCGGCAACGCAAACGCGACTTCGATATTCAACTCGGTCATACGCGCTACCCGTAGACCTCGGCGGCACGCTTGGTAAATGATTCAACCAGCGATTTACAGGTATCCTCGAAAAAGCTGCCGAACAACGTGTCCGTGACGCGATTTTCGAATTCGAATTCAAGATCAAGTGACACTTTGCTGCCATCCTGTCCAAGCTGCTCAAATTGCCATAGACCGTGCAAGTGCCTGAACGGGCCACCGACCAGTTCGAGCGTCATAGCGCGACCTGGCGTCAAAGCATTGCGCGTTCGAAACGCCTTCCTGATACCAGCGCGCTCCAGCTCGAGTGTCGCTTCAATAGTCTTGTCGTCACTGCTATGCACAGTGCTACCGGAACACCACGGCAAGAAGTCAGGATAGGATGCAACATCCAGCACCAACTCGTACATCTGGCTCGCCGAATACGGAACCAACGCACTGCGAACTACTTTTCGCACATGCCCTACCTAGGCGACGACATTCTTGATAGCGAAAAACAGCACCAGGAATATTCCGATCGGCGCGACAACACGTGCGCCGATGCGCCATGCTGAATACGCAGTCCCCGCGCCTCCAAGTTCGTCGGCCGTCGAATTTCGGCACATAACCCAGCCTGCGAATACGGCAATAAACAATCCTCCCAACGGCAGCATGAGCTGGTTCGTCAGGAAGTCGAGGTTATCGAAGACAGTGCCCTGGAAGACCGTTGCATCTTTCCAGAGGTTAAAGGAAAAGACGCTACCGAAACCCAGCAACCAAATTACACCACCAACAATAATTGCCGCTTCTTTACGGGTCTTGTTGAAATGCTCAACCAGCCATGCCACCCCAGGCTCGATCAGTCCAATAGCCGACGTCCACGCCGCAAACGACAACAGGATAAAAAATATGGTCGAGAAGAATGCGCCGCCTGGCATCTGTCCAAGCGCGAGCGGCAGCGTCTGGAATACCAGGCCAGGCCCGGCATCCGGCTGCAGGCCGTTGCTGAAGACCAGCGGGAAAATTACCAGACCTGCGAGAATAGCGATCGAGGTATCGGCCGCGACGACGGTCGCGGACGCACCCATTATCGATGTTTCCTCAGGCAAGTACGCACCGTATGCCATGATGGCACCCATGCCGATGCTTAAGGTAAAGAAAGCCTGACCCATAGCTTCCAGCACACTGCCCCAGTTCAGCTTGCTGAAATCGGGCGTGAAGAGAAACTCGACGCCAGCACCGAACGAACCGGACGTAATCGAGTAGCCAAGCAATACCAGCATCATCAGCAACAACGCCGGAACCATGAATTTCACAGCCTGCTCCAGGCCGCGTTCAACACCGCGCGCAACAACGAAGATTGTGAGCCCCATGAACAAGGTGTGGACCAGCGACATCTGCGCTGTATTGCTCTTGAATGCTTCAAGTTCCGCCACAACTTTCGCCGCCGACGCGTCGACAAAGACGCCGCTCGCGCTCTTTACGATATAGCTCAGAGTCCAGCCGGCGATCACGCTGTAATAAGAGAGGATGAATATGCCGGCCAATACACCGAGCAGGCCAGCATATCGCCAATTCTTCGAGCTACCTTCCTCCTGCCCCAGCAATTCCATTGTCGCGACAGGGTTTCTGCGTCCGCGGCGACCAATCAAAATCTCGGACATCATTACCGGCATGCCGATGGCAATAACGCAGACCAGATAAACCAGCACAAACGCTCCGCCGCCGTTTTCGCCTGCAACGTACGGAAACTTCCAGATATTGCCGAGACCGACGGCTGAGCCGGTTACTGCCAGCACAAATGCGAGTTTCGAAGACCATTGTCCGTGAAGTGAGGTTCTTTTTCCGTCGCCGGCTTGATTGCTAAGCATTGTTATTATCTCTTATCGGCTTGAATTCAGCGATTCTTATACAAATTCCGGTGCCTTACAACGCTTAGCCCGTATAATCCGCCGGCGGCAGAAGCCGTCGCGAATCAAAACCATGAATAAACCAAAATCCAAAAAATCGAGCAGCGGCCTGATCGCGGCGAACCGCAGGGCACGTCACGACTACTTCATTGAGCAAAAAATCGAAGCGGGTCTGGCGCTGCAGGGATGGGAGGTCAAGAGCCTCCGGGAAGGCCGCGGGCAGATCACCGAGGCTTATGTCAATTTGCACAAAGGCGAGGCCTGGCTGGTCGGCGCCCACTTTTCGCCGCTGACGAGTACCTCGACGCACATCAAGGCCGATCCGACCCGGGCGCGTAAACTGCTGCTGAACCGCTACGAACTGGATCGCCTGGCGGGCGCTGTCGATCGCAAGGGCTTCACGCTAGTGCCGCTGGACCTGCATTGGCATAAAGGCAACGTCAAATTGGAGGTCGGCCTCGGCAAGGGCAAGAAACAGCACGACAAGCGCGCTGACAAGAAAGACCAGGATTGGCAGCGGCAGAAGGCGCGAATCCTGAAGAAATAGACCGAATTCGAGGCTTGTTCGCTTGTATTTGCGCTATTGGCCCCTACACTAGAGCGACACGGGGGTGACATGGCTTCGACGTGGGTCGCGAAACTCCGAGTGCATGCCGAGGGACAGAGTACCTCGTAAATCCAGCTGTAAAACTTATAGTTGCCAACGACGACAACTACGCTTTAGCTGCTTAAAAACCAGTTTTAAAGCCTTCTGCCCGGTACGTGCCTGTGCGTCCGGATCCCAGGAGTCATCCACACAGGATCGCGGCGCGGGCGTGTTCAGGGTCCAAACCGTTAAAACCTAACTGAGCTGGCTGTGAGTTTTCCCTGCCCGTCGGGTAGCCCACAGTGAGATTAAAGACGGAATAAGCATGTAGATCTCGTAGCGTAGGACTTGCGGACGTGGGTTCGATTCCCACCACCTCCACCAA
>TARA_R110002096_G_scaffold16106_23_pt1 | contig 37962 bp, 27 predicted proteins | sample TARA_R110002096 | Tara Oceans TARA_R110002096 (sample SAMEA4397295) | marine metagenome | biome: Polar Biome; feature: [DCM] deep chlorophyll maximum layer (ENVO:01000326); material: water (ENVO:00002006), including particulate matter (ENVO:01000060) such as... | depth 35 m
GTGGTTACCCGGTCGCGGCTCATCTCGGCAAAGGCGCGGAACAAGCTGTCGATGCCTCATCGCTCAAGCGTGACGGGAATTGGGGCTTCTTTCACGAATATGGGCACAATCATCAACACAATCTCTGGTCTCTTCCCGGCACCGGGGAAACCACCTGCAATCTCTGGAGCGTCTACATCTTCGAAGAGTATGTTGGGAAACATCGCGACAAAACGCATGGCGGTGTCAATCCCCTCAAGCGCCAGCAATTGCGGAATGCCTACTTCAATGGCGGTCGAAATTTTCAGGACGAATGGGCCGTGTGGACCGCGCTCGACTGCTACCTGTTGATTCAAGAGGAGTTTGGCTGGGAGCCCTTCAAAGCCGTGTTCGATGAATACAACAACCTTCCGCAAGATGAATGGCCCAAGTCGCAGCAGGAGAAGAATGACCAATGGGTCATCCGCCTTTCCAAAGCCTGCAACGCGAACCTGGCTCCCTACTATGCCGCCTGGAACCTTCCGATGAGCGAGTTCGTAAGCCAGAAAACCAGCCAGTTGCCGGCGTGGGATGACCATCCGGTAAAGCGCTACATCAAGTAGGTGTTTATTGGTGCGTGGATTACAGTTCCGGTTTGCTTGATCGTCGGCGTCGTGATGGGGCATTCCGGGGCGGAGGCCTCTGAACCGCTTGTAGCAGCACGCGAACTTCTTGATCCGGCGAACCGCGCCGAACCTCAACGCGTTTCCGCGCTCTCCAGGGGCGCAACGCTCAACGGTCGAGAACTCGCCGACTTTCTGACCGCCTTTCACGAGCTTCGGGGCGAACTGGGGCCCATCATTCCGACCAAGGAGTTTCCCATTCGTCCGGCGGAGCAGATTTTGCCGGCCGCCATCATCCGCCTTGAGGATCACTTCAACCAGATTCTTCCACCGGAACAACTCTGGCCCATCGACGCGGCCGGGGATTATCCCGGTTTGGTTCCCGAAGAGGCTCCGCGAATCACTCGAACCATCAAGATCGACGGAAACTACCGGGGTTGGCTTGGCGGGCGCGTTAGCGGACATTGGTTCATCGGGGAAAAACGTTCCACCGGCCTTTATGCGCCGCCGGGCAAAGTTGTCACCGTTTCTGTTCCTCCTGAGTTCGTCCGAAAGGGCGTCACGGTCAGCATCGGCGCCTACTGGGGAAACATCACGGACAAAGCGGAGTGGTGGCGCTACCCACGTCTTCTCCGGTCATTTGTCATGAGCCAACCGGAACGCCGTGTTGCCAACGGGCTGGGCGGTCTCATTACCATTGGGATTCCGCGAGATGCCAGACTTGGAAGTTTCGATGTTACCATCTCGGGCGCGGTCGCTGCGCCGCTCTACGTCCATGGCCAAACCACTCTCGATGAATGGAAAACGATGCTCCGCCACGCTCCAGCTCCGTGGGCGGAACTCGTTTCCGATCGCATGATTCTCGCCTTACCCAGCAACTATGTCCGCAATCTGGAAAACCCGGACGAAGTCATGACCCTGTGGAATCAGATCGTCGATACGTCCGCCGAACTGGTCAAGATCGACCGCTCCAACTATCGCGCGGAACGCATTGTCTTTGATCGCCAACTCCTCTCCGGATCCGCGCATTCCGGCTACCCGTTTGCTGCTCATGCCGGACCTGATGCCGCCCTGGCTGTGAACGCGACAGAACTGCGCAAACGCGGCAGCTACCGCTTTTTTCACGAACTCGGTCACAACCATCAACACAACTTCTGGCATCTGCCGGGAACGACCGAGGCGACCTGCAATCTCTGGGGAGCCTACCTTGCCGATGAACTCCTGCAGATTCCTCGCGACCAACTCCACCCGAATTTTCATCCCCTCCGCCGCCAGCAACTCCGCAATGCCTATTTCAGCGGAGTTCCTGACTTCGCCAAAAATTGGAACAGTTGGACTGCGCTTGATTCCTATCTCTGCATTCAGGACGCATTTGGCTGGAAGCCTTTCCAACGCATTTTTGACGAATACAATCGCCTTGAGGTCTGGGAGATGCCCGCTTCGAAACAGCGCCGCAACGATGAATGGGTTCGGCGCTTTTCCCAAGCCGTTGGGAAGAACCTTGCGCCCCATTACCAGACACTTGGGCTCCCGCTCAGTCCGGGCGTGGTCGATGAAGTTTCCCGATTGCCGGAGTGGAACGAAGATCCGCTGCGGAAATACCGCTGATCAAACAACTGCGGTTATTTGATCGCGCCCGGCAATTGCGCGAGATCCGTGATGACGAGATCTGGGTGCGTTTCGGCAACACGGGGATCATCTTCGCGGTTGCGGAGAGAGCGTTGATCGCCGGCGAAAAGTGCGGTTTTGAATCCGACCGTTTGAGCCGGCCAGATGTCTTTCAGCATGTCATTGCCGACGAAAAGGGCCCGCTTGGGATCCTGGCTTTTGGCGATCTCGGCGTAAAGCAGTGTGGAAGGCTTGCCTTCGCGCAGGTCGAACGAAAAAACCTGAAGCTCGGGATCGAAACCGAGTTCGTCCAGCGTTGCATTGCAAAACGCCTCGAAGAGGTGCGGCGTGTAAAACTGGGCGTTGGAGACGATGCCGAGTCGAAGTCCGCGTTCCCGCAATTGTCCCAGAGTTTCGACGAGGTTGGGCATGGGCCAAACCACATTGGTGCGGCATTCATACTCGATGGCGAGAGCTTCCACGCCGACGTCGTCGCCCGCCAGTTTGCGCCAGATCTCGCGAATTTCGACTTCCGGATGCTCGACATGGCTGGCCTCGCGATCTTCGCGGATGAGTTGGTAAAACCGCGTGCTTGCTCCCTCGGGCATGGTTGCTCCGACAGCTTCGAATGCTTCGCGCATCGCGTTCTCGCGGTTGGATTCGTCGATCAGGCCAATATCGCCCGATCCGGAAATGACGAGGGTCCCGTAAATGTCGAAGACGACAGCCTCGATTCCTTCCAGCGCATCAAGCTGTGGCGTCTCTTTGGTGGGAATGGGCTCAAGTGGAGAGGAAAGGCGGCGAAAGCGTTCGGCGTGGGTCATGCACGGAGGAGGTTGAAATTTTCTGGGGCGAGGAAGGCGTCGAGCACGGCGTCGGCATCATAGCTCGAGAGTTCGCCCAAGGGACTGGCGGCAATTTCGCGATAGATTTCGAGCAGTCGCGGGCCGTATTGCGAGAGACTGTAACTCTGCTCAATGAGCTCACGATTCTCGGCGATTCGATCCTCCTCCTCCAGAGCCAACGTGGGTGCGGAAATGGAATGGCGAAGGTTCGGTTCGGAAAGGCAGCGCTCCAGGGCCTGGCGTTGAAAGGATTCACTTAGCCGGCCAAAGTCCACTCGATGGGCTCGTACCGTGGTGGCCCAGGCTCGGTCGACGGCGTCTGCCGGAGGTTCGCGATTGTAGCTTTGGTAGGATTCGAACAGTCCGTCAGCGAGGGCCGCATGGAGGTCGGGTTCGTCGATCCATTTCATGGGGATTTCGAGTCGCTGATAGAGGTGATCCAGTTTGACTCCCTGTTTGACGAAATCGCGCGTGATCTTCGGAAGGTCGCGACCGACGACGGCTTTGTCGGCGAGCCACGGTTCGAGGAAGGCCAAGCCAAAACCTTCCGCGACGGACGTGGAAATCATGACATCTGCGCGGTGAATCAATTCCGGGTAGGAGAGGGGACCGTGGCGCCCGTAGGCGAGGTGAACGGGCAGTCGATGTTGCCGTGAAAACTTCGCCCATTCGTCGTGGATCTGCCGCCATTCCGGATTCTCGGGTTCCAGTGTCACCCCGAAAACGGCGTCGGGATTGAGCAAGCTCAGGAGCATGAGTTCGCCCAGATTTTTGCGTCGGATGCCGCGGACCGGGTAAAGGATGAAGCGCTTGCCAGGAAAGGGATCGGTTCGAGGCTGGCTGCAGGGAGGTGGCGTCACCGAATTGGGGAGCCAATGCAGGTGGCCAGCATCGATTCCGGCATTGCAGAGATGGAGGGAATCGCGCTGATTGAGCGTGGCGTAGTGAATTTGGGTGCCCCGGGGATAGAGTTGCTCGGCGCGGCTGTCTTCGCGACCGGCGTAGTAGGCGGTTTGGCGCTCGTAGTTGGCCGGGCGACCGTCTTCAGCAAAGTCGTGAACTTGAAGAAGGAGCTTTGCGCCATCGAGGAGGAGATGATGAACGGCTTCGGGAAACGCGACGTTTTTGGCGAGGCTATGATTGTGAATGTGCCACAGGTCAGGATCGGTTCCCAACGCATCGGTTACCGCGCTTTGCATCTCGCGAGCCAGGTGGCGGGCATCTTGTTCCGTCGCCGTGTTGCGGTAGCCCAGCCCCTCGATTACGCGGACGTTCGGCAGGCGGTCGCCGAGATAAGATTCGCCCGCGAGCACCACCGTTTCGACTCCGTGCCCCTCCAGGCTGGCGACGGCGTCTTCAATGACGCGGGTGACTCCGCCACGGCGCAAATGGTAGTGAACGATGGCGATCTTCACGCTTTCAGCATCTAATCGCGCCCAAACTTCTTCCGGTATTCTTCAATCTCGATCATCGGGGGGCGCTCTTCTTCGATGATCTCGTGCAGGACTTGCTCATACTTGTTTCCCTCGGCTTGGAATTGGCGGAAGACGTTGCGCATCTCCGGCAATTTATCGATCATGTCGTAAGCCTCCATTCGATTCAGGAAACTCTGGAGAATGCCGAAAGACATTTTGCCAAGGGCGCGAGTCGTTTGGTTGCGGTGGACGCGTTGATCGAGGTCGGTCTGACCGAACGCATTGAGTCCCCACCGCTTGTAAACGTCGATGATGTGCGACGTTTCGACGCCGTAACCAATGGGGAACGGAATTTCTTCCAGCACCTTGCGGCGGACGGCATATTCGCCGGAAAGCGGCTGAACCAATGCGGTTAGCTCAGGAAAGAAGAGGGAGAAGAGCGGGCGGACGAGAATCTCCGTAACGCGACCACCACCGGAGGGGCGGATGCCCTCACTGAACGCGAGCGGACGATCGTAAAACGCCTTCACGTAGTGCATGTCGTCGTTGCGAATCAGGGGCGCGACCAAGCCTGTGACGAAACGGGGATGGATGTTTTTGATGTCGGCATCGACATAGCAAATGATGTCCCCTTTCAGCTGATGAATGGCTTTCCAGAGGTTTTCGCCCTTGCCGCGTTTGAAGCCTTCGCTAGGCAGAATGTCGCCGGAAAAATAGACATCAGCGCCAAACGAAGCCGCAATCTCACAAGTCTTGTCGTTGGAGCCGGAATCGATCACCGCGATCTCATCAACGAGCGGGTAGCGGTCCATCAATTCGCTTTTGAAGATGATGATCTCTTTGCCGATGGTGGCTTCCTCATTGAGGGTCGGGATGCAGAGACTGATCTTCAGTTTCTTCTCCTCTTTTTCCTCCAGCAAGGGAAGGAGATCCCAGAAATTGCTGTGGTGAAACGTGTTCGTCTTCAGCCAGCGATTGATAGTTTTGCTCTCACTCATAGAACGGGCGAAATAGTGGGTTGAGGCTTATTGCAATGGTTAAGCTTCGGCGGCAAGCGATTGGTCCATGACTTGAAGGGTGGCAATGACTTGAGCCAGTCCCTTGAACAGTGGCTCGATCTGCACGGTTTCGTTCAACTCGTTGTAGTGTTCGGCATGGGTCAGACCGAGCGTGACACTGGGGATGTCGCGAACCAGAAGGGCGGAAAGCTCGCTCATGCTCGGCTGGACGGTGACGGGGATCTTCAGCGTATCCATGATCGCGCGAACAGAGGTAACCAGAGGGTGGTTGTAACCGAGGTTTCCTGGCGTGCGTTGCGCAATGATGGAGAGTTCGGCATTGCCCTGGTGATGGGCATTGACCTCGTCCAGAATTTGATTGATCTCCGTTTGGATCTTCTGGACGACATCCTCGCTTTCGCTGCGGACCTCAAAACGCAGGGTTGCCCGTTCCGGCGAACTGTTGTAGCCGCTGCCAGCCCGAACGGAGCCCAGAATGATCTGGGTTCTTGGCTTGTCCGGGCGCCCGATCGCGAGGATTCGATCGATAATCTGGTGGAGGCTCGTGATCGCGTTTGAGGCTCCCCACAACTTCCAGTCCTGGTTTTTGGGAACGGTTACGGTGATCTTGCCGCGAACCATGCCAAGGCAGGAGTGGCTGAGTCGACCGAGTTGCGCTCCCTCGATGCAGACTGCGCCGTGAACCGGTTTTTGAGTGTGGTCGAGAAAGAAACGTAGCCCTTCCAAGTCGCCCCGTCCCAAGCTGCGGACCGCGCCAAGCAAAATGAGGTTGGAGTCCAATTGAATTCCGAGACGTTCCAGAATGAGCGGCAACGATGCCATTGCCGCGACACCGAGACTGTTGTCGGCGAGTCCGATTCCTTGCAGCGTGTCGGTCAGGGCGGTGACGGCGTGATCGTCGCTGGTGTCCCACAACGTATCAGCGTGAGCTGCGAGAAGGATATTCTTCTTGTTGTTCTTCCCGGGCACAATCGCGGTCACATTGCCGACTTCGTCGACAGAGCTTTCGACTCCGCTTTCCGTGAAGCGGTCGCTCAAAAAGCTGATGCGCTTGTTCTCTCCGAACGTCGGTGAAGGGATCTCTCCGCAGAAGACCGCATTAGCCAATACGACGTCTCGAAGCTGGGGAAGGGCATCCAAGTGATTCTTCGCTGATGCAAGAATCTCTGGCACGTGGGGTGGCAAATCCATAGGGTCTACTGTTAGGCGGATTCCCGATTCGCCAACTGTTTTCCTGTGGGGATTTTGTGGGAAATACTGAGACTCGGATGGTTGACTGGGTCTGGTGGGTCTAAAAAAATCGGAAAAATGGGAGAGCAACTCCCTGCTTCAATGTGGGTTTCATGACCATGAAGTTCCGTTTCGCTCTCTTTGTCGCCAGTTCGGGAATGATCTGCTTTTCTTTCGCTCAAGCTGATGACCCGAGAGCAACGCGATTGGAGGCACTGTTCAAGAAGCACCCTGAAGCTGATGCGAATCAAGATGGAGAGCTGACAATGGATGAAGCGCGAGCGTTCCTTGCGGACCGCCGCTCGAAGTCGAATCCCAAGTCGGCGCCCGGGATGCCGAGTCGAGCGACCTCGCGAATTCCGGGCCAGGAGTTGGAAGCATTCTTCGAAGCCAAAAATCACGGAGAGCTTCCTTATCGTTGGATGGCGCCTCTCAAGCAGATAGCCGGTGAAAAGTATCCGCTGATTCTCGCGCTCCACGGAGCCGGAGGGAAGGGGGCTGACAACAAGAGCAACCTGGTCGGTTGGATGGCGCCCTTGGTTGACGAAGCATTGCGGAGTCAACATCCGGCTTTCGTCGCGGTTCCGCAGGCCGACGGAACCTGGGGCACGCGTGAGGATTTTCATGGACTTCTTGGCGCCAAAAAGGAGCCGAAGAATTTTCTGCCCCAGGCGTTGAGTCTCGTTGAGAAACTCGTGCAGGAGCACCCGATTGACCGGAATCGGATCTACGTTTTAGGCGCGTCGATGGGCGGCTATGGCAGTTGGGCCGCAATCCATCAGCGTCCGGATTTGTTCGCGGCTGCGATTCCGGTTTGTGGAGGGCATCCTCCCGAGCGCGTGGCGACGTTCCGCAAGGTGCCAATTTGGGCCTTTCACGGAGCGAATGATGACAAAGTGCCGGTTCGAACCAGCCAGGAGTTGTTCGCGGCGCTTCGTGAGGTTGGTGGGAATATGAAATACACCGAATTGGCGGGAGTAGGTCACGGGGCGGCGGCTTACGCGTTCGTCTTTGATGCCAACGATGTGGAAGCCGGTTGGCAAACGCAGCAGACGAATGATCGTTGTGATCCCACGCCCAAAATCTGGGATTGGCTCTTTGCTCAGCGGCGATCAAACTGATTGCAACGCGGTCAGGGAATCTCAGGCAGCGAAACCTGGCGGGGATGCTGAAGATAGGCGATCAGATCGCGAACCTGCTCGGGCCCAAACGCGAGGAGAAGACCTTCCGGCATCATCGAGACGGGAGAGGTTTCCCGCTTGGCGATGGCGCTGATTTCGAGCGTCGTTTCTTCGGTTGCCTGACGTAGCGTCAGGGTTCGATCGTTCTCGGAAGTGATGACTCCGGTTAGGACGCGTCCATCGGTCAACGTGATGATGGACATCTGGTAGTCGGCGCCAACCACCGCGCTGGGATCAAAGATGTTCTCGACCAAATAGTCGAGGTCGGCGCGTCCGGAGCCAGTCAAGTCGGGCCCAATTTTGCCACCTTCGCCATACATGATATGGCAGGCACCGCACACCGCTTGAAAGAGAACCCGGCCACGGCTCAAGTCGGAATCGGCGAGAAATTCGGGGCTCAGTTTGTCCTTCCATTCCGCGATTTGCTTTCGTTTCTCCTCCGAGGAATCGCGAAGCTTTCCCCAAACGGATTCCAGTTCACGGGTGAGTTTCTCATCGGCGAATGAGCGGATCTGGCGGGCTTGAAACGCGGTGAGGTCTGCTTTTGGAATTTTTCCAGCCTTCATCTCGGCGAGCAGGGCCGAGGCCCAGGCGGGACGTGAAACCAGCGTCGAGATGACGGCGGATCGCTCGGCGGGATAGAATCTGCGGTAGTTTTGGGCAAGCGAGTTCCCGATTTTGGGATCGTCATAGATGGCCAGTCCGCCGACCGCGACGGTGTTGATGATCCGCTGATTGAGCAGGGATTCGCAAATCTCGCGCAGATCGGGCGGGCGATTCTCGATCAAGGTTTGCAATGCTGCTTTTCGCATCGCCAGATCGGCCTTCTGATCGAGCGCGATTTTCCGGATCGCATCCAGCGCCCGGCCGTCCCCGAAAAGGACGCTCAATTCCTGAGTGAGTTGAGCCAGTTCCGCATTGCCCGGATCGACCGAAGCGGCAAAGGAATCCCAGGACTCCGGTTTCGTCGCTTGGCGGAGCCCCTGCATTCCATCGCTGATTCCCTGCAGAATTGCCGTTTGAATTTGCGGTTCTCGCGTTGTGTTTTGAGCGAGCAACGTGTTGAGCGAAGACGTCTGGTCTTCTTGCCCACCGGAAAGACTCCGCGCCAGCCAATTGAGGAGCGTCGGCCATTCGCTGGTTGCGGCCAACTGAACCAACGCGGCGGGGTTGGACTCGGCCAGTGGAATCAACCCATACCAAACCATTGACGGGAGATTGTGGTCTCCGGCGTCTTCATCGCGAGCGGCGAGGGCGCTTCCCAACTCCGCGCGTTGGTCGAGAGGAAGACGTTGCAACGCGCTGGCGAGCGCCAATCGGACGAGTCCGGACGAATCCGTCTTGGCGAGTTCGACGAACTTGTTGATGTCAGCCGTTGGAAGCGGTTTGGGCATATTTGCCATCCTCGGCCCCAATCCCGTATCCATCGGCTGGCTGTCCGTGAGTAGGCGGATGCTCCAAACGCGAAGGTGCTCGTCGTCTGCCGCAAGAAAACTCCGGAGCATTTCAGGCGAAGTTTCTCCCAGAGCGTGAAGCGTCCAAAGGGCTCGCAGGCGATGGGTAACCAGCGTGGTTTCCTTGGCGAGGGCGGCGCTGGAAAGCTGGGAGGTGATATCATCAACGTTCTGACCGGAGTTTTTTGCGGAAACCAGAATGCTGCGCAATTGGCGCTCAAACCAGGGGTTCGGATGATTGAGGAGCCGGTGAACCGGGGCAACTGCCGGTTCCCAGACACCGAGCGCGATCGCTTCACAAATCATCGCCAAATCGGCGATGCCGGCAGCTTGCGATTCGCCATAGCTTATCCGGTAAATGCGACCGCTCGTGCGATGAACGCCGGTGTGCTCGTGGCATTCACCGGTATCGCTCCAATCAAGAAGGTAGGCAGAGCCATCCGGGCCCTGTCGGATGTCGATTCCTCGAAACCACGAATCGCCCATCAGGAAAACGTCTTCTTCATGCCGCCCAAGGTAGCCACTGCCATGACGTTCGAGTCGCTCCACGTTGGTGCGAAAGCCATGCATGTTCAAGGTCATGAGCCGGCCGTGAAAGTGCTTCGGCCAGGCGTCGCCCTGATAGATCATCATTCCGATGTGGGCGTGTCCCCCGCCGTAGTCGTTCGCCTTGCCACCGCGAGAATCCGACCACTTGCCGGTGGTGTCGAAATGCCAGTGATCGGCATGCATGTCGAGTCGCTCGTAAACGCCGGGGTTCGGATCCTGGCCAAAACTCTCTTTGAAATGGGCGCCGTGAATTCCGTGCCACAAGTGGCCGTTGACGGTGTTGATGAAAAAGAGTTCGCCGTGCGCATCCCAGTCGTGACCCCAGGGATTCGTCGTTCCATGGGTCAGCACCTCCACGACCTTGCGCTCGGGATGAAATCTCCAGATTCCGCCTTTCATCGGAATTCGGTCGGCCTCGGGCGTTCCAGGGATCCCGAGCCTGCCGGGGCAGGAGTGTCCGCAGCGGCCATACAGCCACCCATCGGGCCCCCATCGCAATCCGTTCGCAAAATTGTGGTAGTTGCTTTCCGCGACGGTGAATCCATCCAAAACCACCTCGGGCTGACCATCGGGAACGTCGTCTTCATTCGCATCCGGGACGAAGAGCAATTGAGGTGGGCACATCAACCAAACGCCGCCACGACCAATTTCCACGCTGGTGAGATACTGGAGATTGTCGGCGAAAACGGTTCGGGAATCCGCCTCTCCATCTCCGTTGGAATCTTCGAGGATGAGGACCCGGTCGCGCAGGGCGAGATCAAACCGTTTTTCCCGTTCCGCATAGGTGTAGTTTTCCGCGACCCACATTCTGCCGCGCCAATCCCAGGCCATCGCAATCGGATTCTGCACCTCGGGCTCGGCGGCAAAGAGATCAGCCGTAAACCCGTCGGGAAGCTGAAATAGCTTGAGAGCTTCCTGCGGCGACGGCGGCTCCGCAGTTTGATCCGGCTCACTATTGTAGGGTTGGGGAAAGGTCTGGGCGAAAAGAACGGCCGGTCCAAGAAGCAGGGAAACGAGGAGAACCAATTGCGGGGTTTGAAGATTCATTGGCGAAACCATCTCGTGAATCGAAACCGGCTCAAGTGAAACCGGCGCATTTTGGGAGAATCAACGCACCCGATTTTCACGGTCAATTCACACGAGCTTCATAAAACCGTCACACGGAGGCTCCAGTCTCGGCGTCATGAAAACACGAACCGTGTGGATGATGTCGGTTGGCCTGATGTTTCAGGGAGGAATCGCTCAAGGCCAGGAATTGTCGCTCTTTGAATCGAAGCAGGCGCAGGTCACCCTCCCGTATTCCGAAGTGAAGGAGCTGTGGGAGGCGGCGAAGGCGCGTAGTGTCGAACCGGAGGAAGCCCAACCCCCGGTTCAGGCCGTGGTGCGATCGATGAAGGCGGACGTTGGGATTGGCGAAGAAACGATCCAGCTTTCGGTCACGTTCGAAGTCGAGAGTTTTGAGGATGGCTGGCATTCCATCCCGCTTCTCGGCGGATCCGCCCAATTGGTGAGTGTGGAACCGGCCGGCGCGAGCGTGGTCTGGAAAGACGATGGTTATGTTTTGCTCCGCGATGAAGCGGGTGAGAGCGCGGTGACGCTGGCGTTCTCCAAAACTCGGAAGGGTGGGCGACGAGAGCTGATTCTGGATCTCGTCCCGCGCAATGCGACGGTTCAGGTTTTAAGCGTTGTTGGTGTGCCGCGGGATCGCGGGTTGGAGCTCAATGGTTCTCCGCTGCCGGTGATGAACGGAACGGCGACCACCGCGCTTTCGCAGAATTTGGGTTCGCTGAAGTTGGGGCTGATCGCGGCGATGGAGGATTCCGCGAGACCCAAAGTCGCCGTCCCAAGTTCGTGGGATGTTTCCTCTCAAATCCTGACCCGCTACGATGACGGAGCTTTGCACTACGAGGCACGACTTTTTGCCCAGGACAGAACCGGGGCAGGCGATGAAATGGCCCTGCAACTACCGAAGAACGCTCGCAACGTTGCCGTTCAAAGCGACTCAATCGCCGCAACCCGGCCAACTCGGACTGGAGAAGGGGAATTGCGGTATCAGGTGAGTTGGGAAGACGCCGGAACGTTGGATCGCCAGATTCAATTGAGATTTGAGCTTCCCGTTTCGCCCCTCGCTGAAGTGTGGCCGCTTTTTGTCCCAAAGGCGGAGAATGGCGAATCGGCCCGCGCTCTATTTGTGATTCCGCTGGCGGAAGGGCTCGAAGTGGAGGGCGATGGCGTGGTCGCCTCCGCGCAAGCGCAGCGCATTTCCCCCTGGTTTCAGGAGCAGCTTGGAAATGCGGATTACGTGAGTCTACAATCCACCGACGATGCTGAAGTTCAGCCGCGTTGGCTTCCCCGGCGCTCAACTGCGCAAGCAACCATCGCGGAGGCGAACTTCGAAACGCAACTTGAGAGGAACGGGCAGACCTTGAACCGGGCGGCCTACACGATTGATCATGACAGTACCCTGGTCTGGCAAACTACCTTGCCGGAAGGATGCGAAGTGCTGAAATGCACCGTCAACAATCAGCCGACGACTCCCGTGGCGCGCGATGAACGGACGATTGAGCTAACCTTGACGCCCTGTGAATCCTGCCAAACGCAGGTCGCGCTGGACTATGCATATCGCGGCGAGCCCCTCTCGGAAATCGAGGGAAATCTGACTCTGGGTCTGCCGGAGACACCGCTCTTCATTCACCAACTCAGTTGGAATCTCAGGATTCCCGGGATCTTCGTCATCAGTGCGGTGGATGGAAACCTGGAGCCCGCGGCGAGTTCCACGGGCGCCAACTCCGTGACCCTTCTCAAGCAACTCTGTCAGGGCGACGCGCCGACGGTTGAAGTCTTCTACCGCCGGCCTGCCGCCAACGAATAAACAACGCACCCAAACTCCATCGACCAATGAAACTCATCCATCTTGTCGCGATCGGCGGAATCTTCGCCGCAACCAGCCTCGGTTGGCATCTTCTTCGTGAAACCGTTGCCTACCGAACCAACCAACAGGACGCCAAACTGTGTCTGAATGTGGAAGGAAACTGGGGGCCACCAATGGTTCAGAAACACCCGCGGATTTTCTATGCTTCGCCCACGAATCGAAAATCGATGCGGGAAATTCAGCCTGAAGCCAGCGACGTATCCGTGAACTTGGCTTATGATCGAAAGAAGAAAGGGCTGCTCTGGTATCGAACTTACGAGGTCGATTTCCTGGCGACGTATGAGGTTGCGAATCCCACTCCGATTCGGCAGACCGTTTACGTGGAGTTCGAGCTTCCCGCCAAGGGAACCAGCTACGATGACTTCAAGCTTCGGGTGGGCGAATCAGAGTCGACCCAACGAACTCCAAGAGAAGGGAAAATCACCGAGGCGGTTCATTTGGAAGCGGGGGCGAGCACTCCGGTCACAATCGCGTATCGCTCGCGCGGACTCGACTCGTGGCGCTATGTTTTTGGGGAGAATCCCCGAATTCGAAACTTCACCCTGGCGATGAAGACCGACTTTGAAGAGATCGATTTTCCTCACGGGACAGGATCGCCGAACCAACGCGAGTCCTCACCCGATGGAGGTTGGAATCTGGAATGGGTCTATCCGGATGTGATCGCAGCCAACGCGATCGGGATGAGCATGCCTTCGGTGCTCAATCCGGGCCCGACTGTTGAGCGCATCACCTTCTTCGCGCCGATTTCGCTGCTCTTCTTTTTTGCTGTGCTCGTCATTGTCGGGATGGCGACGAACAAGAATCTGCACCCGATGAACTACTTCTTCCTCGCCGCTGGATACTTCGCGTTCCAACTCCTGTTGGCCTATCTCGTCGATGTCGTTCCGCTCCACGTGTCGTTCGTCATTTCCTGTATCGTTTCGCTGCTGCTCGTCTGTTCCTACGTTTGGGCGGTTGCGGGAAGGCAATTCGCCTTCGTCACGGCGATGGCGCAAACCGCCTACATGGTGCTTTTCAGCTACAGTTTCTTTTTCGAAGGGCTCAGCGGGTTGACGATTACGATTGGAGCGATCGTGACCTTGGCTCTGCTCATGTGGATGACGGCGAAAGTTGATTGGCCCAAGTTGTTCGCCGACTCGGCAAAATCGCGAAGGCCTTCACCTCCGCCGATTCCGCAGGCCGGATGAGGACGAAAATCGGGCGCCGCCAGCTTCGGGACGGGGAATTTCTCGATCTGGAACTGGCGGCGCATCCCGCCAATCTCCTTTACGAAGCTGAAATACCGGGTATGATGTCCTAACGCATGAACCCATCTCATGATCTCCGCAGAAAAACAGAGCGCGCTCGAGGAGCGTATGGAGAGCCTGGGCATCTTGGAAGATGACTTGGCGGAAAAGTTCGTGCTTGGAACCGGAAGCGGTGGGCAAAAGATCAACAAAACGCACTCCTGCGTCTGGTTGAAACACGAGCCAAGCGGGCATGAAGTGAAATGCCAGAGTGGCCGTTCGCGAGCGATGAATCGCTATATCGCCCGGTCCCAGATCTGCGAGATTTTTGAGGAAGAACGCCGGCAACGGAAACTACGCCGCCAACGGACGGCGGCCCGGGCCAGGGTTCGGAATCGACGACCCAGCGCTGCATCTCGAGCCCGGATGACTGAGCAAAAGCGACGTCGCAGCAACACGAAGCGTTTGCGGCGCAAGCCTTCGCGGGACGATTGACACGTTGAAGAAATTTTAGAGAAGTTTGAATTCTCGAAATTATTAAAATTTTAATCGTCTTTTCGGCTTCAAACAGTAGATTTGGATCCCATGTCCGATTCCAAGGCCAATTTACTCGAAATTTTTCGCTCGGGAGAGTCCAAAACCGCGTTGGGAGACTCGACGGAAAGGGGAAAACATTCAGCTAAAAACCGGTTGAAAGCGCCTTTGGATTCACCTTCGACAGCCGGTTCCAAACGGAAGAAGTCTTCGCCGTTGGATGATGCCCGCCAATCGGTAACCGAGCTTCAACAGCGGTTTGCCTTTCTCGACGAATACACGGTGGGAGAGTCGTGTCTGATGCATCGAATGGGCGAAGGTGGAAGATCCTTTGTCGAACGGGCGTTGCAAGTTGCCGAAGCGAATGAGCGAATTTTGCCGCGTTCGTTTGATCTCGATTCGTTCCGCCGCGAGGTGGCGCTCCTGCGTGATTTGGGCGCCTTGGCGGATGAATTGAACGGCTTGGCACAAGCTGTCAGCTCTGGAGAAGGTGCGATTGGCAGTCAGGCGTTTGCAAAAGCTCTCGTTGTGCAGCAGGCGGCCAAAATGGGCAATGCTGATGAGGGACTGGGGGAAGTGCTCAACGAGTGGGCCGATTCAGAATCCTGAAAACTTCTGTTCGATAGCGGTCTGCAAGCGGAGAATTTTGGAAAAACGACAGGAGGATTGTCTTTTTCGGGTTGTGAGTATTCCACTTCGGGGCGAGTCTAAGCACTTGTGGAAGATCAAGGAATGAACCCCCCAGTTCCGAGTCGGCGCAACGGCGGTTTCAAACTGCTGCTAACGCTGGCGTGCACCGTCGTCATCATTGCCGGCCTTCGTGCGGCGCAGGATTTTCTGATCCCGATTCTGCTGGGATTGTTCCTTGCGATTTTGAGTATGCCGATCACGGCATGGTTTCGCGCACACCGGATTCCCGGGCCGCTCGCCGTACTCATGGCGGTTCTGATTCACGTTTCCCTCCTGACGCTGTTGGTCGTCGTGATTGCCAACATCATGCCGGATTTCGAGAAAAGTCTTTCCGAATACGACAAGGATTTTCAAGAAATCGTCATTGAGCGGGCAGAAGCGGTGCAGACGTGGATCAACAGTCATGTGGTGCCACTTCAAACTTGGTTTTCTTCGAAAGTCGGGACCGAAGGAGACGAGCTGGAAGGACCCGAGCTACCTCCTCAGGTGGTGTTTGATGTCAAATCTGCCGCCGAGCAGCTCGTCAGTGTCAATTCCCTCAAATCGCTCTTCAATTGGATCAACCAGGTGAACATCATCCAAAAAACGACTTCGTTGGTAACGATGACGTTTTTCGCCTTCATCCTCATGATTTTCATCTTGGGAGAGGCTGGGAAGTTTGCCGATAAGATTGAGAAAGTGGTGGAAGCCCGTGGTCCGAATTTCCGCCGTTTTCGAAACGCGGGACAGGAAGTTCAGCGTTATTTGGGAATCAAAACGCTCGCCAGTATTGCGACTGGATTGCTCGCGTGGGGCGTTTGCGCGATTTTCGGGGTTCAGTTCGCGGTCTTGTGGGGACTGGTCGCCTTTCTCTTCAACTACGTTCCTACCATTGGCTCCCTGGTCGCAGCGATTCCTCCGGTATTGGTTGCCTTGATTCAACCGGGAGGCGGAGGACTTCCCAGTATGGGAGTGGCGATCTGTTACCTCGCGATCAATGTGGGAATCGGAAACTTTATTGAGCCGACGTTACTGGGGCATCGTTTCGGGATTTCGACGGTTGTTGTCGTTCTTTCCGTCCTGTTCTGGGGCTGGGTTTGGGGGCCCGTGGGAATGTTCCTGGCGGTTCCTCTAACCATGATGATGAAGATGACTCTCGATGAAAGTGAGGACTTCAAATGGATCTCCGTGGTGATGAGCAAGAATAAGGAGGAGCAGCTGGAAGCGCTGATTGAGGAACAGGAGCATGCGGCGCAGTTGCCCCCGGGGGCGGAACCTGAAGAAGCCTAGGCGGAGCAAGGACTAAGCGCGGATTCGGCCGCCAATTTCGGTTGGCCGATCGCATTCTGACGACTCTGAGTCGGGACTGTCGTCATTCCCAACTTGCAACGGGGATAATTCTCGCCATGCTCGGCCCAAATTGACGCTAACTGTAGACTACGAAAAATGAGCCAAGGTACCCAGGAGTTGAATCCAGAAATTCTCGCGAAAGCCGCCACCATTGCCCGTGGGCTTTCCCTCGACGCTGTTGCTCAAGCAAAATCAGGACATCTTGGATTGCCACTTGGTGCGACGGAAGTTGGAGCGGTGCTTTTTGGGCATTCCATGCAATTCAATCCCGATGCTCCGAAATGGATCAATCGCGATCGCTTCGTGCTGAGTGCAGGACACGGCTCCATGTTCCTCTACAGCTGGCTTCACTTGTCGGGATATGATTTGCCTTTGCAGCAGGTGAAAGACTTTCGCCAGCTTCACTCTACGACTCCAGGCCACCCGGAATTTGACGAGACGCCCGGCGTCGAAGCAACCACGGGGCCACTCGGTCAGGGAATTGGAAACGCGGTTGGCTACGCATTGAGCGGAAAAATGGCCGGTCAGCGCTTCAATACCGCCGATCATCAGATTCTTGATTACCACGTGATTGCATTGGCCGGAGACGGTTGCCTTCAGGAAGGTGTCGCGAATGAGTCTGCAGCTTTTGCCGGGCATGTGGGGCTAGACAACCTCATTTTGATCTACGATTCAAACGACGTCACGCTCGATGCGATGGCGGCAGTCACGCAAAGTGAAAACGCCACCGCCAGATTTGAAGCGATGGGGTGGGACACCGTCACGATTGACGGACATGATCTTGTTGCGATCGAAAAAGCAGTCGCCGAGGCCAAAGCCAATGACAATGGACGGCCGAAGTTGATCGAAGTGAAAACCGAGATTGGGCGGGGCATTCCTCAGGTTGCCGGAACCGCGGCTGGTCACGGCGAAGGAGGTATCAAGTTCCAGGACGAAGCCCGCAAAGGGCTTGGGTTGCCCGAAGAGAAGTTCTACATTTCCGACGAGGTTAAGGCGTATTTCGCGGAGCGAAAAGCTGCGTTGCTTCAGGCTCACGCAGTTTGGGAAGCCAAATACGAAGCATGGAAAGCCGCAAATCCCGAGCTCTCCGAGACGTTGACCCAGGGAATTGCCAAGTTTGTGCCTTCCAATCTGCTCAACGAGATTCCGGAGTTTGGACCGGACGACAAAATGGCGACACGCGCCGCAGGTGGTGCCGTCATCCAGCCGATTGCCGAGTCGATGCCCCTTCTCGTCACGGGAAGTGCCGACCTCTACGGGTCGACCAAAAACTACATCAAGAGCAGCGGCGATCTCTCGCGCGAAGATTACACCCAGCGCAACATTTGGTACGGGATTCGCGAACACGCGATGGGAGCGATCATGAACGGACTTGCGTATGACGGGATTTTCCGCGCTTCCGGTGCGACGTTTGCCGTGTTTGCCGACTATTGCCGTCCGTCGATTCGTTTGGCCGCCTTGGCCAAATTGCCGGTCCTTTACATTTTCACGCACGATTCCGTGGGTGTTGGCGAAGACGGTCCAACCCACCAGCCCGTCGAAACCTGCAGCGGACTCCGGGTCATTCCGGGCTTGGATGTGATTCGTCCCGCCGATCCTGAAGAAACTGCCGGAGCGTTTGCCGCAGGATTGCAGCGGACCGATGGACCGACGATGCTTCTGCTGACGCGCCAGAATGTTCCCAATCAAAGCCAGATTCCCGTGATGGAGCGAAGGGAAGGCGTTTATCGTGGTGCTTACATTGCGAAAAAGGAGACCGCTCCTCTCGAAATGATCCTGATCGGAACGGGCAGCGAGCTTCAGCACGCGATCGATGCGGCGAAGGAACTCGGAGACGGCGTTCGGGTGGTTTCCATGCCCTGCATGGAGCGTTTTGACCGCCAGCCTGCCGAATACCGGGAGGAAGTGCTGCCGAAGAGTTGCACCAAGCGTATCGCGATCGAAGCCGGTGTTTCCGGGCTTTGGTGGAAATACGTTGGCTGCGAAGGCGAAGTCATCGCGATTGACCGGTTTGGCATCAGCGCTCCGGGCGACACCGTGATGGAAGAACTTGGCATGACGGCGGCGAATGTCGTTCGGGTAGCCGGCGAGATGGCTTAATCGCCTTCAGGCTTCTTTCCGTTGCCAGGTGAATCATCGTATTTCCCGAGAAATGCGGGGAAAGGGCTTGCCCGTACTCCAAACGCGTCGAGCCTGCTTTCATCCTGGCCGTGGCTTGTTTTGCAATTTCTGTGGTGCTGCGTTTTCTGTGGTTTCTCGGTTGAAGTGAGATAAGCGACACTAACCCGCCAGGCTTTAGAAAGAATAATACATGCAGTCCATTATTGGAATGAACTCAAAATCTGCTGAAGAGGCTTCTCTTTCAGCTCCGCTTTCCTTTGGGAAAGCACTTAGACGCCAGATGGCGCCCGTTCGCGGGAGGGGGAACTTTCCACGTTAATCGCGTGGCCCCCAATTGATGAAAATCAACGTGTTGGTTGAAGGCCAACGTCCCTTTGCCTCCAATTTGAGGTGAACTTCTTGGCTCCAGCGAGAATCCGAACATTGAGGATTTCTCATCTGTCTTCCTAGAATCCGGTCGTCATTGGCTGGAATTCTACGAGAGGGCGCTGGTTGCCAGGACGGGACCCCCTGACCTTAGTATTTCTGGGGAACGATCATTGTGTCAGGGACGGGGTGCCGGTCGTAGTCCTTGTGATGAACCCTTGATGGAAGCTCGATATCCTTCCGCTTGATTGCTTCGTACGGCAATTGGTTCAGGAAGTGGTCGATGCAATTGAGCCGCGCGCGCTTTTTGTTTCCGGCGGGCACCACCCACCATGGCGCATACTCAAAGTGGGTTTTGTTTAACATCACTTCTTTGGCCTTCGTGTAGTCCTCCCAGCGGCGACGTGATTCCAGATCCATCGGGCTGAGTTTCCAGCGTTTGAGCGGATCATGAATTCGGGCTCGGAAGCGATAAATCTGCTCCTCGTCCTGAATCGAGAACCAATATTTGAAGAGCCGAATTCCCGAGTCGACTAACATGCGTTCAAAGTCGGGTACGGTGCGAAAGAAGGAGTCGTATTCGGCATCGGTGCAGAAACCCATCACTTTTTCCACTCCGGCCCGGTTGTACCAGCTGCGGTCAAACAACACAATCTCACCCGCAGCTGGCAGGTGGGGGACATAGCGTTGAAAATACCACTGCGTTTTTTCGCGATCACTTGGGGCCGGTAGAGCGACGACGCGGCAGACTCGCGGGTTCATGCGTTGCGTAAACCTCGTGATTACACCGCCTTTTCCCGCCGCGTCCCGGCCTTCAAACAGGACGACGATTTTCTCTCCGGTGGCCACCACCCAATCCTGAAGCTTGACCAACTCAATCTGCAATTGATGCAGCTCGCGGAAATACATTCGTCGAAAAGCAGCCAGATCTCCTCCCGCCGCTTTGTCGGACTCGGAATCCTCAGCGCTATCGAAAAGCTCCAATTCCAGTTCCTCGTCGAGATGATCGATGTACTCGTCGCGAATTTGTTCGAACTGATTGCCAGTTGCTGTTAGATCGTGGTCGTTCATTGTTCTCCTAGAGCATTTGAAGTGAAGTGTTGGCCAATGCTGCAGGTAGCGAAAGATACCGCTGTCTTTCGACCTTCGGCAAAGCTGAAAACTTTCCGGTGTTTAGTCATTTTCATTGGCTACAGGTTCACTAAATCTGCATCGCCTAGTCTAGCGCTGGATGGCCGCAGGCGACTCGTAAATTGTGGCGGTTTCGTTACAGTTTGGAGCCTTCCCTTGCGGGAGCCTGTATTCATCGCTACCTGCTTGCCATGACGCACCGGATCAAACTGCTCATCGGCTTTGTCGGCACCGTTACCTTGACCGCTGCGTTCTTCTTTGGGTTTTCGTTGATTCAAACGCGGCGATTGGCTTTTCAGCAGATTCAATCCACAGTGCTTTCGATTGCAGTTGATGCGGCATCTTTGATTGATGGCGACCTTCACGAGACGCTTGGTGAAGGCGATGATGAATCTGAAGCCTATCGTGCCATTGAATTGAAGCTTCGGGCGTTGCGGGATCGTCACCGTCGCGATGATGTCTACGTCGCCTACATTTACACCTTTCGTCCAGTCGGGGAGCCTTCCGGGCCTTGGGAATACGTGATCGATTCAGATGAAAACGATGAGATCAAGCCCGTGATTGGCGAACGGTTTGAGTATGAAGAAGTAACTGGAGAATTGAATCCACTGGCGGAGTGGTTGGAAGTGGCTGCGGCCGAAGACGGCTTTCTGGAAGATGAATACGGGGTGTTCTTCTCCGCAGGCGCACCGGTCCTGAATTCGAACGGTGATGCAGTCGCGGTTGTTGGAGTCGATATCGAGGCCAGCGATGTGGTGGACCAAAACGTGGAATTGTTGAAGCAGGGCCTCTTGATCATGGGATGCACCATCGCGCTGGGAATCGTCGTTTCCCTGATAAATTCGGCAGCTGCAACCCGTCCACTTCAGATTGTGCGCGAAGGCGTTTTGAAAATTGCCGACGGCGATCTCGATACCCGAATTTCCGGGTTGGCCCCGGATGAATTTGGCCAGCTTGGGGATGCGGTCAATGCGATGGCGCGGTCGCTTCAGGAGCGGGAGATGCTAAAAGAGGCTTTTGCGCGTTACGTTTCCAGGGATGTGGCCGAACGGATCATCGAGTCCAATGAGCTTCCCCGCCTTGAGGGAACCCGTCAAAAAGTCACCATCCTGTTTACCGATATTCGGGACTTTACCGCCTGGGCGGAAGATGTCTCGCCTGAGGATGTCGTTTCCCAGCTGAACGAATACTTCACCAAAATGGTGGAGATCGTGTTCGCGAATAAGGGAGGGATCGACAAATTTATCGGGGATGGAATGATGGCGGTTTTTGGGGCGCCTCTCAACGATGACGAGCAGGAGTATCACGCAGTCAAAGCCATGATCGAGATGGAGGAGGCTGCCCGGGCGCTCGCTGCGAACTGGTTCGTGAAAGGACAACGAGCGCTTCAGATCGGAATGGCGGTCCACACCGGCACGGCGGTGGTTGGGAACATTGGGTCGGAGCAAAAAATGGACTACACCGCGATCGGCAGAACCGTGAACGTGGCGGCGCGGCTCGAAGCCAAGACCAAGGAGTTCAATACCTGTGGCTTGGTCAGTGCGGACACCTATCAAGCTGTCCGCGACCGTTTTGATTTCGAACAAATTGGCAGTATCCAGCTTCGAGGGGTGGCTCAGGAAATGGAGATCTATACGCTTCCGGAGCTGCGTCAGTCGATGGGCGCATTTGGGGCGTCGCCTTCCGTTTAGGCCCGATTCATCAATGAACCCGCTGCCCTGGTTGGGCGCCGGAATCCGGCTGAAGCAGGAAAACGTCCTTCCCGCCGGGGCCCGCCGCAATGACCATCCCTTCGCTTACGCCAAACTTCATCTTCCGGGGTGCCAGGTTTGCAGCCACGATGACGAGCTTGCCGACCAAGTCTTCGGGCTGATAAGCGGCCTTGATCCCGGCAAAAACGTTGCGAACCTCATCGCCTCCAAGGGAAACCTTGAGATTGAGTAGCTTGCGAGCTTCCGGAACCTCGTTTGCTTCGATGATTCGAGCGACGCGGAGATCCACTTTCACAAAGTCATCAATCGTCATCTCATCGGCCAGAGGTTCCGCTTTCAACCACTCGTCGGAGTCAGCAGTGCTCAAGGTCGAAGATGGAGACGCTTCGGCCTCTTGCTCGATTTTGCTCTCTTCGACCATGGCTTGAATCTTTACCGGATCGACCGGCTTCATCATGTGCTTGAATTTGGCAACCGGAGTTCCCTCAAGTGGCTTCTGTGCCTGCTCCCAGGACGTAATTGCCTCGCCAAGCAACTCGCCGGCTTTTTCGGCCAGGCTTGGGACGACCGGTGCGAGGAAAATGGCGAGTTGGCGGAAGAGGTTGAGCCCCACCGAGCAGACATCCTGAATTTGACCGGCCTTGTCCGGATCCTTCTTCAGTTCCCAGGGGGCATTCTGTTCAATGTAGGCGTTGGCTTGATCGGCCAACTCGAGAATCGATCGAATCGCCTTGTTGTAATCCCCGTTTTCATAGTGCTCGGCGATCGTCTTTGATCCATTGCTGAACGTTTGGAAAAGGCCCTGGTCGTCGGGATAGGTCTCTGAGAATCCCGTTGGTTTGAGGAACTTCGCGGTTCGGCTTGCCAGATTGACGACCTTCTTGAAAAGGCCATCCACGGTTGATGCGAATTCTTCCAGGTTGAGGTCGATGTCCTCGACCCGGCTCGAGAGTTTGGTCGCGTAGTAGTAGCGCAGATAGCTCGGGTCGAGATGCTCCAGATATTTGGACGCCTGGATGAAGGTGCCGCGAGATTTTGACATTTTCTCGCCGTCGACCGTGAGGAAGCCGTGGATGTGAACAAATTTGGGGAGACTGAAACCCGCCGTTTTGAGCATGGCCGGCCAAAACAGGGTGTGGAAATACTGAATGTCTTTCCCGATGAAATGATGAATCTCGACGTCATCGTTTTTCCACCAATCGTCGAGTTTCTCCCCGTTCGCGTTACACCACGCCTGCGTTGAGGCGATGTAGCCGATGGGAGCGTCAAACCAGACATACCAGTAGTTCCCGGGGCTGTCCGGAATCTCAAAGCCAAAATAGGGAGCCGGGCGTGAAATGTCCCAATCCTGGAGCGGCTCCGCCAAAAAGAAATTCTTCAGGTACTTGGCGCTCTCCTTCGGCATCACGCCGGACTGGGTCCATTCCGTGAGAAAATCGTGCAGCTGCTCGGTCTCGACAAACAGGTGGAGGGCCGACCGAACCTCCGGTTTCGTCCCTGAAAGCTGGCTGACTGGATCAATCAGGTCCTTGGGCGAATAGGTTTTTCCGCAATTTCCGCAGTTATCGCCGGGTTGGTTGGGCGAATGGCAATCCGGATTGGGGCAGGTTCCTCTCACCTGACGATCCGCCAGAAACGTCCCTTTCTCGGTGTCATAGAGTTGCTCGATCTCGCGCTCGTGAACCATCCCGGCCTCGCGGAGGGATTTCCAGATCTGCCCGCAAAGAACTTCATTTTCCGGGCTGTTCGTGCTGCCGTAGTGATCAAATTCGATACCGAATCCGCCGAAGTCACGCTGATGCGCCTCGCTCATTTCGGCGATCAAGGCCTCTTCACTGCGTCCTTCTTTCTGGGCACGGAGCATGATCGCGGTGCCGTGGGTGTCATCTGCACAAAAGTAGCGGCACTGGTTCCCCATCATTTTCTGAAACCGAACCCACATGTCGGTTTGCAAATATTCGACGAGATGGCCGATATGAATGTGGCCATTGGCATAAGGAAGGGCTGAAGTGACGAGAATTTTGCGCATGTCAGGTAAATCGTTAACTTCGGGTAGATTGCCCCTGCGTCAAGACTGACGACGGCTAGCCGGGGACAGGGGGGCAACGAAAAAGCGCCGCCCGGTTTCAGGCGACGCTTTCCGAAAATTCGAAAGTCAGAAAAGTGCGATTAGTTCGTATTGGAACTCGAGCGAACGTAGCCTGAACGGGAGCTGAACCCAACCTCTGGCGGAAACTCGCGCATTCCATGAACCGTGTCGTAGTCCAAACCCTTGTATGGCTTGCGATAGCTTTCCTTGTATTTTGGACTGCGGAAATTGACCACTTCGTAGAGTCCGTAACCGAAACGCATTCCGGCGCGATCAAATCCGTTGATGATTCCGTAGGTGAAAGCTTCTCCGGCACCCTCATTCTTCAGCGTGGTTTCGAACGATGCCGGGATCTCCATAAAACCGTAAAGAATGTTGGAAAGACCGCGACTCAGCTTGCGAACTGAAGTTTCGCGATCTGCGGGAGGAGACTGAATGTCGGCAAAGGCCGCCCCTGCGACCGAAACTGCCAAAAGAATAGCAAGCACTTTTTTCATCGAGGCCGAGACTAGGCAAAATCAGAATCCTTGGCAACCTTTTAAATAAAAATCGCTTTCGCAGGTAGGGAAGCTCTCTAAATTTGTCTTCACGAAAAAATGGACGCTGAGCTAGAACATCTTGTAAACGCTAAGAAACTGGACACCGAGACCGCAGAGAAAGTACAAGCACTCTCCCCGGGAGCTTTTTGTCAGCACAAAAGTTGGGGAGTCGGAAAGATCAAGAGCTGGGATTTGGTTGCTGATCGGTTACTGATCGATTTTGAGGAGAAGCCAAACCACGCAATGAAGCTGAAATTCGCGGCCAATGCCTTGGTTCCGCTTCCTGCTGATCACATCATGGCGCAACGGCTGGAAAGCACGAGTGAGTTGCAGGAACTTGCGGAAAAGGATCCTGTAGAACTCGTTCGTCGAACCTTGATCAGCCACAACAACACAATGTCCCTCGATGAATTGGACGCTGTTTTGAAGGGCGTGATTGTTCCCGACGGCAAATACAAGAACTGGTGGGACAAGGCGAAAAAGGAACTGCGGCAGGACCGGAGTTTCGTGGTTCCTTCGAAACGGAATCTCCCGTTGGAGTTGCGTGGTGCTGACGTTAGCCCTTCGGCGGCAATGATCGAAGACATCATTTCGAGCCCTGACCTCAAATCCAAGGCGAAGAACGTTGAAGCCATTTTGAAGGACGAAAAGGCGTTTGATAATCCCGTTGAGGAGCTCAATCCCGTTGTCGACGATCTTAATGCGTCGGCTCTGAAATGCGCGAAAATGATGCCCGGCCAAGCGTTGGAGCTGATTTTGGCTCGCGAGGAAGTCGAGGCGAAATTTGAGGGCGTTGATTCCGGAGAAGACAAACTCGAGTTGGCCGGCTTTTTGGTTGGCGAGCGGAATCAGCTTGGCGAAATCTTGCGGGGACTCGGTGTTGCGAGGCAGCGTCAGGTTCTGGAATCCTTTCCAGATGCTTTTGGTGAAGAATGGCCGGAAGTCGTCATGGAGATGCTCAGCACGGCCGGTTTGAGAGGCACGAGCGAGCTGACGAAATTTCTCGTCGAGAAAGGTAAGCAAACCGAACTGAACGACTTTCTGCGTTTGGGACTCCAGCAGCGGGCCCACAGTTCCGACCTTCTCGCCTGGATTTGTAAGGAGCGGACAGGAAAGGCTGCGGATGTTGTCGATGCGGATCTGCCTTCCGTTCTCATGGCCGCTCTGGAAAAAGACCACTTTGGTGAAGGCGTTCGCCGTTCCAACCGCCTGGCCGAGACCCTCCAGGGTGACCAGGATCTGATTCCGGACATGATCACCGGACTCGATATCAACGCGGTGAGGGGATTTGCTCGTCGATTGATGATGAGCCCGGCTTTCGATGAGTTGACGCGGAAATCGCTTCTGGCTCGAATCGTAAAAGTTCATCCTGAAATTCAGGACCTGATCACGGGAAGCAAGGACGCTCAGACTCAGAAGGACGAGCACCTGATCGTCTCGTTTGAAAGTCTGGAAGCGAAGCAGAAGGAATTCGATAATCTCTGCAATGTGCTTCAGCCGAAAAACCGTGAGGAAATCAAGGTCGCCCGTGAATATGGTGACTTGCGAGAGAACTTCGAATACAAGGCAGCCAAGCAGCAGGAAGCGGTTCTGCGCCGTCAGCGCGAAGAAATGGAGCGGGATATCAGCCGTGCACGAGGCACTGACTTTTCTGATGTCGATACTTCGTTTGTTTCCGTTGGAACCATCGTTGAAATCGAAGATGAAGAAGCGGGCAAAAAGGAAACCTACACCATCCTGGGTGCTTGGGATTCTGACCCGGACAACAACATCATCGCCTACACGACCGGTGCTGGACAGTCTTTGATCGGGAAATCCGTTGGAGATTCCGCAAGCCTCCCAACCGAAATTCCCGACCACACCCGCTCAGTCAAAATCGTTTCGATCAAGGCCTACGCCTCCTAAGCGTAGAGCTGGTCATTGAGCCTAACCCGGATTGCTCGGGGAAGGTGCGTCCAAGACTTGTCCGTAGATATCGCCGATCTTGAGCGCCTCTCCGTTCGGTGGCTCCAACGCGGCGTCAAAGGTGACGTAGTAACTTTGTGAAGGCTGGAGCGATCCGCCTTCCGGAGTTGGTGGAGTGACGATGATTTGCAGAGTGTAAGACTTTTTCGCGAAGGATGAATCTGGAATCACGATCTCCAGATCCCCATTGTGGCCGATAACTGACGTGCTGGATCCGACCATGAAGGAAAGGTCAAGAATGTTGATGGTCACGGAAGCTCCCGGTTGGCCGGAAAACGCGATGTAAAACGATCGACGCCGAACTTTGCCATCGACACTGATTTCCCGTACTTGAAAACCGGCGAATATATCGAGTCTGTAATCCACGAAGTCTGATCAGGTTCTGTCAGGCACTTTGCTCATAACGTCGGCGAGTATAGCGTCTTTTGCGATTGGCACCACCCAATGCTCAGGGCCGGATTTATCCAATCCGCGGGCTTATCCCACGAGAGCGAATTCGGTTCGAAAACTTCTAACGAACAATTGATGGACAATTACGGTTGAAGGAATTAAATGCGCGAAGAAGGCCAATTCCGCAGCCCTGACACGAAGTCGGCCGCGAAGCTTTCAGTTGATCCTGACGCAAATCCAAGTTTTTTAACCATACCACCTATCATGTTCGAAACCGAAATTATCAACGTAACTGGACGCCAGATTTTTGATTCTCGTGGAAACCCAACGGTCGAGGTTGACGTTGAGCTTGCCGGCGGAGCCGTCGGCCGAGCTGCCGTTCCAAGTGGCGCCAGCACGGGAGAACATGAAGCCGTGGAACTGCGCGATGGCGACAAGAGCCAATACATGGGCAAAGGCGTGAGCAAAGCAGTGGCGGCCGTGAACGAAAAAATTGCGTCAGAGTTGGTCGGGATGGATGCCACGGAGCAGACCACGATCGATCAGGCGATGATTGATTTGGATGGCACCAAGAACAAAGGGAACATGGGGGCGAACGCCGTTCTCGGCGTTTCATTGGCGGTGGCTCACGCTGCTGCCGAGCAAATGGGATTGCCTCTTTACAAATACATCGGTGGGCCGAATGCCAAGATTCTCCCCGTTCCGATGATGAATGTCATCAACGGTGGATCTCACTCGGACGCTCCCATCGATTTCCAGGAATTCATGATCATGCCAAAAGGCGCGCCAACCTTCAAAGAAGCGTTGCGCTACGGTGGCGAGATCTTCCACAACCTGGCGAAAGTGCTCCACGATCGTGGTCTCAGCACCTCGGTTGGTGACGAAGGTGGATTTGCTCCAAAGCTGGATTCCGCGCATGACGCTTTGGAATGCATCGCTCAAGCCACGGAAAAGGCCGGCTACAAGCTTGGTGAGGAAATCTTCATCGCCCTGGACGTCGCTTCTTCCGAGTTTTACAGCAAAGAGAAGGGCAAATACGTCTTCCACAAATCTGATGGCAGCGAGAAGTCCGGCGAAGAGTTGGTCGAATACTACGCAGAACTTCAGAAGAAGTTTCCGATCATCTCGATCGAAGACGGATGTGATGAGAACGATTGGGACAGTTGGAAGCTCCTGACCGACAAGATTGGGGCTCAAACCCAGTTGGTCGGTGATGACTTGTTTGTCACCAACGTGGATTTCCTGAAGAAGGGAATCGACCTCGGAGTCGCCAACTCGATTCTGGTGAAGGTGAATCAGATCGGAAGTCTCACCGAGACTCTCGACGCCGTCGAACTCGCTTCCGTCAATGGCTACACCAGCGTGATTAGTCACCGTTCGGGAGAAACTGAGGACGCAACCATTGCTGACATCGCAGTGGCAACCAACGCCGGTCAAATCAAGACCGGAAGCATGAGCCGCAGTGACCGGATGGCCAAATACAATCAGCTTCTTCGCATCGAAGAGCAGTTGGGTGATTCCGCAGTCTACGGCGGTCGCATGAAAGTGTAATTCCCGCATGAATCGCGAGCCCCGATCTGAAATGCACTCCACTTCGATCGGTGGACTCGACGTTTGGCAAAAGCTGAATCGAATTCTGGTGGCACTTGTGGCCTTGATCGCAAGTGCTGCCCTGATTGCGAAGTTTCTGCCCGAGATCCGGCGTCAAAGCCTCTTGAACGAGCAGATTGCTGAGCTTCAGAGTGAAGAGCAGTCGCTTCGTTCCAAGCGAGATGCTTTGAAGCAGGATTTTGAATGGCTCCGCGAAGAAGCTGCGTATCGCGAATCGGTCGCTCGTGATCGGTTGGATTTGCAGCGGAAAGGCGAAACCATCATTCGAATTCAGCGGTGATTGCCTCCTGACAAGCCATTGCTTGATGAGATCGAACTTTGAAGCCGAATTCGGATCCTTTGTGCTGGATTCGACAGGTGCTTCAGGAATGAAGATCGATCAGGTCATTCAGGAGCTCTGGAGTGGGTATGGCCAAATCCTGAGGATTGTTCTCGAGGGCGGTGATCGCCAAACGCTCGTCGCGAAGCACGTTGCGATGCCAAGCGAGAGAACGCATCCCCGCGGGTGGACTTCCGACCTTTCACATCAACGGAAGGTCCGTTCGTATCAGGTCGAAACGCATTGGTATCGATCCTGGGCGTCGCGTTGTGATGATTGCTGCCGGATTCCCCAGTTTCTCTCATTCGCAGATCATGAAGATTCGATTTGTCTGCTTCTCGAAGACATCGATGCCGCAGGCTATCCTTCGAGATTGACTACGATCGGGGAACCGGAAATCGAACGGTGTCTGGAATGGCTGGCTGAATTTCACGCCTTGTTTTTGGGGGAGGCGCCCGATGGTCTCTGGAAGACGGGAACGTATTGGCATCTAACAACTCGGCCGGACGAACTTGATGCTCTTGATGATCTCCCTTTGAAGGCTGCGGCGGAGGCAATTGATCAAAAGTTAAGCGGCGCAAGGTATCAAACCTTGGTTCATGGAGACGCCAAGCTTGCCAATTTCTGTTTCTCGAAGTCGGCGGATCGAGTCGCCGCGCTCGACTTCCAATATGTGGGAGGAGGATGCGGAATGAAAGACGTCGCCTATTTCCTGGGGAGTTGTCTCGATGAGGAAGCCTGTGAAGAGCGGATCCCCGCGCTTTTGGATCTCTATTTCGCCAAATTGAAGAAGGCGATCGATCCGCGAACCCCGGAAACCGACTCACAAGCTGTCATCGCCGAATGGCGTGACCTGTTCCCTTTTGCCTGGGTTGATTTTCACCGGTTTTTGAAAGGGTGGTGTCCCGGACATTGGAAGATCAACTCCTACAGTGAGCGACTTTCGCAGCAGGTTCTGGCTTCATTCTAAGGTGAGGTGAGCAAATGGTGAAGTTGCCTACAAACCCTTGAGCTGAACTTCAAGAGACTCGTATCCCACCGAACGCTGGTACTGAGCCTCCTTTTCCACATTTTCCTGTGCCGCGACCACTTCCACGGCGCTGACATGGAGGCAAAGCTTGGCGAGAAGCGTTCGCACAATGAGCCGGGCGTGAGCCGCTCCAAGGCAAAGGTGGGCGCCAGCGCCAAATGCCAGGTGAGGATTGGGTTTGCGATCCAAACGAATTTCGTTTGGCGCATCAAACGCGGTTTCGTCTTGGTTGGCCGAAGCCCAGCAGAGTGAGACACGACCTTGAGGCGGAACGGTGGATCCGTGCACATCGGTTTTTACCGGACAAACCCGACCGATGTGGGTGAGGGGAGAGATCACCCTGAAAAATTCTTCAGAAGCATTCACAACCCGCTTCGAATCTGCTCGAAGAAAATCGAGCGCTTCTGGATGACCTGCAATGTAAGCGAAGATGGATGAAATGGTATGGATGACTGTGTCTCGCCCACCTGCGAAGGTCAGATTGGCGAATCCCAACATTTCGTCTTTCGTGAGACGTTTGCCCTGGAATGTGGCTTTCGTCAGGGCGCTGAAGAAGTCTTCGCCCGGGTTTTGAATCGCTTGATCCAAGCGTTCATTGAGATAGCGGTCCAACGTTGCCCCTTTCAACTCACCGGATTCTCCATCGCGGAACACGTGAATGCCCCAACTGATCCAGGTTTCTGCTTCAGCTTCATCGACGTTCAAGAGATACGTCAGGGCGTGAGATTGCAGCGGCAAGGCAAAGTCGCGAACCACCTCAAGCGAATCCAATTCGAGGGACTCTCGCAGCATGCGGTCGATCAAGTTCTCGACCTTCGCAATGACCTTGGGATTTTTCGCTCGCTTGAAGAAGGGCTCGACGATTTTGCGATACTCGGTGTGTTCCGGAGGGTCGGTCTCGATGGGAAGTTGCCGCATTTTGCGAAAATCCTCCTCGGAAGGTATCGGAACCCGAAAGGGGGCATCCGAGCTGAACGTTTTCCAGTCTTTCGCCGCTTGCCTGACGTCTGCATGGCGAAGAATCATGGGCAGATCTTCGCCTTGAAACTCACAGCGCAGCGTTCCTGATGCTTTGCGTTTTTCTTCGAAGGGATCGTCGGGGGATTTCATGGTCAGACACTCGTGCTGATGCTCCCCCCATTGGGGTGGTAGCGGGAACAAATGTCAATGCTGGATAAAACTGCGTCCGGGGGCCGCGATTCATCCGGAACCTCAAGACTGCACCATCCCTGAAGGTTCGGTCGAATCGCCATGACGGCAGGGGGGCACGCTAACTCCAACTTTCCAAACCTCGCATCGTTCCTTTTCCGGTCGAAAAGGTGTCAACTTCCAATCCGAGGTGTTGAAGGTAGGAAACGTGGAGATTGCACAAGGGCGGCTGGTGCTCAGGGCCAAACGCAAGGTGCTGGCCATGTTGAAAGTGGCCCCCGGCAGCCACGATGGGAAGATTGGTGTTGTTGTGGCTGGAGGCATTCCCGAGATTGGAGCCCATCAAGATCGCGGTTTGATCGAGGAGCGTGTGTTCGCCTTCCCGGGTCTGATCCAAGCGCTCAAGGAACTCGCCGAAGAGTCGCATTTCCTCCAACTCAATGATGGAAAGCTGCTCAATCTTGCTTGGATCCTTGCCGTGGTGACTCAGGTTGTGCCAACCGTCATCCACCCCTTTGAGATTGACGACCTCGTTCCCGCCCGCGCCGGTCATCGTCACCAATCTGGTGGAGTCCGTCTGCAGCGCCAGATAGATGAGATCGAACATCGTCTTCATCCGGGCGGTGAACTCGGCACGGTCGTTGATGTCTGTGGGGGGCTTCTGGTCGACGATCGGCTTGGGACGTTTTGCCCATTCTTCAGCCTGAACCAGCCGTTGTTCCACTTCGCGGACGCTGGTGAAATACTGATCCAGGGTCTCATGATCCTCATGGCCCAGTTTTCGGGTTAGCGAACTGGTCTGGTCGCGGACGAGATCCATGATGCTCTGGCCATCCTTGATCCGTCGCATCTGGGCAGCCTTTTCAGCTTGATTGCCCTCGAGGAAGAGGCGCCCGAACACTTTGGACGGACGAGTTTCCGCCGGGATCAGAACGCCGGAACGGGTGTAGGAAATTCCGTTGTTGCTGGCCGACAGGGCCAGAAAGGGAAACCGCGTTTCGTGACCGATGCGCTCAGCGGCATACTGATCGAGCGAAATCGTATTGCGAAAACTCGGTTGGCCGGGATGAGCTGCACCAGTTAGGAAACTCTTTTCCGCAGCATGGCCGCCATCCACCATCGGGTGCCTCAATCCGGACATTACCGTGAATTTGTCTCGAACCGATTGCAGGGGCTTCAGGTAGGGCGTGACCTCATAGTCTTTTCCGGCGGTTTGAGGGAAGAGGTGGGGAGTGTGGATTCCGAGAGGAGCGCAAATGGCCAGCATCCTTCGAATGTCCGGGCTGGATGGAGCCGCTCCGAGGCTGGGCAGTCCGGGGAGAGCCATGGCAACTCCGGCGGAGCGAAGAAAAGTTCGGCGATTCATCATGATGGTGGGTTCTGGCTGAGGTTACGGGCGGAAAAAGAGTTCACTCTCGGCGACGGCATGGATCATGGATCGCAGACCAAAATCGTCCTTGCGAGTGGCGTCGACAACGGCATCCACAATCTTGCGGTCTGCATTTGTGAGCGGGCGCCCGGTTCCATAGACGAGCAGTTTTGAGGCGATCGCCTTGGCAACCACGTCGGGATTATCCAGAAGTTGTTGCTGAAACTCGGTGAAGTCCGCAAACTTCCGTCCATCGGGCCAGACGTCGCCCTTTTGAACGGTTTGACCGATTCGATAGCTGACATGCCTGACCTTTCCACCGTCCCCTCCCAGTGATCGATACCATTCCCGCTCTCCTCCAATCGCATTGAACTGTTCCAGCGCGAATCCCGGAGGATCAATCCGAGCATGGCAACGAGCGCAGGATTCGTCTTCGCGATGTTTCTCGAGCTGATCCCGAATGTTGATCGCGCCGCGAATATCGGGCTCAACTGCCGGAACGCCGGGTGGCGGTGGCAGCGCCGGTTGACCGAGCAAATTGTCGAGAACCCAGACCCCGCGCAAAATGGGTGAGGTGCTGGTTCCATTCGCGGTCACTTTGAGAACGCTGCCGTGTGTGAGAATTCCGCCGCGAATACTCTCCTTCGGCAACGGCACGATGCGAAACTCTTCGTGGCCGCGAATTCCGGGAATGCCGTAGTGCGTTGCCAGCCGTTGGTTGAGAACGGCGAAGTCCGAATCGATGAAATTCAGAACGCTGAGGTTCTCGGTTAACAAATGGCGAAAGAATCCCTTGGTCTCCGCGACCATGGAGCGTTGCAGCAACTCATCAAATTCGGGAAACAGCTTCTTGTCCGGTGTCGTGAATTCGATGTCCCGGAGGTCCAACCATTGACCGGTGAAGTTGTCGATCAGGCGTTCGCTCTTGGGATCGTTCAACATCCGTTCGATTTGAGCATGGCGGACGGTTGCGTCACTGAGCTTACCGGCGGCGGCCAGGCTCATCAGTTCCGCATCCGGAAGCGACGACCAGAGGAAGTAGGAAAGGCGGGACGCGATCTCGTAGTCATCCACCTTCGTTTCCCGGTTCAGGAGAAGGAAATGAGGCGAGCAGAACACGGCGGTGAAGCCTGCGCGGACAGAATCTTCAAAGGTGTTTCCTTGGTCGAGTTTGGCCAGCGCCAAATCGACAAACTGATCGGCCAATTCGTCAGGGACCGGACGCCGAAACGCGCGTGGAATCAGATCGCGAATGATTCGCTCAGCGTCCTCACGGGGTGCGGTTGATGCAACATGGTGGGATTTCACGCCCTTGCGGTGCCGAATATAAAACGAAGCACCCGCTTCCATCGAGAGCGTCTCCGACTCCCCGAAAAGCTGCTTCTGAGGTTCAGAGGGAAACGCCTGATCCAGTGGGCCATGCGTCTCCGCCCACAGAATCCCGACACCGGGCCGCTTTTCGTGCTTATCGCGGTAGGTTAGGTGTTCCGGGTAAATCCAGGGAAGAATGTGGAGGGCGTGAAGCTCGCCCATACGCGTCGTGAATTCAATGATGCGGGGCTTCTCCGGTGTTCCGGTCACGTCAAACATCCCCATGAATCGGCGCTTGCCGTCGCCAAACAACGGACCGGCAAATACCGCCACGGAAAGTGTGCGATGGTCATTCGGTTCGTGGGGAAAAACCGCAACGCGGCAGCGATAAACCCCTTCCTCAATCGGATGTGCGGGGTCAATTCGAGCAGGTGGCCAACCCGGTGTGAAATCCACGAACCCGCCCGCTTCCTCGATCACGCCGCCCTTCTTCTTTTTGACCGACTCGATGTTGTCCTTTATCTCCATCAGGTTGGCGCGGCGCGTCGCGGGAGGCAGAGGTTGAATCCGCCGAATCGTTCCCTCAAATGCCGCATCCGCCGCTTCGAGATAACGCTCCATCAGAATCGAAGAAATGCCCAAACCGTTGGCCACGTTGTCAAAACCCTGGACGCTGCCGTCTTCGGGAAGCAGTTCGGCCAGCGGCGTGTCAATCCCGAGCAGATCATGTAGCGTGTTTTCATATTCCACGCGATTCATGCGGCGAAGCCCCAACGTCGGCTCGACAATCTGGCCAAGTTCGTGGCTGATCCAATCGACCAGCGTGGTGGCAACTGCGGCATCGGGGCGAGGCTCTTTGCGGGGCGGCATCTCGCCGGTTTCGATGACGTCAGCGATCAAGGACCAATCTTCCGCCGTGTCAAAGTCGGGCGCACCCAGCGTATCGAGTCGAAAGTCGCCCTTCTGCTTCTCCGGCCCGTGGCATTTTACACAATGGGCTTCAAAAAACGCCGTGTGATCAGATGCAATTCCGGAGAGAGCGGTAAGGAAAAAGGCGAAGAACGTGGCGCGCATAGAGGTTGAAAACTCGATCCAAAATTGAAAATCTTGCGGCGCTCGCCGTCAAGGATATCCGGCCTAAAACGGGAACTCAAAGCCGACCCGTCCGGAGCCGTATTCGTGAATTCCCTCCTGGCCATCAAACTCCTCGGAGCGGAAAACCTGGATGTAGGAGGCAACGAGCCAGCGGTAGCGCAGCATGATTCCCACCTCTGAATGCCAAATGAAGTGCTCCTTGTCGACGGAGTGGCTTCCGTCGGCGAACACGTTGCCGTCCAAAAACGTGTTCCACGCAACGCCGCGCCCTTCCATTGAGCCAAACAACGCAACCTCCCAACTGGACTGCATTCCCGTCCGGCTCAGCGGCCCGGAGTAAGAGAGCCGGCGAGGCGTCGCCCCAAGCTTGTGGTTCAGCCCCAGCACGGCAGCGATTCCACCACCGCCGGAAACCTGGACCATCCCGGCCCGCAGGTTGTAGAACGGTTCGAGATCGAAGCTCACACGCTGCGCGGAATCCTCCAGCACGCGGAAACTCAGGCTTTGAAACAAATTCGCGTCGAAAACGATCTCGTTGTTGATCTGATTGTCCCAGCCCATTGGTTCCTGGCCGTTGATCAACTCATGGAAGCCGGATTGGATTTCATCGCCCAGCGCCCATGGGCCAACCACCCCCAAATTCAGTTCCAGACTCGTGTAATCCAACGCCCGTTTGATGAACCAGAACTTCTGATCGTCAGTCCATTCATTCACCGTCCCAAAACGCATTCCCGCATAAAGCCAACCGGCGTAAGGGCGGTCGTCTTCGATCAATTCAGTCACGGTGATGTCCCGCGGCGTGTACAGGTCCTGACCGAAAAATACGGTTCCGTAGATTTCCTCATGATCCTGAAACACGTTGACCAACGGCCCCAGAAAGGTCGATTCGCGGTCGATGGTCGAACCCAGGGTAAATTCAAAGCGCGTCCCGTTCGTGTAATGCTTGTCCGTCCCTCCCAGCGAGTCGTTTTCCCATAGAATCGAAGCCGAAGCGAGTCGCTTCGGAAGTGGCTCCGAGATTGGCGGAGCCTCTCCCGCATGGAGGCACCATGGCAGAAGCAATACGCTGAGGCTGAGGGATTGTAGAAGCCAATTCATCGGGTTAACAACATTGGGGGATTCGGCAAGGGTAAGGACCCGTTAGTCACTCTGTCGCGAGAAATCCAGTGACATTTTGCAATCGCGAAGTCGCCTTCAACGGGGTTGAATCTCCTCATCATGGCGAGACTACCCGAGCATCTCCGACCAATTTGGCCCCTTGTCATGGCGGTCGGCATCACCTGGCTGGTGTTGATCAGCTACGTCGTTTGGACGCACGGGCAATTGCCTAAACAGGTCGCGGTCCATTTTGGGGCGGGAGGCGAGCCGGACCGTTGGTCGAGCCCAAGGGAGTTGACCCTGGCGATATCAATGGTCGCAACTCTTGAATTTCTCACCTTCACCGGCATTGCCTGGTTTCTCCCCCGCATCTCGCAAACGCATTGGAACCTGCCGAACAAGAACTATTGGCTGGCTCCGGAACGTGCCGTCGGCACCACCACCCGGATTGGGCGCGACTTACTCGCGATGGCATTCGCAACTCTCCTCCTACTCGGCGCTGTCCATTGGGATGTGGTTCAGGCCAATCAAGTCCGTGCGAATCAGGAATTGGCGATTACCATCGGAGCTGTCGTTGTCTACATGTTCCTCCTGGCGGGGATCCTTGTAACGATGATCCTGCATTTCCGCCGAATCCCGTCTCCGCCTCTCGATGATTCAAGGCTTCGTCAGTGATTCCTAACGTAGTCGACGACGTAATCGGTATTCCCGTCCGCCGCCCATACCACGCGAAGGAAATCCGCCGGATGAATGTCGTGCTGGTTGAGGAACCCACGATCGCCTCCACAGCAATACATGATGTCCGGATCCAGTTCGCCGCGCAGTTTGCCTTCGGCTTTCCGGATGATGCGGGGCAACCAGCGAATGCCGCCGAGGTCTTCCCCCTTGCCGGGAAGCTCGTTCGGTTTGATTTCGTGATCGCTCAGTTTCCCGTCCATTATCGTGTGGAGATAGTCGCGCCGGGCAGCCGCGATCATCACGGCTGTGGTGGGGGAGGGATCATCACCATCAGCATAGTCCTCCACAAAATCGAAGAACTCGCGAGGCTTGTAACCGATCGACGTGAGAAACGCAGAGTCCTCATCGGAGTAATACCCGGTGTAGTCTGCGTCCCCGCCTTGGTAGCGGTCGAGGCAGCGATGGAAGAGATTCGAGAACGTGGTTTCCCAGCGGTAATTATTCATGAGGTCGAGTCCTAGGGTGAGTTTGTAAAATGAGGTGAGGCGAGCTGCGAGCGATTTTTTTGGCTGGAATTGATGGCTCGGGGCGGAGATGAGCTTCCTCACAAAGCCCCGAACAGCAATTCCAGCCGGAAAAAGCGCCGCATCTCAAAATTAGCGAAGCCATTTATACCCGAAATTAAATCAATTGCGCGTCCATCTCATTTTTCAATCGCACCCTAGAGTTTGGCCAGGCTGTCGTCGAGCGCCGCGAACAGCTCGTTCATCGTTGCTTCCGTTTCGTTCCCCATGTTGGAGATCCGGAAGGTCGGTCCCTTGATTTTTCCGTATCCACCATCAAGGGCGATGGAGTGATTCTCGCGCATCAGTTTTTGAAGCTTGGCCACGTCGATTTGTCGGTTGTTCGCCACACAAGTTAACGATTTTGAGCGAAATCCTTCCGGCGCGAAGAACTCGAACCCATTCGCCCGCACCCAATCGTGGGCCAGGTTGTTCAGCTTCTCGTGTCGCGCATAGCGATTCTCGATGCCCTCCGCCTCGATCTCGTTCACCTTCTGGCGCAGGCCAAAGATCGTGTGGATGCAGGGAGTGCTCGGCGTCATGTCCTTCTCCTGATTTTTCTGGAACTCGATGAAGTCGAAGTAGTAGCCACGATCCGGCAACGTCTTCGCCCGTTCGATCGCCCGCTCCGAAAGCGCGAACAACGCCAACCCGGGGGGCAACGCCAACGCCTTCTGGCTGCCGGTCAGCAGCACGTCGATTCCGAGTTCATCAAACGGGATCGGCACGACCGAGAACGACGACACCGAATCGACAATCAAAATGACATCGTCATACTTGCGCACGACTGCCGCGATCTCCTTGAGCGGATTCATCACCCCGGTCGACGTCTC
>TARA_R110002096_G_scaffold314706_2_pt1 | contig 37956 bp, 34 predicted proteins | sample TARA_R110002096 | Tara Oceans TARA_R110002096 (sample SAMEA4397295) | marine metagenome | biome: Polar Biome; feature: [DCM] deep chlorophyll maximum layer (ENVO:01000326); material: water (ENVO:00002006), including particulate matter (ENVO:01000060) such as... | depth 35 m
GTCCACATCAACGGACAGTCGGTTGATGCGCTGGGTGAGCCCGATCGATCCATCAAAAATTTTATATTTCGTCGGTTCGGCTGCGGAACCGACTTCTTCGGGCCCACCGCGATTCACGGTGAGCGCACCATAGAGCAGCCCAACACGCACCTGCGTATCCCTCAGCACATCAACCCCGCCGGATGCACCCAACGTCCAGTCAGTCGCATCTTCGCTGCCTGCGGATGCATAAAGGCTCTGCTCAAGATCTGCTTCCAATCGCAAGGAATGGCTCGCCCAATCTGACTCAAAAACAACGTTCGGATTAATCTCAGTGACAAAATCGCTGACCTCGCCTGTATCAGAGGCGAAAACATTGCTGTCATAGGTTTCTGAAACTGTGAGGGAAGGACGCAACACAAAGCTCCCGACCCGCACGCCCTGTGCCGTGTAACCATCATATTGACGCTCAGCGACGCCTTGCCCCCGGATGTCTTCTGCATACACACTGCTGTTCAAGATCATTGCAGCGGCAACGGAGCCAAAAGCCGCCATCCATAAGGGCCTACTCGACTTCTCAAAAAACCAGCGATTTTCTGCTACGTGGCGCATCCATTAATCATCGGTCCAAATGGTTACCGGAAAGCAAATGATGCACTTGTACAGCCCGCCCGCGTCTCTGCTATAAGCCCCAGAGACATAAAGACAGCGGCGTCAGAGTGCGCCCTAGCGAACAGAAACCGCAGAATAGGCCGACCTGGGCCCCGGATAGTAGATAATGGCGAGCAAAGACCCACACCCCTACCTCGTGACAGCGCGCCGGACGCTGACGCTGGAAATCGAGGGAATTGAGGCCCTAATCGCCTCTTTAGGAGAGCCATTTATTAACGCCGTTGAGACCATGGGGACGGCCTCCGGTCGCGTCATCGTCTCTGGCATTGGTAAAAGCGGCCATATCGGCAAGAAGATCGCAGCGACCCTCGCCTCAACAGGTACACCTGCCAACTTTGTGCACGCAGGCGAAGCAAGCCATGGCGATCTCGGAATGATTACCAAAGATGACGTCGTGCTAGCGCTATCCTGGTCGGGCGAAACAGCCGAGCTCCGGGATCTCATCAGCTACACGAAACGCTTTGCTATCCCGCTGGTTTCCATGACCTCTGGCAGCGAGAGCGCGCTAGCCGAAGCAGCTGACATCGCTCTTCTCTTGCCCAAAGTCGCTGAAGCCTGCCCTAACGGTCTCCAAGCACCAACGACATCCACCACAATGCAGCTGGCGCTGGGCGACGCTCTTGCCACCGCTTTATTGGAGCGGAATGGGTTCGACACCAATAACTACAAAGACTTCCATCCCGGCGGTAAGTTAGGGGCCATGCTAACTCACGTTAGCGACATCATGCATAGCGGCGACGAACTTCCTGTAACCTCGCCCGATACACTTATGAGCGACGCTCTGGTCATCATGACCCGAAAGGGGTTGGGCTGCATCGGAGTAATCGATGCAGAGGGTGAGTTGATCGGCCTTATTACCGACGGCGACCTGAGACGTCATATGGGAGCTGATCTGCTCTCCAAGCCTGTGTCAGAGATAATGACCGCTGATCCAAAAGTGCTAGCACCTTCCACCCTCGCATCAGAGGCACTAAGCATTCTGAACGAAAGCCAGATCACCAGCATCTTTATTGTCGATGAAGACAAGCCGGTCGGCCTGGTTCACATCCATGATTTCCTTCGTGCTGGTGTCATTTAAGAGCTCCAGGCATCGAATAAACCCCTGTTTTTCAGGAGAAACGTTCGATTCGGAGGAATGTGCGACATAGACGTTCATTTCCACGCAAAACGCCCAATGTAATTGACAATCATTCTTAAAGTTCGTAATACTTCTGTCAGACGAAAATGACAGGCATTCGCATGTACGCATGTATTTGTAACGCTTTGAATGACGAGAAGGTGGATAACGCTCTAAGCCAGGGCGCGACAACCGTTTCTGACGTCTTCAAACATCATGGATGCTCACCCCGGTGTGGTTCCTGCGTCAATCACATGCGGGCGAAAGTTCGCACCGCCTCGCAATTGCAGGCCATTGGAACGGGGTCTCCGGATCTTGCAATCGCGGCTGACTAACAAGTCACCTAAAGCCTTGTTTTCCTGAAGAAATTTCGAGATTGTGCCCCGAAAGGCTCAACGTTCGAGACGTCGGCCATTCTGCACTTTCGTCCTGAAGGAGACCATCATGCAAGGCGACAAAAAAGTTCTCGAGTTCCTCAATGGTGCCCTCAAGCTGGAACTGACAGCGATCAACCAGTATTTCCTTCATGCGCGCATGTTCGACAATTGGGGTCTCAAACGCCTCGGCAAGGTCGAGTACGAAGAATCCATCGATGAGATGAAGCATGCGGATACACTGATTGAGCGCATTCTCTTTCTGGAAGGCCTTCCAAATCTGCAGGATCTGCATCGTCTGCGCATCGGCGAAGATGTGAAAGAATGCCTGGAGTCAGACCTGGCCGCCGAGCATGACGGACACAAGTTCTACAAAGAGGCAATCGCCTATTGTGAGAGCGTTTCCGACTATGTGTCCCGAGAGATTTTCGAGCGCATTCTGGAAGACGAAGAAGAACATATCGACTTCCTGGAAACTCAGCTTGATCTGATCAACCGCGTGGGCCTTGAAAACTATCAGCAATCGCAGATGGAAGCTGGGGAATAGAGCATTTCCAACAAAAGTTGCGGACTTTTGTGGTTCGGAAATGCGTCAATCTAAGGGATTCGAGGTCGGATTACCTCTCCCCGGCATTGTCCCAGGGGCCACGCTTCCGACCGCTTGGTGCATTGTCGCGAGACGGTTCACCTCCGCGATGATCTTCACGCGCGTCTACCCGCGTCCAGGGACCGGGCGGCCGTCGCGTATCAATCACTTCAGCTGACGGCGACTGCCAATAGGGCACGCCCCTTTGCTTGAAGAGAGGCAGCAGAACCATGCCAGCAACAAAACCGCCCACATGCGCCCAAAAAGCCACGCCGCCGCCTTCAGGTGAACTATAGGCAGCGCTCACAAACTGAATGGCAAACCAAATTCCCAGCACAATGATTGCCGGAACGGCAAAAATCTTGAAAAACGGAATGGGCAGAGGAAGAAATAGGATCCGGACCCGCGCATGCGGATAGAGCAACAGATAAGCCCCCAAAACACCTGAAATGGCGCCACTGGCGCCGATCATCGGAATTCCAGACGCCTGGGCAAGCGCCCCATGTGTAAGCGCTGCGACAACACCAGCGACCAAGTAAAAGGCCAAAAACCGCAAATGCCCCATGGCAGCTTCCACATTGTCCCCGAAAATATAGAGATAGAGCATATTGCCGCCCAGATGCATCAGACCGCCATGCAGGAACTGGCTGCTCACAAGGGTCATTTCAGGCGGAAACGGAAGGACGGCCCCTGTCGGGCTGCCAAAAATATTCGCAGGGATCGCCCCATACGTAATGAAAACTGTCTCAACCACGCTATCTGGTAGGGACGTTTGCCAAGCGAAAATAGCGACACTTATGGCAATGAGAAACCACGTCACAATCGGTGAAGAGTGGGTGGGATTATCATCAGCAATCGGAAACATGAAGAGGGTCCGTTAAATGTCCTATTTGAAAAGAGTCCGCTGATCCTCTAACAAAAGGCAAGGATAAAGCTGCATCGGCCGGAAAACCGGGCTTTTTGGCAGCTTGGGGGAGTGTAAATGTCATCAAAGTTGCGTTTCGGTGGACCTGCCACCGCTGTGAGTTTTCTAATCTCAGCACTTATACCTGCCGCCGTCGCTGCCGCCGATGAACCTGTTCTGATGGACGAGTTGGTCGTCACGTCTACCGGCGAAGGCACCAGGCGCGCCACCCACCCCAGCAATATCAGCAAAATCAATAGCGGCGACATTGAGATCATCGCCCCCGACCACCCAAGCGAAGTCGTCAACCGGGCGCCCGGCGTATTCGTGCAACAAGGATCGGGGCAGGAACATCTAACGGCAATCCGCTCGCCGGTCCTGACCGGAGGCGCCGGCGCTGGGTCTTTCCTCTATTTGGAAGACGGCATTCCCTATCGCGCACCGGGCTTTGCAAACGTCAACGGTCTCTTTGACAGCTTCATCGAAGCATCCGACAGCGTGGAGATTGTCCGCGGCCCCGCAAGCGCTCGCTTCGGATCAAACGCCGTACACGGATTGATCAACGTGCTATCAGCTGCCCCAACAATCGAACCTGAGGGAGAACTGCGGACCCGCGTCGGGCCACATGGGATCGTGAATGTTTTTGGAACGGCAAGTGGCGGCGAAGGCAACCATGCTGTACGGGCAAGTTTCGAGCTCGCCGAAGACAGCGACGGGTTCCGCGCCAATTCAAGTTACGGACAGCAGAAGTTCCAGCTGAGATACGACTATAGGGGCACACAGGATTACATCCGTGCGACACTTTCTGGGCAGAACCTCAATCAGGAGACAGCTGGTTTCGTTGAGGGCATTGACGCTTATAAAGCAGATACGCTGCGCAAAACCAATCCGAACCCTGAAGCATTCCGCGATACATGGTCGACCCGCATGGCGGTGCGTTGGGAGCGCAGCTTGGACAATGGCAACTCTCTCGCCATCACGCCCTATGCGCGCGTCAACGATATGGATTTCCTCCTCCACTTCCTGCCAGGAGACGCGCTTGAAGAAAACAAGCACTGGAGCACCGGCGTCCAGTCAGCCTATTTCATGAATCTGGACGGCGGCCATCAGATCATCTTCGGAACCGACCTGGAATATACACAAGGGTCACTCAGAGAGTTTCAGTCCGGCCCAACGGTCTTCGGTGCTTTCGTCCAGGGACTTCACTACGACTATGACGTCGAAGCGCTGGTCGCAGCGCCCTATATTCATTCTGTATGGTCATTGTCTGACGCAACAAAAATTACCGCAGGCGCCCGCGTTGAATACACGCGATACGACTACACCAATAACGCACCTGACAACACGGTTGGTCGCTTTCAGCGTACCCCTGACCGGATCGATGAATTTTTTGATGTAACGCCAAAGCTCGGAATTACACACGCGTTCAACGACAGCATCACCGGATTTGCAAATCTCGCTCGCGGCGCGCGCGCACCTCAAACAACCGACCTTTATCGCCTTCAGGACAACCAGATACCGGGGCAGGTGGAAAGCGAACGCACCGACAGCATTGAACTTGGCGCACGCGGCGCTCTTCATGGGGTCAGCTACGAACTTGCCAGTTACTATATGGAGAAGAGCAACTTCTTCTTCAGAGATTCAGCCCGCCTGAACGTGCCCAACGGCGAAACGAAGCATTACGGCATAGAGCTTGAAGCCTTCACCCCGCTGGGCGCTGGCTTTGATATTTCCGGCTCTGCCACCTACGCTATCCACAAATACGCTTTCGACCGGTCGGCCGCCAATCCTGCCAATGCCATCACATCAGGCGACGACATTGATACAGCACCCCGCACGCTCGCGAATGTGCGTCTTGGCTACAGCTTCCTGGGTGGAAGAGCACGCACTGAACTTGAATGGGTTCATGTCGGGAAATACGCCATGGATCCCGGCAACACATCAACCTATGAGGGGCATGACCTTCTAAACCTGCGCGGCCAATTTGACGTCACCGACGCTTTTGGTCTCTATGCACGCATCACCAACCTGGCAGACACTCGGTTTGCTAATCGCGCAGATATCATAGTGCGCGGACCAGGTGCCGGTGTTGCCGTCGAACGCTTCTTTCCGGGTGAAGACCGTGCAGTACAAATCGGCGCATCGGTGCGTTTTTGACTCAAAACATGACATTTCGTTTATCTGCCACTTAAGTTAGGGTCATGGAGCCACAAGCAAGCCTTGAACTATGGCCCGTCTTTCTCGGGCTCATCAACCTGGCAGCGGCAATAGCCGCAGCGGGCCACGCCCTTGTTACAAAACATGATGCCCGGGCGGCGGTTGCATGGATTGGCGTCATCATCCTGCTTCCTGTCTTCGGCTGGGCGATTTACCTCATTTTCGGGATTAACCGTATCGCCCGCCGGGCGGAAGAACTCCGTGGCAGTGGACATATAACGGGCGATGTTGATATCTCGGACCATCGCGGTTTGGTCGGACAAGCGAGCGACGGAATAATCACCGAACGGGTTGTGGAGATGGCACGACTCGGGCGCCGCATCGCCAAAACTCCCTACACCGATGGCAACCGCATTGAGGTGCTCCGCAATGGCGAAAACGCCTATCCCGCAATGATCGCGGCGATAGATCAGGCCGCAAGCAGCGTTGCTCTGTCCACATATATTTTCAACAATGATGAAGCAGGACGTCAGTTCCTGAAGTCGTTAAAAAAGGCACATGCACGGGGCGTCAAGATCCGCGTCCTGATCGACGGTGTTGGGTCTTGGTATTCCTTCCCGTCCATGATCAAAAAGCTACGGGATGCGGACATTCCCCACGCCCGCTTCCTTCATTCCTTCCTGCCCTGGCAAATGCCTTATCTCAATCTCCGCAATCACCAGAAGATCTTGGTGGTGGACGGCCAGATTGGATTTACCGGGTCCATGAATATTGCAGCAGGCAATTTGCTGCGCGCCGACGCCAAGCATCCCATCCGGGATATCCACTACGCAGTAGAAGGTCCCGTCGTTGCCCACCTCATGGCAGCCTTCGCCCATGAATGGCACTTCAGTACCGGCGAGCTTTTGGTCGGCGAGCTTTGGCGACCGGAATTGGCAAGCAAAGGCGAGGTCATCGCACGAGGTCTCCCGGCAGGCCCGGATATGAGCCGCAATACCATCCGGTGGACGTTTCTTGGCGGGCTCTCTGAGGCCCGACAACACATCCGTATTGTCACCCCCTATTTTCTGCCCGACAGCGATCTCATCACCGCTCTGTCGCTGGCCGCCATGCGAGGGGTTACCGTCGACATTGTGCTCCCTCAGAAAAACAACCTCGTCTATGTGGCCTGGGCAAGCAGAGCGCTGCTGGATGAACTGGCATCAAGCGGCTGTCAAATCTGGATGACCGACGGGCCTTTCGACCACGCCAAGATGATGACAGTCGATGGCGTGTGGTGTTCCATCGGATCAGCAAATTGGGACCCTCGGAGCCTGCGCCTCAATTTCGAATTCAATCTTGAATGTTTCTGCCCTGAATTCGTGGGCACCCTTGAAGCCATAATCGACGAGAAAATTGCAACCGCCAGACAAGAAACCCTCACCACCCTGCGCGGGCGGCCCCTCTCAGTGAAACTGCGAGATAACGCAGCCCGGCTCCTCTCCCCCTATCTATAGGCCAACGCGAAAATAAAACTCGATTGGTGCAGTCATCTACGCTTGGATATGCTGGAAAAAGAAAACAGGGAGAACGAAATGAGCTGGAAAACCGCCACAGTCGAGAAACAAGGGCCTGTTGCCCTGGTCCGTTTTGACCGCGGGGGCAATCTCAACGCCTTCAATGACCAAGCTATCTCAGACCTGACGGATATTGCCCGGCAATTTCAGGACGATCTGGAAACCCAAGCGGTTGTTCTCACTGGAACGGACAAAGCTTTCTCCGCAGGAATTGACCTGAAAGAGCGCCAGCAGCGTTTCACCGGCACCCAGTCCGATCTGGAACTACGTCGCACATACTATGCCGGGGTACGGCTCTGCCAGGCCTGGGAAGATATGCCTCAGATCACTATTGCCGCCATTGAACGTATGGCTGTCGGTGCAGGCGTCGCGCTGCCGATTTCCCTTGATTGGCGTGTTATGGGACGTGACGCCTTTCTCTATGTTCCCGAAGTGAAGATCGGCATCAATCTGCAATGGGGTGCATTGCCCCGTCTCATCACCCTGGTTGGGCCCGCCCGCGCCAAACGCATCTGCATCCTCTGCGAACGCATGAGCGCCGAGCACGCCCTTGACTGGGGCCTCATTGAAGAGATTGCAGATGATGGAAAGGTCGTAGAAGCTGCACTTGAATTAGCACGCGCGGCAGCAGCCATGCCGGCACCTGCGGTCCGGATGGTCAAAGAGGCGGTCAATGCGACGGCAAATGCGCTTCACAGGGCTGTAAGCTATGCCGATGCAGACCAAAGCCAACTCTCAAGCAATTTCCAAACTGCTCAGGCAGCGTCTAAGGATTTCAACTCATAATCCTTAAGGCTTGAATTGACCAAGCCCTTCAATCTAAAGCGTTGATTCTCCTCTCGAACGAACATTTTATTAGCACTTCGTCCCTACAAATAACGCTAACCAGAAAGAGGGGATATCTGGGTGGCGGGACAGACGGGACATAGGACAGCACAAGAGCATGCGCGTGGAAGCATTCTGATTCCAAGCACTATGGCACTGTGTGGTCTAGGTGTAGTCGGCCTCCTGCAACTACTCCCAGCCCCAACAGATCGCGACGTAACAGCGGTCTTTGCCCCTCATATTTCATTCGACGAAGCAGCCGCCCGCGTGAACGACGCCGGCGCTTCGGTTTTAAACGTGGGCTTCGCCGGTAACGTGATCACTGCACGTCTCGGCGAAGAGACCAAAACACAATCACTCAGAGATGTCGGTGCATGGCTCATCCTGTCAGCCACGCCGCCAGAACTCTGCACGGCTGGTGGGTGGACCAGAGGCCAGAAAACAAAGACAGAAAACTCTTAAACCGGGATGAGAAAATGAAAACGACAGACAAAATTCGGGAAAAATCATACCCTTACATGCTCCCCTACCTTTGGGCGCATGTGCCGGTAATCGCAGCCCTCGGAATCTGGAGCGGTAATGGTTGGCTCATCGCCCCGGCGGCCGCAATCCTGTTTGCTGGTGCCACCACGGCTTTCTGGAAAACAGTCGGCAACTCGCCAATGATGAGAAATGCTTTCGCCGTCTCCTTGATGATCATGGCAATGCTGAGCGTATATCAGCTTCAGGGCACCGCTTTGCAGATCGATGCACATCTCTACTTCATGGCATCATTGGCAACTCTTATTGTTTTTGTCGATTTTAGAGCCTTGCTGGCAGCTGCGGGTGTCGTTGCTGTTCATCACGTTGGTCTAAGCTTTCTCGTCCCAGAGTTTCTGTGGGCAGGCGGCGCTGACTTCAGCCGCGTACTTGTTCATGCAGCTGTTATTGTCATTGAGACGACCGTTCTGGTCGTGGCTGTAAAACAGATGCGCGATGCTTTTGAAAGCGCTGACGCATCGCTTGAAAAAGCGGAGGAAGCCCTCGCGCAAACAGAGCTTCTGTCTGCAGAGGCTGAAAAACTTCAGCAGAAAAGCGAAGTTGAACGTGCCGAGGCAATGAGCCAGGTTGCGACCCGGTTTGAAGAAACAGTCGGCGACCTTGTGGCATCCGTCACCAAAGAAACATCTGCCATGGCAAATGTTGCAGGCATCATGAGCGATACAGCAACAGGTGCGGCTGAGAAGAGCGGCGCGGCAGCACAGTCTTCCACGGCGGCATCTGAGAATGTCACAGTGGTTGCGTCAGCAGCTGAAGAAATGTCTGCCTCTATTCGCGAGATTGCGACGCAGGTTGGTCATTCCACAGATGTAGCAGAATCAGCCGTCGGGGACGCAGAAGAAGCAGACAGCCGGGTTCAAGAATTGGCGACAACGGCAAACAAGATCGGCGAGATTATCAGTCTCATCACAGATATTGCCGAGCAGACAAATCTCCTGGCACTGAACGCGACAATCGAAGCAGCCCGTGCTGGTGATGCAGGTAAAGGTTTTGCCGTTGTGGCCTCAGAGGTTAAGAGTCTTGCGAGCCAAACCGCCAAAGCAACTGAAGAGATCACATCGCAGATCAACTCAATTCAGGCGGCAACGAATGGCACTGTAAGTTCCATTTCCGCGATCCGCGAACGCATCGACGAGATGCGCACTGTAAGTGGCGCCATCGCCGCGGCAATCGAAGAGCAGTCAGCAGCAACCGCCGAAATCACCCGGGCGACGCAGCTCGCAGCCGAGGGTGCAGAGGAGATGACGCGCCACGCTGGGGGTATCCAGACCGGCATCACGGAAACCAGCGAAGCTGCGAAAAATCTGGTGCAAAACTTCCAGTCATTGAGCAGCTACACAGAAAACCTCGACGGCGAAGTACGAAGCTTCCTGGAGAGCATCCGCGCTGCCTAAGGACAAAGTCAGACACCACAAATGAGAAAGCCCGGCGCACGCGCCGGGCTTTTTTTTAACTTTAAGCGGTTGAATAAAGGTCAGGCAGGCTCAACAACCAGCATAGCCCCATCAACGTCAGTTACTCGAACCGACGCGCCAACATCTGCGTCAGATCCCGAGACCACCCAAAGCGTGTCCCCAACCTTCACTTTGCCACGCCCATTTTGAATCGCCTCAGCAACGACGAAGGTGCGACCCACATAGGTCTGGCCACGCATATTGAGGTTGGGTTTGTCAGATATCCGCTGATCCGGTTGGTTCGACCAGCGATAGCCCGCATAGGCAAAGAGAACCGATAGAACGGCGAACAAGGCCACTTCCGCCTGCCAACTAAGCGGCAAGAGAAGATCGACCAGGGCAACGACAAGCGCAGCGCCTGCAAGCCAGATCAGCAAGATCCCTGGAACCACCATTTCCAGTGCAGCCAGACCAACAGCCAGGATCAACCAGGTCCAGCTGCCCCAGCTTGTAAAGAACTCCTGCATGGCTTAGGCCCCCGGCGTTACGCGGGGAACAGAGCCTGAACCACCGCGAGAACCGCCACCACCAGAACCGTCACCATCCTTGCCAAACGCCTCTTTGGCGATTTCTGAGATACCACCAATGGCACCAATCAGACTCGACGCCTCCAATGGCATCATCACCAGTTTCTGGTTAGGGGCAGCCGCAACAGCCTGTAAGGCTTCCACATATTTGGTCGCCACGAAGTAGTTGATCGCCTGAACATCACCGTCAGCAATGGCCTTACTTACATCAGCCGTCGCCTGTGCTTCCGCCTGTGCTTCCCGTTCCCGGGCTTCCGCATCTCGGAAAGCAGCTTCCCGGCGGCCCTCAGCTTCCAGAATGGCGCCACGCTTCTGACCTTCCGCCTTCAGGATTTCAGACTGACGATCGCCCTCTGCCTCAAGGATTGTTGCACGCTTATCGCGCTCCGCCTTCATCTGGCGCGCCATGGCATCCACCAGATCGCGAGGCGGATTAATGTCTTTGATCTCGATTCGGGTGACTTTCACGCCCCAGGGATTGGTCGCCTCATCAACAACAGCGAGAAGCTGTGCATTGATCTTGTCACGCTGGCTCAGCAGCTCATCAAGATCCATGCTCCCCATCACGGTCCGCGTATTGGTCATGGTGAGATTGAGGATCGCATATTCCAGGTCATTCACCTCATAAGACGCCTGTGCCGCATCCATCACCTGAAAAAAGACAACACCATCGGCGGTCACCATCGCATTGTCGCGTGTAATGACTTCCTGACTGGGCACATCAAGAACGCGCTCCATCACGTTCACCTTATTACCAATGCGATTGATGAAGGGTGTGATGATAGAAAGACCTGGTTGAAGGCTCTGCGTATACCGGCCGAAACGTTCCACCGTGTAGACAAATCCCTGCGGCACCATAACCACCGCCTTGATCAGGATGACAAGGGCGAGAGCAAACAGCACAAGAACGAAAATAGTTCCACCGGACATGGGACAGGACCTCCTTTTGATTATTGTTTCTTCCTATTGAATATAGGCGATATGAAAGGCGCGCGCGTGCCGAGATCATGGCAAAAAAGCGGCGTGGTCTACAAATGAGCCACGCCTAATCTTCTTACCTTATTGAATTTACTAGCAAAAAGTCACCTCCAGGGTTCAACCAGGATTTTTGCGTGTTTCTCAGGATTGGCCAGTTCGCCAAAGGCATTTTTGACGCCGTCAACACCAACCTTGTCGGTGACCAATGGCTCCGCCTTGATTTTTCCATCAGCCAAGAACCCGAGCGTTTCAGCAAACTCCTCAGGAGTGTAGCCAAGCACGAATTGCACATTCAGCTCCTTATTGATCCCAAAGAAAGGCTCAAACTGATCAGGCTCCATACAAACACCGACAACCACAATGCGGGCGGCTTTTGGTGCGCCCTCAAGAATTTGCTGAATGATCCCTGGAACGCCAACGCATTCGAAGATCACGCCGGGCCGGAGTTGCGGCCCAATCCCCATCATGGTCATCCAGTTTTTGGGATCATACCCTTCTGGCGCAGCTTCATCCTTCCAACGCTCATAGGGCGATGTCTCGGCGGGGTCGAGCACAATGTCGGCACCCATTTTTTCCGCCAGCTTGCGCCGCGCCGGAGAAAAATCTGACGCGATGATGGGACTGACACCTGCAATCTTAAGACCAGCAATCACTGCCAGACCGACCGGGCCACAACCGATTACCAATGCGACATCTTCGTCGGTAATGTTCGCTTTTTTGACCGCGTGCCAGCCCACAGCCATAGGCTCGGTGAGCGCCGCCTGCTCAGTGGGAAGCCCATTTGGGACTTCCAGCAGCAGCATTTCACTAAGAACCATCTGTTCAGCGAAACCGCCGGGAGTGTCGTTTGAATACCCTACCGTGCTGATGCCGTCAGCCCCGATGGCGATCGGCATAGAACAAACCCGCGTGCCCGGCTTCAGTGTCTTTTGGGCGCCTGGTCCGTAATCAAGAATTTCGGCACAAAACTCGTGCCCAAAGACAATGTCGCGCTTGAGGTCCATACCGAACCCACCACCAGACCGCTCCGCGATCTCTACCATCTTTGGCGCATGGTGAAAGGCGTGAAGGTCCGACCCGCAGATACCGCAAGCCAGCGTCTTAACCAGAACCTGGCCTTCGCCGGGCGTTGGGTCGGGCAAAGCATCGACCACCATGTCGCCATCTCTGAAAATAGCTGCACGCATATCTCTTCCTCCCAAAACTAGACTTCGGTCTATTTTCTTCGACCTTAGCCTTAAGCGTCTTGGGAGAAAAGAACCAAGTGCGAAACGGCGAACTCTTCTAGGCGGCCCAGCCTTGCAGGCGCGCGGCCTCTTCGCGCACCCGTTCCGGGCCGCCAAGCAATTGCCGATCAAGACCAATCCGTTTGAACCAATAGTGAAGCCCCACAAGGTCAGTGAAGCCCATGCCGCCATGCACCTCTGTCGAGGTCCGCGCAACGAACCGCCCAACCTCAGAGAGATGTGCTTTGGCATGGCAGGACATCAGCGCCCCTTCTTCAGGTATCGCATCCTGAGCATAGGCCGCATACCAGACAAGCGACCGGCAGGGTTCGAGCTCTGCTGCCATTTCCGCACACAAGTGCTTCACAGCCTGGAAAGACCCAATGACGCGACCGAATTGCTGCCGCTCTTTGGCATAGTCGACAGCTTTCTCTATCATCATCTGACCAGCACCGAGTGTATCAGCGGCAATCATGGTCCGCCCGGCATCGATCATCTGCTGAACCACCGCTGGACTGCCGTTCGGCAACCGTTCGGCAGAAACATTTTCAAAACGCAGTTCGGAGACTGGACGCGTAAGATCAATTGTCGTGAGGTCAATCCGCTCGAGACCCGTAGCCGATGCTTCGACCAGAAAGAGCGCACCTTCCTTGTCCGCGACGATAAAGAGATCAGCTCCGGGACCATCAATGACAAAAAGCGCAGAGCCTGACAACGCATCGCCTTGCGAGCTGACACCAGCGCCATCTCGCGCGCTAATGGTTTCGGTTACCGCAACACCAGCAACAATGTCTCCGCTGGCAAGGCGTGGCAGCCAGGCGGCTTTCTGCTCATCGCTGCCTGCCAAGGTCAGAGCCAACGGCGCCATCACAGCCGTCCCAACAAAAGGAATGGGAGCCACATGCCGGCCCGTCATTTCCGACATCAACGCGGCTTCGAGCATACCAAGGCCCAATCCGCCATGTTCCTCAGGAATGAGGATGCCCGCCACCCCAAGCTCAGCAAAGCCCGTCCAGATTGTCTTGGAGAATGCTTCATGGGCTTCAGCAGATTTGCGAACTATGTCCAGTTCTGATGCATCCGCGAGAAACCGACCGACCGTATCCTGCAACATTCTTTGTTCTTCGGAGAGTGCGAATTCCATTATGCAGCTCCTTCTTTCCGGGCAGGTTTCGGTTCGCGGGGCATGCCGAGCCCGCGTTCAGAGATGATGTTCTTTTGGATCTGCGCCGTGCCTCCGCCAATAATAAGCCCCAGGTCAAACATATAAGAGCGTTGCCAGCGGCCGCCTGCACGCAGGTGCGGACTTCGTTCATAGAGCACACCGAGCTCGCCCAGCGCATCAATTGCCAGCGCCGCCAGCTGATGATTGAGCTCGCAACCCATCAATTTCACAACCAGGCGCGCAATGCCTGGATCTTCCTTCTTGGCACTCGCGGTGAGCAAACGCATGCCATGGAACTGCATGGCCGCCACCCGCGCCTGCAATTGAACCAGCCGGTCCCTGAAAAGCGGATTGTCGATCAATCGCTCTCCGGACACCGTCTCTTCGTGCATCAAATCGATAATCGCAGCGAGCCGCGTCCCGGCCTGATTGGGGTCGCCCAGCATGCCACGCTCGTGTTTGAGCGTTGCGTTAGCCACAAACCAGCCCTGCCCGCGCTCAGCAACAATCTGATTTTTCGGGACGCGCACATCAGTGAAGAAGACTTCATTGAACTCCGCATACCCCGTCATGGTCATCAAAGGCCGGACTTCAATCCCCGGCGTATCCATGGAAAAGATCAGATAGCTGATCCCTTCGTGCTTACGAGCGTCTGGCTCCGTACGCACCAAGCAGAAAATCATATCTGACACTTGAGCGGTACTCGTCCAGATCTTCTGACCATTGATGATGAAGTCGTCGCCATCTTCTGTCGCCTTGGTTTGCAGGCTGGCAAGGTCAGATCCGGAGCCGGGTTCTGAATACCCCTGACACCACACGACTTCCCCGCGAATGGTTGGTTCGATCCACTGTTTCTTTTGCTCGTCAGTTCCCAACTCCAACAATGTCGGAACCAGCATGGACACACCTTGGCTGGCGAGACCGAGAGGCAGCGAGGCTCTGGTGAATTCTTCGGCGATAATCCGGCTTTTCAGAATATCCGGCTCCGCACCATATCCACCATATTCAGAGGGGATTGTGCGAGCGGCATAGCCATTCTTGATGAGAAGATCCTGCCACTTGCGCTGATCGTCCGACGGGCGACCGGTCCCAGATTGCCGTGGGGATTTATCCTTATTCTCACTGACGAAACGCTTCACTTCCTCCCGAAACGCTTCGTACTCCGCGCCATATGCGAGATCCATGCATCACCCTCCGGTAACCAGGGCACGAAACGTGCCGACGTTGAGACATTTTGGAGGTTGTACTAGCAGCCCATGGGCGCGCCGTCATCTGGCGTCGAGAGAGCGGCAGATTACGCGACGGAAACAGGTAGGGCGGATTCAGAGGGTTCAAGCATTTTGTTTTCCCGAGGGAAACACACCTTGTCTTCGAGCATCTCAATGAACGCACCAGATGGCACTGGCGGACTGAACAGATAACCCTGAGCCTGACCGCAGCCCATGGAAAGGAGAAGCTCTCGCTGCTCCTCAGTCTCCACACCTTCAGCAATCACACTCACCCCAAGATTGCGTGCGAGGTCGACAATCAGCTGTGGAATAGCGTGGCTGTTTAAGTCATCTGTCATATCGGACACAAAGCTGCGGTCGATTTTTAGTGTCTGAACGGGGAACTGCTTAAGGTAGGCAAGCGAGGAATAGCCCGTTCCGAAATCATCAATGCTGATGCTGACGCCCAGCGCTCTCAGACGTCGCAGAGTGCCGATCACCTGGTCGACGTCATGCATCACCGTGCTCTCAGTCACTTCAATCTCAAGGTATTTCGGAGAGACACCAGCTCGAACAAGGGTCGCGGCAACCTGATCTGTAAAATCCGGACGGCGCAGATCAAGCGCAGACACATTCACAGCAACACTTACCGGCGGCAGTCCCATATCCATCATACGACGGATCTCAGCGCATGCTTCTGCAAGCACCCAGTCCGTGAGCTTACAAATGCTGCCATTTTTTTCTGCAACAGGAATAAACACATCCGGCGGGATCATACCGCGTTCTGGGTGACGCCAGCGGATAAGCGCCTCGGCACCCACAATACCACCCGTTTCGGTATCAACCTTCAGCTGGTAGTAGAGAACAAACTGTTCTTCGGCGATAGCTGTCCGCAGATCCCTCTCAATGGCATGGCGTTCAATCACCTTCAAGTGCAGCTCATGGCGATAGAGCTGAATGTTACCCCGGCCTTCCGCTTTCGCACGATAAAGCGCAAGATCCGCGTTCTTTAACAGGACTTCGGGATCTCGGGCATCCTGCGGGTAACTCGTGATGCCAATGCTGACACCTGGATGCACCTGATGCCCATTGATCGTTTGGGGTTCAGACAGCGCCGTCAGGATCCGGTTTGCATGGACAACGACACCGTCTATCCGATCAAGATCGTCGACAATTATCGCAAACTCATCCCCACCCAAGCGAACGACCGTATCCACCTGCCGCGAACTCTCTTTGAGAATCTTCGCAACCCGCTGAAGCAGTTGGTCACCGACGTCATGTCCAAGGGTGTCATTCACATCCTTGAAATTATCCAGATCGAGGATCATCAAGGCGACAATTTTGCCCGACCTTTCTGCATGAGCGAGCGCCATATGCAGACGTTCTTTGAACAAAACGCGATTGCCCAACCCTGTCAGACTATCGCTTTGCGCTTGATGCTCAAACCGATTGGCATTCTCCCGTGCCTCCGTAAAGGACTGCAGGACACTGCGAGCAAGCTCACCGAATTCATCAAGCCGACGCGTAAAGGGGGCCATTGTCTCTGGATCGACCGTGCGCGCATGAGCGATCGCAGACAATTTGGATAAGGGAGTGATCACCAGGTCATAGAGGAGCTTCGAGGCAACAAGCATCGCTAGCGCCAGAGCGGCAAGCAAACCGATCACCAATTGTTGTGCCATGCCGCTGGATTGCGCCGTCACGCTTTTGGTTTTCAAGCGGACAATGACGACCAGCTCTCTTGCTGCCCCACCGTCAAGACGCAGGCTCGGCGCAACAACAGCGTAGCTCGCCGTGTTGTTGCCCCACATCAGAGTTCTCCGTGATGAGGGCTCCTCAATGCTACGAAGAATTTCCGATGCCAATGCGCTATCGGGGAGATCGCGGGCCATACTTTCACGGAATGCAGTACGGTTGCTCACAAACACAAATTCAGTCGCTGGATCAACAATAAGCAACAAGTCCACATCAGGTTCAGCACCAAGAATTGCAACATACCGTTCCAATTCGGTGTGATAGCGCATGGTCTCAAGCGCATAAACGATACTGTTCGACAAATGCTCCGCGCGGTCTTCGACAACCGAATCCTGATATCGACTAAACGCCACAAAGAAGAGCGCAATTAGCGATAGTCCAATCACAGCCGCAAGAAAGCAGAAAGGGGCAAGTATCTTCCACTTCACCGATAAGTTATCGAGCCAGGAATTTGTGTCGATTGACATGAGCCTATTCCACGCTTACCCAGGAGGTGCGCGCCGAACCTCTAAAAAACCGACTAACCGATTTAGCATCTTCGCCTGCTTCGCCTGGCCATAGGATCGCGCCGAGTGCCAGTATGCCGCTAGCCAGCGGTCCACCGGGACGCAGGAATTCATCCTGCCGGTCAGCAGAAATAATCTCTATTCCCTGATATGCATCCTCAAGCTCATCGGCACTCATCCCGATATGACGACCAATCAAAGCATAGCTTTCTTGTCTGTTCGTACGAATGAGGTCGACGGCGTGTCCCCACGCGCGAACAAATGCTTCTATGTCCGCTGATCGTCTGGACGCCGTTTCCCGATTAAAAGAGACCACATCAGAAACCTCACCTGGAATGTCAGCGGAAGAGAACACTTGCGCCACAAGACCCGTTTGCTCAATGCCAGTGGAAATAGGCGGATAGGTCACCACCGCATCAACAGTTCCCATCTCAACTGCTTCTTGCAGACCCACTTGCGGCAGACTCACGATCTCGACGTCGTCCATTGAAAGACCACCTTGTGCAAGGGCACGCGCAAGAATGAACCGATTGAGGGAACTCGGCTCCAGACCGATCCGTTGGCCCTTGAGTTCGGCAATGTCAGTGATGCCTCTCTTTGCCAGAATAACATCGGCGCCGTTGGAGTAATCCGCCATGAGTGCAATCATGGGGGCACGATGACTATTGCGGTCAGCGTCAAGGACTTCAACAAGGCTTGAGGCCATGCCATCTGTCTGCCCCCGCTCAAAGGCGCGGCGGACATCAGCCAGGGATGAGAGTTCTACCAACTCTACATCAACACCTTCATCTGAGAAAAAGCCCTGATCGGCGGCAAGAAAGAGCGGCGCATAGCCCGGCCAAGGATTAATCCCGACACGCAAGGGCTGGCTTGGCGCTTCAGAACACGCAGCCAAAGCGAATGTGGCCAGCAGTCCAATAAAGGCTATGTAATACCTGCGTGTTCCGGACATTCCTTGTCCCCCTCCATGCCAATTTCTGGACATTTGGATCTGATTTTCATCAGTTTTGAAGGACCCGGTCTAAAACTTCGTTACACCATGCGCGATGAGGAACGGCACTTGTCTAAACGGTTAAGAGCTCCCTAATACCCACGCTGCATTGGCGCATTCTGAAACAAAAAAGGGCGCCCCGAGGGACGCCCTTTCTATTCTCTTCCGAGTTGGGTTTATGCAGCCGTGTAACCCATAACTGCTTTCACTTCGAGGAAGTCCTCAAAGCCAAACTCACCCCATTCGCGACCATTGCCTGACTGCTTGTACCCACCAAATGGCGCATTGACGTCAGGGCCCGCGCCATTGAGATGAACATTACCCGTGCGCAGTTGCGAAGCAACGTCACGCGCATGATCGATGGAACCAGAGGACACATAGCCGGAAAGGCCGTAGACCGTGTCATTGGCAATGGCGATGGCTTCCTCTTCGCTCTCATAAGGCATGATCGCAAGCACAGGACCGAAAATCTCTTCCCGAGCAATCGTCATATCGTTGGTAACACCACCAAAGACCGTTGGACGCACATAGTAGCCTTTGTTGAGCCCTTCCGGACGGCCTGTGCCTCCAGCAACCAGCTCAGCACCCTCATCAATACCCTTTTGGATCAGATCCTGGATCTTGTTGAACTGAACTTCACTGACAACGGGGCCAATCTTCGTGTCTTCAGCAGATGGATCACCTACTTTTACTTCCGCCGCCGCAGCAGCAGCGATCTTCAGCGCTTCGCCATGCTTCCCAGCTGGAACAAGCATACGTGTTGGCGCATTACAGGACTGACCTGAATTATTCATCACGCTCTGCACACCACCGGAAACAGCAGCAGTAAGGTCTGCATCTTCCAGAATGATATTCGCGGACTTGCCGCCCAGTTCCTGCGCAACGCGCTTAACCGTCGGAGCAGCAGCTTTGGCAACTTCAACACCTGCACGGGTAGAACCAGTAAACGACATCATGTCCACGTCTGGGTGAGAGGAAAGCGGGGCTCCCACTTCAAGGCCATCACCATCCACAAGATTGAACACACCAGCTGGAACACCGGCTTCATCAAAAATCTCAGCCAGAAGATGCGCATTGAGCGGTGCAACTTCAGAAGGTTTCAGGATCATCGTGCAGCCCACAGCAAGCGCCGGTGCTACCTTACAGGCGATCTGATTGACCGGCCAGTTCCACGGCGTGATGAAACCACACACGCCGATGGGCTCTTTCACGATGCGGGTTGCACCGCGATCTTCTTCAAAGTCATACTTCTTGAGGATCTCAAGAGCCGTCGCGAAATGCGCTGGACCCATTGCCGCCTGAGCAATCTGAGCAAGCCATGCCGGTGCGCCCATTTCCTTGGAAATGGTGTCAGCCACTTCCGCATACCGGCCTTTATAGACTTCAATGATTTTTTCCATGAGCGCAATCCGCTCTTCGCGCGACGTACGCGAGAAAGTAGGGAAAGCCGCTTTTGCTGCAGCAACGGCTTTGTCCACATCCGCGGCGCTGCCCATTGAAATCGTAGCAAATGCTTCTTCTGTCGCCGGGTTGATCACGTCCATTGTCTTCGGCGTGGTCGGGGCAACCCACTCACCGTTAATGTAGAATTTTGTTGTGTCTTTCATGGCTTCCTCCGTTGAGGCCTTCCTGAGATAAGGCAGGCCCTAGAGAACCAGGGCCCATTTCACATTATTTGAGCGGAGTAGCCCTCCGCATTTGGCCGACATCATAAGGGCCTGAGCCACTTTGTGAACAGGGGATCGACCGAATATTTGGTAAAATCGGACACGTTTTCGGGTGTGCACCAGCAAACACCTTGGAACCGAAGCAGATCCATCGCCAACAGACACCCGGAACGCACTTTTAAGGCCAGGGAACCGCCCTTTACAGCCAAAAAAGCACCCTCACGCCGCGGCCAACGCAGGGGAAGTTCCTTCATCAGACCGTGCGAAATCGAAAAACAGCGAATAGAGGACAGGAACCACACCAAGTGTAAGAACTGTCCCCGCCGCCAAGCCGAACATGATGACGATGGTCATTGCAAACCAAAGTTCGCTGCCAAACAACATAAGCGGCGTCAGGCCCAAAATAGTTGTGAGCGCCGTCATAATAATGGGCCGCGCCCGCACCAGCGCTGAGGCGACCACGGCCTCTTCCACCGATTTGCCCTCAGCCCTTTCAAGGTCCACCCGCTCAATCATCACGATCCCATTATTGATGATGATCCCACCAAGGCTGAGGAGCCCCAACATGGCGTTAAAATCGAGGAACGCGCCGGTGAGCAGCAAGCCCGACACGGCACCAATCATAATCAGCGGAATTGTGAGCAGGATCACCGCCGGTCTGCGGAAGGAATTAAACTGCCAAACCAGCAGCACCAGGATTGCAGCGCCACAATGCGGCAGATAGGCAAAGAGCGCACCAGTCGCCTCTGCGGAATCCTTCAATTCCCCTTGAATCTCAATCGCGTACCCCCGCGGCAGCTCAATCGCATCAAGCCCAGGCTGTAAAGCGGCATAAAACTCAGAAGCCTGACGCCCCGGCAAAATGGCAGAGGCCTTCAGGGCGCGCTCCTGATTGAACCTGTGAATTTCAAAGGGCTCGAGCACGCCGTCAATATCCGCAATCTGAATGAGCGGCACAGCCACATTGCTGGCAGACGAGTAAACAGTGATTGACCGGAGTTTATCAAGCTGGTCTCGCTGATCTTCTGCTGCCCGCATTTTGATTGGGATCACAGTATCACCGTCTCTGAAGTCGGTCACCGGCAGACCATCAAAATAGCTGGCTAGAGAATTCGCGACATCTTCACTCGACACACCCGCACGACGAGCCCGCTCTTGATCAATCTGAACCAGCACCTTCACGACCGGGGAGCCCCAATTCGTTCGAATATTCGCAGAGCCAGGTACGCTGCGGAAGACTTCTTCAACCTCGGCTCCAAGCCGGTAGAGCTGCGCGACTTCAGGACCGGTAATCTGGACATCGACAGTCCCAGGCGGTGTCGTCCCAAAGAATAATGTCTCGGCTCGGCCTTGCGCTTCGGGCACTTCGTCCCTGAAATAGGCCGATGACTTCTCCATCATAGGTCCAACAACATCCAGATCCATGACGTCAACCAGAACAAACGCCTTGTGGGGCACTGGATCAACCGGCGACATGGTAAGAAAGAAACGTGGGCCGCCGTCAGCAATGTAGGCAGCATGTTGCACGACGTCTGGATTGATCTCTTTGTCTGAAAGCCACGCAAGGAAACCATCCGTCACGCGAATAGTCTCGTTCACGTCCGACCCGGTTGGCAACTCAATATGCACAACGAACTGCGCGCGGTCTGATGGCGGCATCAACCGGGAGGTGACATATCCCATCCCAAAAATTGCCACGACAAGCAGACCAACCATCGCTGCGATGAAAAGAAGGCGCTGCGTCAGGATGAAAGACAGAACCTGTCTGTAGACACGATAGGCAGCACTGTCATAAACGTCGACACCCTCGTCTCGCTTAAGATCACCATCGAGCAACCAGAAGCAGAGCGTCGGTGTGATCGCTATGGAAAGAAACCAGGAGGCGATAAGAGCAAGGAAGAGCACCTGCGCCAACGCACCTACATACTCACCCGTAACATCTTCCGCGAGATAAAGAGGCATAAACGCCAGGATCGTGGTGAGGGAAGAGGACAGCAGCGGCATCCCCAACTCTCGGGGTGCACCCACACACGCCTCCAACCTATCAACGCCATCTTCCATTCTGCGTTTTATGTCTTCCGCAATGACGATGCCATTGTCAACCAGAAGACCAAGCGCAAAGATGATGGCAGCGATCGAAATTCGGTTAAGAGGTATTTCCCAGAGGCTCATACCGACAAGAGCGGCCAGAATAGCAAGCGGCACAATAGAGCCCACGATCAATCCCGTCCGGACGCCAAGAAATAAAATGACCACAACCAGCACGGTCGCAACGGTCTGGAGAAGGTTGTTCGTCGCATCGCTCACCGCAGCTGCCACTAGTGGTGGTTGATAAGTGGCAAACTCAAGCGCCATACCCAAAGGCAGGTCTTCTTTTAGGTCAACCAACAACGCTTCCAGAGCGACGCCAAATTCTGCGATGTTGGATCCGCTCACCATTGCAACGCCCAGCATCACAGAAGGAACGCCATTGAACTGTGTCGGACGGCTTGGCGGGTCCACATACCCCCGCTCCACCACGAATATATCTCTGAGGTAAACAATCCCGCCTTGTGGAAGCTCCAACGGCAGATCACGGATCTCATCAACGGAGGTAAAACTACCCGACGGCTCAATCGTAATCCTCTGCCCATTGGCCGCAATGGACCCACCCGGAAGAATGACATTCTGGCCGGTCAATGCAGCGATGACGGACTGCTGGGAGATGCCCAGTTGGTCCATATAGGTCTGATCTGCCGTCAGCCAGACTTGCTCATCCTGGATACCGTAGAGATCTACCTGACTGACAAGCGACAGGGCACCGATGGCATCTCGCAGATCACGCGCAACCTCGCGTATTTCCGCCATTGAGTAGTCAGGCCCTGTAAGAGCAAGTGTCGCAACTGCAACACGTCCGAAATCATCATTCACATAAGGACCGGACGTCCCAGATGGCAGAGTGGGCGTCAGGTCATTCATCTTGTTGCGAAGATCTGTCCAAATCGGGTCCAGGTCGAAATACTTGTCCCCGACCTCCACTTTCACCATCGCCGCCCCGGTGGAAGCGGTTGAAGTCATATCGGTGACCTCTGAAATCTGTTTGGCCGTTTCTTCAATCGGCTTCACGATCAATTGCTCAATACGTTCCGCCGACATGCCTGGAAAATAGGCCGTAACCACCGCTGTACGGATCGTTACCTCCGGGTCTTCCTGACTCGGATGGCTGAAATAGATCGTGATGCCAGTCACCACGAGGGCAATCAAAGCAAAAAGTGTAAAGCGGCCATTCTTGATGGCGTAAGCGGCAATGTTTCCCATGGTGTTGGCCTATTGGTTCTCTTGCCAGGGACGTGCGGCCATGCCGTCATACAGAAAGGCAACTCCCGCTGTTACGATCTGTTCTCCCTCGGCAAGGCCTGAGAACACTTCAATGTCATTGCCACGAACATCGCCAAGACCAACCAGCCGTTTAAAGACGACCTCTTTTTCGGGATCATAAACAAAGACAGGCGCCCTATTCCTGTCCGCAGATCGCGCCCCTTGAGCACCAAGGTCGGCATCCTTGATAGAGATCGCGGTCAACGGAATAAGAAATGCTTCCCGCCCATTCAGGTAGGACTGGAAGTTGAAAGTCACTTTGGCACTCATGCCGGTTCGAATATCCGCATCACCAAGCTCCACAAGAGCCACTTTCACAGCGAAGGCATTACCTGCTTCAGCACGAGACGCTATTTCTGAAACGGCTCCGCCAAAAAGCTCGCCCTTCAAGGTCGGAAAAGAGACCGAAACAGGCTGTCCATAATCCACTTCACGGATGATGGTTTCAGGCACCAGGACTCTAACTTCCAGATCTCCTGCTGATTGAATTTCAAAAAGAGTTGTCCCCACGGACACTTCCACAAAGGGGTCAATTTCCCGGCTGGAGATTGTGCCCGCAAACGGCGCGGAGAGGATGGTTCGATCAAGGTCTTTTTGAGCACGTTCTACATCACTCGTTGAAACGCTCACACTGGCAGCAGCTGCGTCATAGGCGGCCCGGGCACTGTCGACAGCGGCCTGCGTCACAAAGCCTTTGTCGATGAGAGCAAGCTTGCGGTCCAGATCCTCTTTCGCTTCAGAGCGCTTCGCCCGCGCACTGGTAAGCTGGGAGCGCGCACTATCAAGTGCAATCTGATAGTTCGTTCGGTCCAGAAGTGCCAGCACCTGTCCCGCAACCACAGTCTCACCCACCGAGACATTCACTTCTGTTACTCGTCCGCCTACCTGGAAACTGAGCGCAGAGCGGTCCGACGCCTCAACGACACCAGATATGCTGCGCACCTGTCCGGTTGCCCGTTCACTCACAGTCTCCAGTTTCACCACCGGCGGAGGCGCAACAGCTGCCTCATCCACGTCCCCGTCGCATCCCGCGACACCCAGTGACACCATAATCGGAAAGAGAAGTGACCAGCTTCGCATTGCAAACCCTCATTTTGGCCCGCAGATTCGCTGGGCTTAGACTAAAAGGACTGTGACTCGGGACCCGTCACGGTACAAGCGCCCAATCCACCCGGGGATAAAGTATTGCCCAAAATTTCGGACTGACCCTAAGACCGCCTATAATAGTCACTCAGACATTCAACCCGTTTCATATTCGACCGCCCTGGCCGTCGGCCACCGGAGTATTTTTGACAAACGCTGCCCAAGAAAAGTCTCTCGCCAAAGCCGAAAAAGCCTTTGATGAGCAGGTCCGACGTGACCTTCCCCGAAACTATGCTGTCAATCTGGTGCATGGATTGCTCGGCCAGACAGGTTTCCGGCTGGTTCACGCGCCAACTTTTGTGCCTGCCTTCATCTACATCCTGTCCGGATCAGAGCTAGCAGTCGGCCTCGCGCTTGCCGCACAGCATTTTGGCGCTGCGAGTTCGTCTCTCCTCGGCGCAACTCTCATCGAGCACCGCAAAAAAGTGATCCCGATCGGATTTGTGATCGGCGGCCTTATGCGGGTGCAGGTTTTGGGCCTGGCATTGGCAGGGCTTTTCCTAGACGGGCAAATCGCTTTTATTGCCTCCTGTTTGTTTCTGGCCCTGTTCGGCTTTTTCAACGGCATGCAAGCCGTGGTCTTCAACTACATGATGTCGAAGGTGATCCCTGTAAGCCTGAGGGGTCGCCTGACAGGACTGCGCAATTTCATGGCCGGGCTGACAGCGTCCGGTGTCGCCTATCTGGGCGGTCAATATTTCATCGAAACAAACGCGCTCGGGAACGGCTATTCAGCAACCTTCCTCACCGCCTTCATTCTGACGAGTATTGGCCTCGGACTTCTCGCATTCATCCGCGAGCCCGTCCCGCCAGTCATCCGCGCGCAGGCGAGTTTCTTTGGCCGCATGAAAGAGATTCCAGCACTCCTCCGTGCCGACCCTGGCTTTACCAGATTCTTCGTCGCGCGGTCGCTGGGCGCGCTCGGGACCATCGCCGTGCCCTTCTATGTGCTCTTTGCCGGTGAAGTCGTGGGCCTGAGCGGGACCAATCTCGGCATTCTCTCCCTTTCCTTTCTGCTGAGCCAGACAGCAACCAATCTCGGTTGGGGAGCCCTTGCAGATAAGACCGGCAATCGCTTCGTCTTCATAGCCACACTGGTTACCTGGATCTTGTCTACGGTTCTCTTGTTCTTCGCAAACGACATCATCCTGCTTGGCCTGGTCTTCGCGGGGCTTGGCGCAGGGCTTGGCGGCTTCCAGATTTCTTCGCAAAACATGGTGCTGGAGTTTGGCGACAGACAGGACCTACCCATGCGGATTGCGATTTCCAACATGGGTAATTCCTTCATGATGGGCCTTGGGCCTCTCATGGGTGGCTTCGTCGCCCTCTGGTTTTCCTACGCAGCCGTCTTCTGGTGCGCCATGGCCTTCATGTGCATCGCACTGCTGATGGTCGCCTTGCTGATAGACGAACCAAGAAACCGCTCCTGATACACACGAAGATTAATTTGCAGCGCTGGCCTGAAGACGCGCCGCAACCGCGTCGACTTCTGTCCAGACCCGCAGGAAGTTGCCGCTCCAGAGTTTTTCGATCTCTTCATAGGTGTAACCGCGCTTGAGGAGCTCAGCGGTGACATTTGCTGTCTCTGAAGCATCGTCCCAACCGATCACGCCACCACCGCCATCAAAGTCCGATGAAATGCCCACATAGTCGATACCCATCACTTTGACGGCGTGGTCAATGTGATCAACAAATTGAGCAAGCGTCGCCCGCGGGTAGAGCCGATTAATCTCCGCCATTCCTTCGCGGAATTCCGGCAGTTTGCCATGAGCAAGGAAGCTAAACCGCGCCACACCCTGCTCCTCAGCAATTTGGTTGCGCAGAGCCGTCACAGCAGCGGTCCGGCCAGGATCTGCTTTCACATAGGTCGAGAAGGCAACGATCTGGGCTATACCGCCTTTTGCTGCAAGTGCACGCATTTGGTCATCAGTAAGGTTCCGGGGATGGTCCGCCAATGCCGTGGTGGCTGAATGAGACGCAATCGCCGGTGCTTCAGAAAGCGCCACGGCCTGCATCATCGCATCGTGCGAGATGTGAGAAATGTCGACCATCATACCGAGGCGGTTCATCTCCTTAACGACCTCGCGTCCAAAATCGCTCAAGCCCCCGTGCTCTGCAGGCTCATCGCCGAGATCGATCCGCCGCATAGAACTGTCGGCAATGTCATTGTGTCCCACATGGGCAAGCGTCATATAGCGCGCACCGCGGTCATAATATTCTTCAATCAGAGATAGGTCTTTACCGATCACATACCCGTTCTCAATCCCGATCACGGCAACCTTGCGCCCCGACCCGTGAATATCGACCACATCCGCTGGCGTCAGCGCGAGACCGATGCGGCTCGGATAAAGCGCATCCGTCATCGCGTGGATGGCATTGAACTTAACAAGAGCAGCCTCTCTCGCTGCCGCATAGTTTTCTTCTGTCCGCGCCGTCTGCCCCACATAGACGATGAAGAACGCTGCATCGAGACCGCCGCGTTCCATTTTGGGCAGGTCCACCTGAAGCTGTGTTTCCAGACCGGGATCAACTTCGGGCATGGTTGTGTAGGTCGGCGGGATATCAACATGTGTGTCCAGTGTAAGGACAGGGCCATGCACCCTGGAAATCCCTCTGGTCTCCCCTGCCTCATCCACCATTTTAAAGGCCAGCCACCCCAGGCCAACCAGAATGACGACAACAGCAATGATGAGAAGAATGGGTCGTAACATGGGGTATCGTCTCCTGTTTTCGGGACGCTGGCACAGCAACCCACATGTTGCAAGAGGTTCCACAAGCAACAGTCTTGTATGTCTCCACGACCTCCCTAAATTGGGCTAAACCAAAAGGGAGAGATCACATGACCGCAGAAAACGCAGTTCAAGGCCTCAGCATTATCATCGGAGTCGGGGCGTCAAATGGCGTCGGCGGCGCCCTCGTACATCGGTTTGCCAAGGGCGGCGCGCCTGTTCTGATTGTAGGCCGGACGGCTGAAAAGATTGAGGCTGTCGCGGAGGAAGTAAAAACGAATGGCGGCACGGCCTATACACAGGTCTGTGATGTCACAAGCCCCGATCAGGTAGCGACCCTTTTTGACCACGCCAAGGAATACGGACCTCTCGGATCTGTGCTCTACAATGCGGGTAACAATGCCATCATTCCTTTTGAAGACGTAGCGCCGGAACAGTTCGAACAATTTTGGCGGACAGGCGCCTACGGCGCCTTTCTAGTGGCGCAAAAGGCATTGAAGGTTATGGCGGAACAAGGATCAGGATCCTTCCTCGTCACTGGCGCGTCTGCATCCATGCGCGGAAAACCAAACTTTGCGCATTTCTCCTCCGCCAAAGGCGCTCTCAGAAACCTCACCCAATCTCTCGCACGGGACTATGGACCCAAAGGCGTCCATGTCGGCCATGTCGTGATTGATGGCGTTGTAAATGGCGACATGGTCCGCAGCATTTATGAAGGATATCTGGAGAGCAAAGGCAACAACGGCGCCTTGGAACCCAGCGCGATCGCTGAAGCCTTCTGGCAGCTCCATGTGCAGCACCCGAGCGCTTGGACACACGAACTCGATCTGCGCCCATTCAAAGAGGAATGGTGAACCCTCCGCTCACAACGCACCACCAGCAATGGAGAGAAACTCCTCCACTTCTTCATTTGACGTACAAAATGATGTGACCAGGCGCACAGCAATCCCGTCTGGTTCACGCTCCCACGGATAGTAAGCGGCACCCGCAGCAATGAGTGCTTTGTGTGCTGGTTTGGGAAGCACAGCAAACACCTGGTTTGCTTGAACCGGATGCCGGAGACGCGCACCCGGCAGTTTTTCGATACCAGCGGCCAGTAGGGCCGCCATCCCGTTTGCATGAGCAGCCATGTCGAGCCAAAGACCACCTTTAAGGTAAGCGGCCATCTGGGCACCGAGAAACCTGCCCTTGGACATGAGTTGGCCAGCGCGCTTACACATGAAGGGAAGGTCTGCGGCAATACCCTCATCAAAGACGATCACAGCTTCCACACCCATCGCGCCGTTCTTCGTCGCGCCGAAGGAAAGCACATCCACACCTGCCTTCCAGGTCATCTCAGCGGGGCTGCAGCCGAGCGACACCAATGCATTGGCAAACCGAGCACCATCCATATGCACACGCAGTGAATGCTTCTTGGCCAGGACAGACAGAGCTTCGATCTCAGAAACGGAATAAACCGTTCCGCTTTCAGTGACCTGCGAGAGGCTGATGGCCTGAGCCTGCGGGTGATGCACAACCCCCTGAGCAAACCCTTCCAGACCCTGCTCTATTGCCGCAGGGGTGAGCTTTCCATGTTCTCCAGCGAGCGGCAGCAATTTGGCCCCATGCATAAAGAACTCCGGAGCTCCACACTCGTCCGTATGAACATGCGCCCGTTCATGCACAAATACAGCGCCATGTGGGTGTGTTATCGCAGCAAGGTTGAGCGCATTGGCGGCGGTCCCAGTCGTCACCAAAAAGGCAGCCACATCGTGCTCAAAAACCTCAGCGAGGCGATTACACGCGTCCCTCGTGTACTCATCTGCCCCATACCCCGGGGTTGACCCGTCATTTGCGTCGGCCAGCGCAGACATAATCTCAGGCGCGACACCACTGCCATTATCACTCGCAAATTTCATGAAATTCCCCTGAGACGTCCCGCCACATGCAAAGAAACTAAATACTCTCTATATGCTAATGGTCGTTCCGTCTTCAGGAAACCAAATCCATGTCCGAGCAACGAAAACCGTTTCGAGAACCTCTTCATTCCTCAATCGATGAGGCACTGATTGAGAAGCTCGTTCGCGCGTTTTACGCAAAAATCCGTGCTGATGAAGAACTCGGGCCGATTTTTGGGAACGTAATCACCGGAGACTGGGAGCCTCATCTTCAAAAGATGTTCGCCTTCTGGTCATCCCTGACCATGCTGACGGGCCGCTATATGGGTCAGCCTATGATGGCTCATATGAAACTCAAAATGGTCGAACCTCAACATTTCGATAGATGGCTGTCCCTGTTTCGTGAAACGGCAAGTGAGGTCTGCCCGCCACCTGCCGCCGAAATCTTCATCGACAAGGCAGAGCGTGTTGCCGAAAGCCTGAAGCTCGGGATGTTTTTCAAACCAGACGAAGCGGCAGCGAAAGGCTCGCCGCCGCCTGCATAAGTTTGGGCGGTCCCCTCAAACAGCGTTTGCAAAAATCATCAGTCGGTAAATCGCAAAAGCCGCCATTGAGATGGTCGTGAATGCCATGCCTACCGCACGTCCAGCGCCGACACCGCCACCTGACCCCATAAAATTGACGGCGTAGACCAAACGACCGAGAACCAGGCTCGCACCACCGGCGAGCATGAGCCAGGAAGGTGCTCAGCCCTGAGGAGCTTCATAGGAGATGAACGCAATGCTGGCTCCGAACGGATCGCGGAGAGTCGCCATGCGCCCGACACCGGGAGCATCTGCAGGCGCGCTCACCTCCTCCGCCCCGGCTTTCACAGCTGCGTTAAAGCGCTGATCCACATCATCAACGGTGATGTAAACGACCCAGACAGGATCATTGGACGGTGTATTGGGTATACCGCCAATCGGGCCTTCACCGACCATAATGCCGGGATAGCTTGAACCGTCCTGCATGGGCATATCGACGACATTCCATCCAAGAACGTTTTCATAAAATTTCCGCGCAGCTGCCGGTTCAGCACTGTTATGGGCAATCCAGCTTGGCATACCATGGGTTGTTGTGGGGGTTGTTGTCATGTCTCTCTCCCTTGTTCTTTTCGAGCCTGTGCCCGATCACCCCAAGGACGCTTGGACAAAGCCCAATCCGACAAGCAGGACTTACTTTTTCAGAGAGGAAAGACGGCTTCGAATATAGTCCCGCTCAGCATCTGACGGCCCAAGCATAAGCGCCCTTTCATACGCCTCTCGGGCGGCGGTCTCATCACCCAGGTCGGCACAAAGCGCGCCACGCGTTGAGTGGAAATAGAGATAGTTCTGCAAGTCTGCGGCGATGGCTTCCATGCCCTTAAGCGCTTCTGCTGCACCACTTACTTGAGAGACCGCCACCAATCTGTTGAGGGTCACCACCGGCGAGGGCTGCATCTGTTCCAAGGCTCGATAGAGGCGTTCTATCTCCGACCAGTCTGTCTCCTCTGCGCTTGGCGCGTCACAATGGACCGCTGCAATCGCCGCCTGGATCTGAAAAGCGCCAGGACGCCCACGACGTAGTGCTTTTTCGATCAGAACCTGACCCTCGGCAATTGCGGATCGATCCCAAAGTCTGCGGTCCTGCTCATCCAAAGGCACCAATGTCTGCGTTGCATCCTGACGCGCTGAGCGGCGGGCATCGTGCAAAAGGCAGAGCGCGAGCAACCCCATCACTTCGGGTTGCGCTGGAAAAAGCTGCAAGAGCAGACGCGTGAGACGGATTGCCTCCTGACAGAGCGCATGACGGATATGGTCCACACCACCATGGGAGGAATATCCCTCATTGAACAATAGGTAGAGCATCACCAGCACGGCGTTTAACCGTTTAGCCCGCTCCTGAGGAGAGGGCGTCTCAAGAGCCGCTACCACAACAGCGGCCTTTTTCTTGGCCCGTGTAATCCGCTGCTCCATGGATTTCGGTTTCACGAGAAAAGCCCTTGCGATTTCCTCAACCGAAAACCCGACAACCACCTTCAGCGCAAGCGCCAACTGATCCTGAACAGACAGCTCGTCATGACAACACATGAAAAGAAGACGGAGCACATCATCTCGATAGTCAGACATATCAATCGCTTCTGCGTAATCAGCTTCAACGTCGCCCAGGTCAACCTCGGTCCCACCCTCCTCAATCACGGTCCGTTCTGTCTCGCGCCGACGAAGAGCGTCTATGCCGGCATTTCGTCCGACCAGAATGAGCCAGGCGATAGGATCTTTCGGCACACCGTTTTTTGGCCATGACTTGACCGCCCGTATGCAGGCGTCCTGATAGGCATCTTCAGCCAGATCGACAGTTCTGAAATAGCGCGTGAGCGCCGCCATCGCGCGTGGTCGCGCAGAAGAAAAATGACGGGAGAGAGACGATGACTTAGTCATCTTCTGAGGCGGTCACCTGCCCCGGGCCAAACCAGCTAATCGGCCGAACCTCAACCGAGGCAATATCCAACGGCAACAGTTTTGCAGCCTCAATCGCTTCCTCAATCGTGTTACACTCAATTGTGTAGAATCCGAGCAGATGTTCTTTTGTTTCCACAAAAGGGCCGTCTGTCACAACGGGCACACCCCCTTGCTCGCGCAGGGTCACTGCTGTCGCCGTCGCATGGAGCTTGGCCGCCGGTCCGTTCTGCTTCTCCTCCGCAAGACGGCCCTGAAGGGCATAGTGCTTACTCATCACCGCCGCCTGTTCATCCTCAGAAAGCTGATCGAACGTTCCCTCTTCCCCGAAAATCAAAATTGAATACAGCATAGTCCCTCCAAAATCGGCCAGTTCATAGGACGGGCGGACACAGCGAAATCCGACATCAGAGCATACCTCGCCGACAAGCCGTTCAAACATATGGCCTATTTTTGAAAAAGCTGAGCGTTTTCGCAGGTTGAGGCCTGATCCCAGAAATCGGCAAGATCTTATGTGAAATCTGCACCACCTTTTGGTCACGACACCAAAGGAGATTTCCAGATGCATCAACGCTTGCAATGGCTCGGCCCTCTATTGGGGATGAGCTTGTTTTTCCTAGCCCCCGTCCAGGCGAAATCACCCGACCATGAAAAACTCGTCGGGACCTGGGCACTCCAGGGTTATGGCGCACAGATTTTCATCACACCATGCGGCAACGCGGGAGAACGGCTATGTGACCAGATCACCGGGTTTTGGACCGACCGTGCGGCCGCGGGCGTATGCTAACGGACAAACAAAACCCAGCCGCCCACCTGCGTGATCGACCACTTGTCGGCACACCCATATTTCGGAATTTCGCGCCTTCGCGACGGACGCTGGCAGGGCGACGGAATTTACAACCCGGAAGATGGCAATACCTACGCGGCGTCGCTGAAACCCCGCGCGGATGGACCTCTGAACGTGACCGGCTGTGTGCTGGGCAGTTTCTGCCAGACCCAAATCTGGCGGAGACCGCAATCTGTGTGTCCTGCAACCATCGCCCAAGCCCGTCAAGAGTAGGAGTATCAGATGAAAAAACCACAATTCATTGCGCGTCAAGGCCGCCAGCCATCCGGCCTGTTTGGCTCCTTAGTTGGCCGCATCATGTCGAAAGAAACCGCCGCCGCGAACAACATTGCCACTGCTCTGTTAAACGTCTCGTCCGGCGACAGAGTGCTCGATGTCGGCACAGGTCACGGCGCCGCACTCGCGACCCTTGCGACACTTAACGATCCAGGCTCTTTGGACGGTCTCGACTTCTCATCCACCGCCCTGAAGATCGCCCAAAAGAAAAACAGATCGCTCTTAAGATCAGGCAGGCTTCATCTGCACGAAGGCATGAGCGATGATATGCCTTACGCCGACCAGAGCTTCGACAAAATCCTGACCATGCACACGATCTACTTCTGGGAGGATGCAGCCGCCCATTTCAAAGAGATTTTTCGTGTGCTCGTACCCGGCGGACGCTTCGTGATCGGATTTCGGCCAGGAGATGACACACGCGCCGCATCGATCTTCCCCAACAACGTGTATGCGTTCCGAACCATTGCCGACGTCAAACAGCTGCTTGAGAAGGCAGGGTTTCGCATCGCAGAGACAGAACGACGGGACGACCGTAAATCTATCCTCAGTTGGATTGCTGCCGAACGGCTAAGTTCCAACTAGGAAGTGCAAAGTTTAGAGGTCCATCAAGAAATCGTAGATCGGGCGAACGGTCGTGAAAGCAGAAACAGCCTGTTTGACAGCATCCTGACCTGTTGCTTTGGCATGTCCCTTATTGTCGATCCAGGCAGCAAGCCCCTTATGTTGCAACAAATGGGCATAAGCCGGGTCAATATCATATCCAGAGGGCACACGCTTCAGGTCAGGCTCACTCAACCGACAACCTTTTTTGACGAGCGCCTTCATCATTTTGTCTAGTGAAGCCCCATGCTTCCCATCACATACAGCCGCACGGTATTTTTCAAGCGCTTGCTTTTCCAGGTTCATCGACCCCGCGCCATAGAAGACGCCCTTCGTATCAAGGGAGAAGTAGAACCCAGAATGCGTGCCTTGTCCCGCCTTTCCAGGCTTACCGAAAAATGCCATGCGCTCATGGGTATTGTAGGGCGTCTTGTCTTTGGAGAAGCGAACATCGCGATGAATGCGAAAAAGCTTGGGCACAACTTCGCCATTGAGCTTCTTCTCCAGCGCCGCCTGAACCTCGCTCAGAAAATGCTCCGCCAGTGCCTTCACGCTCTGCTCATAGGTCTTTTTGTTGTCATTAAACCAGTCGCGTGAATTATTCTGCTCAAGATCTTTCAGGAATTTGATCCCGGCTTTCGGAAATCCTTCAAATCCACCACCCATGTGCACCTCCCGATCCCATGTGCACCTCCCGATCCCATGTGTACCTACTGATCAATACAGAACCGTCTTTCACTTAAAGACGCACCCGTCATCTGTAATCCGACACTGAGAGGGAACTGCTGTCTATCTCCAGACGTCCGGATCGAACGGACCCGCAGCCATAGGTTTTAAGATCAATGCGCCCACTCGCCCGCCAGATGATACCTTCTTCGCGCAGGAGGTCTCCTTGCAAGGTCTCCCCACCCCCTTCGGAGCGGACGCTGATCTTCCCCTGAGAATTCACCACCCTGTGCCATGGCACCTTTTTGGCATTCTTGCCATCAAGGGCGCCCAGCGCCTGCCCCACTTGCCGGGGGCCGCATCCGATAATCTTGGCAAGCTGCCCATAGGTCGCAACCTGACCAGCGGGAATTTCAGCGACTAGTTTATAAAGAAGGTCATAGTCCATAGCGCCCAGACGCTATCTTATGAGCCCATTCAAGGCCATATCCACATGGGCCTCCGTAAACACATTGAGGTCAAGTGGCGCTACCGGCTCAAAGGTCATTTTCCAGACAGCCAAAACCTTCGTCTCCCAACAGAATTGAACATCGCCTCCTGAATTCCCCAAAACATTGCCGCCAACCAAGCCTCAGCCAAAAATGAATGCTGGGCCCGCACAATCTTGTCTTGATTTTCGGCACAACTCCTGAATATTCGGCTTCTCAGGATAGCTAAGCGCTCCCCCTAATGATTGGATCGTAGCAACGATCCATTGGCTGCGAACCTTCCGGACAGTTAGTCTTTCCGCAATTTCCCAAATCAAACTAGGATGAGAGACAACCGGGGAGAACAAACATGTCCATGTGGAAAAACGACGAATGGCTGAGCCAACGAACCGAAGAGATCATTGACCCCGGTCGTGAAATCGTCGACCCCCATCACCACCTCTGGCACCAGGAAGCAACCTTCTACGACCTTGAAGAGCTCTGGGGCGACACTGGCAGTGGGCATAACATCACCCAGACCGTATTTGTGGAATGTGGCTCAAGCTATCGGGATACGGGCCCAGACCATCTAAAACCGGTGGGCGAAACAGAATATGTCGCCGACCGTGCTAAACGCTCAGCGAACACGGACGGTCAGGCAACCATCTCAGCTATCGTCGCAAGGGCCGACCTGGACCACGATGATCTGGATGACATTCTTGACGCCCATGAAGAAGCCGGCGGCAATCTCTTCAAAGGCATTCGCCACGCCGGTGCTCATGCCCACCACCCTGAAGTGCTCTCCATCCCTGGGGGTGCGCCGGCCGATCTCTATGAACGTCCGGCATTCAGGAGGGGGGTCGACCGGTTAGGTGAGCGCGGCCTCACCTTCGATACCTGGCACTATCACTACCAGAACAAGGCGTTTCTCGATCTCGCCAAAGCGGTGCCTGACACCACCATGATATTGGATCACTTTGGCACCCCACTTGGGGTGGGCCCTTACGAAGAAAAACGTGAAGAGATATTTGCTGCCTGGAAGGAGGATGTCGCCGCCATCGCGGCATGCCCAAACGTTGTCGCTAAAATCGGCGGCCTTGCCATGCCCGACAACGGCTTTGGCTGGAACACACGCGCCACCCCACCCTCATCAGACGAATTTGTAGAAGCCCAGTCCCGCTATTACCTGCACATGATCGCCTGCTTCGGCCCGGAAAGATGCATGTTCGAAAGCAATTTCCCTGTTGACCGCCTTTCGATCAGCTACCAGGTCCTCTGGAACGGCCTCAAAAAGATCGCGAGCGGCTTTAGCGATGCCGATCAAAACCAGATGTTCTCCGGCACCGCAAAGCAGGTCTATAGACTTTAATGGGAGAACTTGTCTGAGTTCTTAAGCATATAAGCAGCGCCGTGCGGCAGATTAAGCGCTGCGTTCTCGCCGAACAGGCGTTCTTTCTGCCCCCCATAAATCTCACGGTTCGCACCCAAGGGCGCAAGCTCCGCTGCCTTTTGGGTGGCCAAGGGTAAAAGCTCATCAAGCTCAGCAACATGCTGCACAATACCCGCCTCCAGGGCCTGCGGTCCCGCCCACCGCCGTGCGAGCTGGACGGTTTCAAAGAAAGCGTTTGCTGGAACTTTGTGACGGAAGAGCGCCAGCTCTGGCTCCGGAATTTTCATGCCCAATTGCACTTCGTTGGCACAGACAAAGCCGCGATCCACCCGCATCACGCGAACGTCATGGCAAAGCGACATCATAAAGCCGGCGCCAAAGGCATGGCCATTAATCGCGCAAACCGTGGGAACAGGAAGCGTGATAATGCGCCCCATCAGCGCCATAAACTCACCGCCAAAAACCTGTCTGTCGCCCCCTTGCGGGTGTTGATCAGGGGCCTGCACCCAATCCAGGTCTAGGCCGTTGGAAAAAAATTTCTCATCTGCAGAGCGTGTGACGAGAGCGGCAGCACCCTCAGATGCCTCAACTTCATCAAGCGCGTGGGCGATCTCACGGACAAACGTTGTATTCCATCGGTTTTCACCCGCATCCATCGTCAGGGTGAACACGTCCGCATTTCGTTCCAACTTAATCATTCATCGCGCTCCGATTGGTGAGTTCTGGCTCGTCCTTTTTAGAGCGCGAGCTTCCGACAAGATGCCAGGAACAGCAACCAAAGATTGCGCACACCGCTGGCACCAAAAACCAACAGCCGCAGCAAAACGCTGGGCAAAGGGCCTATGGGTGCCAAACTCGCCGAGTTTAAGAATAGGTCGAGGGAAAAAGTCAGCTATCCGCCAGTAGAAAGAAGAGCCAAAGTAGAATCGAATGAGCCCCCTAAGACACCTGAAGCAAAGAAAATCACAGACGACAAGATGCCGAGCAGGCCCAGCAGCGCTACCCGGAAACCAACCTCATATAAGATTGTTTGTTTCGTCCAACCGCATGGGCGTCTGAAATGGATGTCATTCACTCCACCGCTCATTGTCACCCCCCTTATGCAACCAGCGTTACCCCCATCGGGGATCGCGCCTATGGGTAGATCAGTCGGCACCAGGCCGGTGAATCGTTTTTACCAAACGTTCAAATTGAGCGATGTCACCTAGGTGACAAATTGGCTTGTTATTGAGAGAGTTTTTTTGGTCCCGGTTTAAACGAGGCAACCAACCCCCGAAAACTGCAAAAAAACCAGCGGCATGAATGGTGTTAACGCGCGACACAAAAGACGTCAGGTGTATGCTTAACAAGCACTTCATTTACCGCTAAGGACAAAAAGGTTGGGAATACGCGTTTCAGGGCAGTCAGCCGTCATCGCATCAACACTAGAACAGGTTTCGTTCTTCTCATCATGGCCTGCCGAGGCAATGGGTGTGTTGCGAAGCGCAGCAGAACTATGGCGATTTGACAAAGGGGAGATAATCCTCGCAGCCGGTCACCCTGTGAATTCCGTGATAGTGCTCGCAAAAGGGTCAGTAACGAACGAACGCACCTGGCCGAACGGCAAGCACATGATGACGGCAGTGCTGCGAACCCATTGGCCGCTCAAGATACACGCTGTGTGGGATGGCCTGGAGGCACCCTACGGGTTAACGGCCAGGGAGGAATGTCTCGCTGTGCTCATTCCCCGGTCAACATTCCTCCAAGTTGTGAATAAGGACACACACTTGCTAACGCAAGTTATGACCTTGATCTGCAACCAGCTGCGTCAGGAGATGATTGCAGTGCAGATGAAGACCGTCTTCTCTTTGAGGTGCCAACTGGCTCTTTATTTATTCTACCACGCCCAAACTTCTTTCCACACTATCGTGACCGATGAGATGAGTGCCGAAACTGTGCCGATG
>TARA_R110002096_G_scaffold46032_1_pt1 | contig 37911 bp, 33 predicted proteins | sample TARA_R110002096 | Tara Oceans TARA_R110002096 (sample SAMEA4397295) | marine metagenome | biome: Polar Biome; feature: [DCM] deep chlorophyll maximum layer (ENVO:01000326); material: water (ENVO:00002006), including particulate matter (ENVO:01000060) such as... | depth 35 m
CATCGTCATGCGTGCCGCTTCGACAGCGATTTTGGTGGATTCGACGATGCCGCGTGCCGCGTCCAGATCACCCAAATCCGTGATGCCTTTTTGGGCCTGTTTCAGGGTTTTATCGGCGGCGTATGTTTCTTCTTCTAGACGCGCCTGTGACAGTTTTAGATTTTCGACTTTGCCGCCCAATTGATCGCGATCTGCCTCGGCGCGGGACATTTGGCGAGTGGCGCTTGTGGCTGCTTCGTCGGCGGTTTTACGGGTGGTTCGTGCATCGCGATCTGCCTGAACAATGTCCTGTAACGCCTTGTGAATGCGGTTGAAATTTTCCTGTGAAGCATCAAGTCGCGATGTGGCTAGGGCCAGTGTTTCGCGCAACTCTTCCAGTCGGTTCATTTGTTGGAGGCGCAGTGCGGCGGCGGATGGTGCGTCATCGCCGCCTTGACGAAAACCATCCCAACGCCACAGATCGCCATCAGTGGAGACCAAGCGTTGACCGGGTTTTAATTCGGATTGTAGGCGTGCGCCGTCTGTGCGGGAGACCACGCCAATTTGGTTGAGGCGGCGGGACAGAACAGCGGGCGCCGCCACATGGGAAGCCAATGGTTGTGCGCCATCTGGAAGATCAGCGGTATTGGAATAATCAGGCATTTGTGCCCAGCCAGAGAGACCGTTTGCATCCACGACAGGAGCCTTAAGATCGTCAGCGAGGGCGGCGCCCAAGGCGGCCTCGTATCCTTTGGCGGCGCGGATGGAGTCGAGGAGTTGTTTGCCGTCGGCGCTGTCACGCGCAATGACACGTTCCAATGCGGCGACTTCGGCGCGCAGGGCGTTTGCTTCGCCCTCGGATTCGGACAATGCGGCGCGTGCGTCGCTGTCGGATGCTTGGGCATCTGAGCGTTGCGTTTCGATTTCAAGCAATTTTGCCTCGGCCTGTAACATCGCCTGTTGGGTGATGGCACGGGTTGTGGTTGCCTGTTCAAGGCGTTCCTGTGCCTCTTCTAATCCTTGTTCGGCGGACAGGACGTTGCCGACGGCGGCATCTGATTCCGCTTGGCGTTTGGTCAGGGCGGATTGCGCGTCGGACAATAGGCGGTGTGCGGATTGGTGACGGGCGGATAGGCGAGCGGCGTCTTCGGTTAACTTGTCGAGTTCGCTTTCTTTTTCTTGCATGATGCCGGCGGCGTCGCGGGCGGCAAGGTTGGCGGCGTTGAGTTTTTCGTCGTGACCAAGGGATGCCTTTTCAATCTGTTCCTGTTCCCAGTCGAGGCGTTTTATGGTTTCTTCAGCGTCTTTGTTTAGCCCCGCTTCGCGATCAATATCATTGCCAAGTTGTGCGATGCGTGAGCGCAGGGTTTCGATTTGATCACGTGCGCGGGTTTCTTGGTCTGCGAGGGTGTCGCATTGGACGGTCAGTCGTTGCACGACGGCGGCAGCGATTGCTTGTTCTTCGCGCAGCGGTGGTACCTTGCCTTCGGCCAGTTCGCGGGCTTTGAGGGATTGAGATGCTTCGGTTTGGGCGCTTGCGGCGGCTTTGGTCGCGGTGGTCAATTCTTCAACGGCGGCTTGGCGGGCGACGTCGGCTTCGCGCCAGCGGCGATACAATAACAGACCTTCGGATTGACGCAGTTCGGTGCCGATTTCACGGTAGCGTTTTGCTTGGCGCGCTTGGCGTGCCAATGACCCCAGCTGACTGTCGAGCTGTTCAACCACATCATCGACGCGCTTCAGATTTGTTTCCGCGCCATTAAGTTTTAATTCCGCTTCGTGGCGACGCTGATAGAGGCCTGAAATGCCTGCCGCCTCTTCCAGTACACGTCGGCGTGCCTTGGGTTTGGCGTTGATGAGTTCCGAGATTTGACCCTGACGCACAAGTGCGGGGGAGTGCGCGCCCGTAGAGGCGTCTGCGAACAGCATTTGGACGTCGCGGGCGCGTACCTCTTTGCCATTTGTTTTGTAGGCGGAACCGATGTCGCGGGTGATGCGGCGATGAACTTCGAGTACATCTTGGTCGTTGAAGGCTGCGGGTGCGAGACGATCGGTGTTGTCGATTAATAATGACACTTCGGCATAGTTGCGTTGTGGGCGGGATGCGGCGCCTGCGAAAATCACATCCTCCATACCGCCACCGCGCATGGCCTTGGGGCGGTTTTCGCCCATGACCCAACGCAATGCTTCGAGCAGGTTTGATTTACCGCAGCCGTTTGGCCCGACGACACCCGTAAGGCCGTCAGCGATCACCAGTTCCGTGGGGTCCACAAAACTTTTGAATCCTGTTAATCTGAGCTTACTAAACTGCACGCAAGTCGCCTTTGATTCTTATTCCGATTAAATTCCCTGTTTCGGGGGCTTTGAGTCAACACAAAAACCCCGCATTTAGCGGTTTGGGCGGAGTTATCCACAAGATATTGCAATATATGGTGTTTTTAGGGCATATCCAAAGGCGTGATTAAGAGGCCAAGGGTCGGAATCACACTTGCGCGGGGATCAAAGACAATGCACAAAGGTCGAGCATGGTTCCCCATTCAGAGTGTTTCAACATTCGGGGATCAAATGGGAATGTGGAGAGGGACGACCCAAAAGGGGCCCACAGCCACGACCGCCCCCGCGACTGTATGCGGAGAGCGATGTCCAAAAGCCACTGGCGCAAGCTGGGAAGGTGGGCAGAGCGATCGATCCGTAAGTCAGGAAACCAGCCTTGCGCAACGTTAATCAAATACCGTCGGGGATGACGGTGAGGAGAGAAAAATGAATACACTAGCGCAAACAAAAACACGGGTTAATACATCAACCGTTTCGATCGTATTCGCGGCATTGATTGGTTTGACCGTGATGATTTTTGCAGGTCACCTGCAAGCAGCGACAATCCACAGCGGCGCCCATGATGTGCGTCACGCGACCGGCTTTCCCTGCCACTAAATGTTTTACAGAATTGTTACCAGCGCGTTGTTCGCTGGTTTTGCAGCAGGCTTGATTGCCGGCTTGCTGCAACTTGTCTTCTTGCAACCTCATTTGTTGTTTGCGGAGATGTTCGAGAGTGGCGTGCTGACGCATGATCCGATAGCAGGAAGTTTAGCGCGCGACGGTGGTTTATCCTTTGACCCAATGCGTGATGGGGTAAGCCTGTTATTTTCAGCCCTAACCTATACAGGTTACAGCCTGATGTTCGTTGCCGCGATGGCGTTGGCGGATGAACGCGGGCATGTGATTACGCCTCGCTTGGGTATCATTTGGGGTGTTGCCGGGTTCATTACGGTACAGTTTGCGCCATCGATTGGATTGCCGCCACAATTACCGGGGTTATCAGCCGCGGATATGGTGTCGCGTCAAATATGGTGGTTCAGCACGGTTGCGGCCACGGGTGTTGCGATGTGGTTAATTGCGTTTGGTCGGTCGTGGATGATGTGGGGTTTGGCAATTTTATTATTGCTGGCGCCGCATGTAATCGGCGCGCCAGAACCTGAGAGATACCTGGGGTCCGTGCCACCAGAATTGGCAAGTGCTTTTGCGTCCGGCTCCATGGGAGTTGGGATGGCTGCATGGGTTATTTTGGGATTGTTGGCCGCACATTTTTGGAGAGCGCAAGGCGACGTATAACGCGGGCATGATCCCCGTTGATCCGAAAGGTTATGCAGGGATACGCCCCGTTAAACAAAATCGAAGGCGTCCGCATGGGCGGGCGTCATCAATCCAACCATCAGTTGATGCGGTGTATAATTTAGCGAATGCCAAAATGTCGTCGTGATCAGCGGTTGGGTCGATGCCAGAGAATAAATACGCGGCCTTGCCCGAGGCGCGAAATGACAAGGCGGTGGGTGTGTCGCACATCGACATACATTCCACGGTTTCAATGGAAATCGCGCGAATGTCAGCGTCATCGGAATTGGCGAACAGTTGGCGCAACGCTGCCGCCAATGTTTCGCCCTGCGGGTCTGTTTGTGGGTCTTTTTGACAGGTCGAACAGATGTGAAGTTTATGTGTGGTGTCCATGGGCCGTTTCTAGCCCGTTGTGAAAGTCCACGCAATTTAATATGACGATTTAAACGAAGTGGAAAAATCATGGCTCAAAAAATACCAGCGACTGTTGTAACGGGTTTCCTTGGCGCGGGGAAAACCACGTTGATCCGTCACATGTTGCAAAACACCCAAGGCAAACGCATTGCATTGATTATCAATGAATTTGGTGATTTGGGGGTGGACGGCGACATCCTGAAGGGGTGTGGGGATGAAACTTGTTCCGAGGATGACATTGTAGAGCTGTCCAATGGGTGCATTTGCTGCACGGTTGCGGATGATTTTGTGCCGACAATACAGGCGCTGTTGGAGCGTGAAAATAAACCAGATCATATTGTTATTGAAACGTCCGGTTTGGCGTTGCCGCAGCCATTAATCCGCGCATTTAATTGGCCAGAGATTTCAACCAAGGTGACGGTTGATGGTGTTGTCACTGTTGTGGATGGGCGCGCGTTGGTTGATGGGCGTTTTGCCCATGATGTGGCGGCGGTGGATGCGCAACGGGCGATGGATGAAAATCTGGATCATGAAACGCCACTGTCTGAGTTGTTTGAAGATCAAATTGCCTGTGCGGATATGATTGTGGTGAATAAATCCGATTTGTTAAGTCAGGTCGAAATGGACAAGGTCGTGGCCGATTTAAAAGCAAACAGTCGCAAAGGTGTGCAGGTGGTGAAATCATCCATGGGTGTGTTGCCGGTTGATGTCTTGTTAGGCCAAGGGATTGGCGCCGAGGATGATTTGGATGCACGACATGAAGTGCATCACCACCATCATGATCACAATGATGATCATGCAGAAGAGGATGATCACCACCACGACCATGATCACGACGCATTCGAGAGTTTCGTTGTGGCGCGGGGCGAGATTGGCGATGCGGCGACATTTGCCGCGCATGTGGGCGATGTCATTCGCGAACATGATATTTTACGTCTAAAGGGATTTATCGCGGTTGAGGGAAAGCCGATGCGCATGACCATTCAAGCGGTTGGACCCCGTGTTGACACCTATTTCGATCAACCATTTGGCGCGGCAGCGCGTGAAACCAAACTGGTTGTGATTGGACAAGCGGGTCTGGATCGGGATGCGATTATGGCAGCGCTGTCTGTATGACAGTAACCGTCGAACCTAGTGATCCACGCGACGCGGCGGCGGTGGCATTGTTGGAACAAAGCCATGCGCTAATGACGGCGATGTATCCCGCAGAGAGTTGTCATTTTCTGTCGTTGGATGCGTTATGCACGCCCGACATTTCGTTTGTGGTGGGCAAGGTTGACGGTGTGACCATGGGGTGTGGTGCGATTGCGCGACGCAGTGACTACGTGGAATTAAAATCTATGTTTGTTGATCCCGCCGCGCGTGGACAAAAGGTGGCACAGCATATTTTAGAACATCTGATTGCGATGTCCTTGGACCAAGGTTTTAGCCAGATGTATTTGGAAACGGGCGTCGGATTGGATGCGGCGCATCGGTTGTATGAAAAATATGGTTTCGCATTTTGCCCACCGTTTGGCGATTATGTTACAGATCCGCTTAGCCTGTGCATGCACAAGGCTTTGCGTTAAAACTTACCCACAAAATAAACAGGTAGAACGATGCATTTATTGGCCGCCACACCCGGACAGATTGACGATGGAACCGAAGCGGTTGATTTGGGACAAACGCCTGCGGATATTGTTTTTATTTCGGCGGCGGATACCGAATTGGCCGCCTTGTCCGAGGCACGTTCAAGTTTGGAATTAGCGTCCAGCCTGCGGTTAGCAAACCTGACGCACCTGTCCCATCCGATGTCTGTTGATTTGCATCTTGATGATTGTGCATCCAAATCAAAGATCGTGATTGCACGGGTTTTGGGTGGGGTTGGATACTGGAAATATGGGCTGGAACAATACGCGGCGCGATTGGGCGCGGCGGGGGTACGGTTTGTGGCGTTGCCCGGCGACGACAAACCTGACGAGGAGTTGTGGCGTTTGTCCACGATTGAGCGTGCGGATTGGGAAGCGTTGTGGGCCTATATGGTTGAGGGCGGACCAGAGAATTCGAACAACTTCTTGCTGTATGCACAGGCGATGTTGAATGATGCCGAACGTCCCGATCCCGCCAAGCCCTTATTGAAGGCGGGTTTGTATTGGCCGGGGGTTGGGATTGCGGATATGACCGCGTTGCGTGGCGCGTGGACGGATGGTGCACCGGTGGTGCCGATCACGTTTTACCGTGCATTGGTACAGGGTGCGGGATTGCATCCGATCAACCGATTGATCAAAGCGTTGTTGCGACGCGGATTGAACCCAATGCCGATATTTGTGGCGTCTTTGAAGGATCCATTATCGGTCGCGACATTGCAGGGATTGTTTGAACAAGCACCGCCCGATGTGATTTTGAATTGTACCAGCTTTGCGGTTGGATCGCCCGATCAAGGCGCCCAGAACGCAGGGGGATCGAACCCCCTTGTTCTGCCAGCTGCGCGGCGCGCACCTGTGTTTCAAGTGGTGCTGTCAGGATCATCCGAAGCGGCATGGGAAGAAGGATTGAACGGGTTATCGGCACGTGACATTGCGATGAATGTTGCGTTGCCAGAGGTCGATGGGCGCGTGTTGACCCGTGCCATTTCATTCAAGGGCGAAGCGTTTTTTGATGAAGCGACTGAATGTCCAATTGGTAGTTATCGCGCGCGTGGGGATCGGGTCGAATATGTTGCTGATTTGGCAAAAAACTGGACGGTGTTGCGCGGGGTTAAGCAGGCAAGCAAGAAGGTTTCACTGATATTGGCGAACTATCCCAACAAAGATGGGCGTTTGGCGAATGGCGTTGGGCTGGACACACCGCAAGCCACAGTTGATATGTTGCAAATGTTGGCGGATGAGGGTTTGCAAACGTGCGATTTACCAACGAATTCGGATGCCTTGATGTCGATTATTACGTCCGGCCCGACGAATTGGTTGACGGATCGCACCACGCGAACGGGTGGTCAACGGATGGCATTGGATGAGTATTTGACGCATTACAAGGCGTTGCCATTGGCCGTGCGAAGTCAGATAGAAGATCGTTGGGGTGCGCCCGATGCCGACCCGTTTTATGGGGCCGATGGGTTTGCATTGTCGATCTTTGAGTTTGGCAATGTCTGTGTCGGTATTCAGCCAGCACGGGGGTATAATATTGACCCCAAGGACACCTATCATTCGCCTGATTTGGTACCGCCCCATAATTATTTGGCATTCTATTTTTACCTGCGCCATGTGTATGGGTCGCATGCATTGGTGCACATGGGTAAGCACGGAAATTTAGAATGGCTACCTGGTAAGGCGATTGCGCTGTCGGATGAATGTTGGCCCGAAGTGGCGATTGGTGCGACGCCCAATGCATATCCGTTTATTGTGAATGACCCGGGCGAAGGAACGCAAGCCAAGCGCCGCATTTCGGCGGTGATTGTGGATCATTTAACGCCGCCGCTAACGCGGGCAGAAACGTACGGGCCGTTGAAGGATTTGGAAGCACTGGTCGATGAGTATTACGAAGCAGCAGGAGTTGATCCGCGCCGATTGAATCATCTACAACGCGAGATTTTGGCGTTGACGTCAGCCACAGGCATTGATCTGGATGCGGGTATGGCCGGGGATGATCAGGACAATGATTTGGCCAAGTTGGATGAGTATTTGTGCGAATTAAAAGAGGCGCAAATTCGTGATGGGTTGCATATCTTTGGATCATCGCCAAACGGACGGTTGGAGCGTGATTTATCCATTGCATTGGCGCGGGTGCCGCGTGGCGATGGCAAAGGCGAAAATGCCAGCCTTCAGAGGGCGTTAGCGTTCGATCTTGATTTGAAGTTCGATCCGCTGGATTGCCCGATGGGCGAGACATATGGTGGCGCAAAACCGCAGGTTTTGCAGGCGGTTAGTGATGACAATTGGCGCACGAATGGGGATACCATTGAGCGCATTGAAATTTTGGCGGCAAATCTGTTGGACGGTGCGCCTGTTGGGGACTGGCCAAATGCGCGCGTCGTCTTGGACGGCATCCGCCAAACGATCCGTCCGATTGTTGCGCGGTGTGGTGATGCGGAGCGTTTGGGTTTGATGGATGTTTTAAACGGCAAGTTTATTCCACCTGCACCGTCGGGAGCGCCGACACGCGGACGGATGGATGTTTTGCCAACGGGGCGAAATTTCTTCTCGGTCGACAGTCGTGCAGTACCGACGCCGACTGCATGGGCGTTGGGGTGGAAATCTGCGAATCTGTTGATTGAAAAGCACCTGCAAGATCATGGCGATTGGCCGCGTGCGATGTTGTTGACGGCGTGGGGCACGGCGAACATGCGCACGGGTGGTGATGATATTGCACAGGCGCTGGCCTTGATGGGCGTGAAGCCACAATGGGATTCTGCCAACCGTCGTGTGGTTGGGTTTGAGGTTATTCCCGTCAGCGTTTTAGATCGTCCGCGTGTGGATGTGACCTTGCGCGTTTCAGGGTTTTTCCGCGATGCGTTTCCACAGCAAATGGCGCTGGTTGACAGTGCCGCGCGGGCGGTTATGGCGATGGATGAGCCCGATGATATGAACCCTGCGGCGGCGAAGTTTCGTGCCGAGGGTGACGGCGATGGGGCGTACCGTGTATTTGGGTCTAAACCCGGTGCGTACGGTGCGGGTTTGCAGGCGATGATTGATGAAAAACTGTGGGCGAATAAGGCGGATTTGGCAGACAGTTATTTGGAATGGGGATCGTACGCGTATGGCAAGGATGCAGATGGATTGAAGGCGCGGGCGGCGCTAGAGACGCGCTTGTCACAGGTCGAGGCCGTTGTTCAGAACCAAGATAATCGCGAGCATGATATTTTAGACAGTGATGATTATTATCAATTTGAAGGCGGCGCGGCAGCGGCGGTTTCAACGTTGCAAGGGCGAGATCGTCCGATTTATCACAATGATCATTCGCGACCCGAACGACCCGTTATTCGCACATTGGACGAGGAAATTGGCCGTGTGATGCGGTCGCGTGTTGTGAACCCAAAATGGATCGATGGGGTGAAACGGCATGGGTATAAAGGCGCATTTGAGATGGCGGCGACGTTGGATTATTTGTTTGCGTTTGCGGCAACAACGGGTGCCGTGAAAAACCATCATTTTGATATGGCTGAAGCGGCATTTATCGAGGATGATGACACGCGCGAATTTATTGCGCGACATAACCCAGCCGCGTTGCGCGAGATGGCCGCGCGGTTACAAGAGGCGATTGATCGCGGCATGTGGAAACCGAAATCAAATTCGGCGCGAGCGCGGATTGAGGGGTTGTTGTGACAAAGGGTCATTGTCTGTGCGGGGCGGTTTCGTGGGAATATTCGGGGGCTGAAACGTGGGCTTGTTTTTGTCATTGTGATGATTGTCGACGCAATTGTGCAGCACCTGTTGTGGCGTTTATTGGGGTGCCTTTGGATCGATTCAGTTGGACGGGCGCAACACCCAAGGTTTACACATCCAGCAAAGGTGTGGAACGGCATTTTTGTGATACTTGCGGGACGCCGATGGCGTTTCAGGCGGCGCATTATGTAGGTGAAATTCATCTGTATGCGGCATCGATGGAAACACCCGAAGCGTTTACCCCTGAATTTCACGTGCATTACAGAGAAAAACTTGAATGGTTGCATATGGCGGATGATCTGCCAAAGTACCCTCAGTCCAGAACCTAAAGGAAATCCCATGTCAGAAGATACAGAACGTCACGCAATGAAAATGGCCAAGAAGAAAGCCGCGCGCGATAAAATTATGGCGACCAAAACCGATAAGCGTGGTTTGATCATTGTGCATACGGGCAAGGGTAAGGGCAAATCCACCGCCGCGTTTGGGATGATTTTCCGCCATATTGCGCATGGTATGCAATCCGCCGTTGTGCAGTTTATCAAGGGTGGAATGTCCACAGGCGAGCGGGATATGATTTTGGATCGGTTCACCGATATTTGTTCATTCCACACCATGGGCGAAGGGTTTACATGGGAAACTCAGGATAAAACACGCGATACCGAAATGGCACAGGCGGCATGGGCCAAGGCCAAAGATTTGATCCGTGATCCCGCCAATTCGATGGTGTTGCTGGACGAATTAAACATCGCATTGCGTTACGATTATGTGGATGTAAATGAGGTTGTAGAGTTTCTGGTCGAGGAAAAGCCAGAAATGACACACGTTGTTATCACGGGTCGCAATGCCAAGGATGAGTTAATTGAAATTGCCGATATGGTGACGGAAATGGAGCTGATTAAACATCCGTTCCGTTCAGGTGTTAAGGCGCAGATTGGTGTAGAGTATTAATCCGCCGAGGATATTTTCGCGCAATGGGTCAAGGGATTAACATGTCAGATGAAAACCAAGTACCACCATCCGACGCCAGCCAATTATTGGCCGAAGTTCGGAAGCTGAACCAGCATAAATTCGTGCGCGCACACGACAGTTGGATCAGCTTGATTTGGTTTCAGGTTGTGCGCGGATTGGCGTTTGGTCTTGGGTCTGTTTTGGGCGCGACTGTGTTGGTTGCGTTAATTGTTTCCATGCTTGGACAAATGGATTTCATTCCAATTCTGGGCGAATGGGCTGCACAGATTTTGGAAATTTTAGAGGTCGGAAAACCATGAAATTATTGACGATATCGGGTAGCCTGCGAGCAGGCTCGTTCAACCGTTTGTTACTGGTTGAGGCGGCGGGTCATTTTGGCGATGCGGATGTGGTTCAGGCCGATCTTCGCCTGCCGTTGTACGACGGTGATTTGGAAAAAGTACAGGGCATTCCTGTGGCAGTTCAAACATTGGCGGATCAGATTAACGATGCTGATGCGGTGGTAATTTCCAGCCCGGAATACAATCAAGCACCGTCAGGTGTTTTGAAAAATGCATTGGATTGGGTGAGCCGTGTGGATGGAAACCCATGGGCAGGTAAACCCGTGGCGTTGATCCATGCCGCCGCTGGTCGCACGGGCGGGGCGCGGGCGAATTATGCGCTGCGTTTGATGATGGCGCCGTTTGGGGCGGATTTAATACAAGGACCAGAGGTGTTGGTGGCCGGTGCGCATAAGGAATTTGATGACGCAGGGCAGTTGAACAATGAGCATTACGCCAAGGGATTGGCGGCGTTGATGCAAACATTGCGCGGACGTGTTTAGACGATGATGGATCGGCTGAAAAACCTGCTGGCGTCGGCGACCGCGATGCTGTTGGTTGGTATCATCACGATTGCCATCAGTATTGGAATGTTGATTTGGGTTCCGATACGGACGGTTTATCAGCGTTTATTTAAGCGGTTTTAACCCCTATTCCAAATGATGCGCGATTGTATAGCTTTTGGGGAATACTGTTGGTTTACCTTGGATCATGTCCGCCAGCGTTTCGCCGATTTTATGTGCCAATCCTAAGCCGATTTTAAAGCCGCCCATCGCGGCGAATACACCGTCAGCGTTTGGTATTTCCCCCAACATCGGATCGCGGCGGCGTGCCTTGGGGCGTAGGCCAGCCCATGTTTTGATAACAGGTGCCGATTGGATTGTAGGGCAGATTGCGCGAGCGCGGACGATGACGTCGTCCAACAAGTGATCAACTTCATAGGGTTGACCCCATTTATTTTCCGACGTCGATCCCACACTGGTCTTGCCGTCCGCGTGTGGAATGATGTAGACGCCGTTTGCGTATATTTGCGGGGCGATGCCCATGTCGATATCCAGCAGAGCCGCCTGTCCTTTTACGCCAGATCCCATTTGCGTGCCAAAGTGGTAATCGAGCAAATGAAACCCATGGTAGCCGGCCGCCAGAATGATTTGGGGGGCTGTTGCCCTGCCCCATACACCCGAAACTGCACCTGTTTCAAAATCCGTCACACGGGTGTTCTCGCGAAATTCTACATCCAATAATGCGCAAGCACGCGCCAAAGATGCGCAAGCCTTGGAGGGGTAAATGCGTGCAGATAATGTATCGTTGATTAGGCCGAAGGGGGCCGCATTGGGTGCGAGCAATGGGTGATCGTCGACTACGTTCCATTCAAAACCGCCCCATAAAGTTTTTGCTTCTTCGTGGCGAAGGTGTGCGAGTTTTAATGTGCGTTCATCCATAATTGGTGACAGACGTCCGATACGACCGTATCCCGATGAAATGCCGGAGAGTTTATCCACAGTCGCCCAGTGTTTTTCGGCGCTGATCAGAGCATCCAATTGGTATTGCTTTTTAACATGCCATTGATCCGGTGTGTAAGGTGCCAAGGCGCCGACAATACCCCCCGAAGCACCACCACCAATTTCGCCCGCATCCAGCACCAAAACAGACAGGTTTCGCCGCGCACACGCGTAGGCACACGACAGGCCAAAAATGCCTGCGCCGACAATTATAACGTCATGCGATTTGAGCGTTGCCATTAAGGTTCCATGGGCGTTAGGGTTGGTCATCAATTAAGGCATTTTTGCATGAGCGACCAGATCAAATCGGCATCACTTGAATGGCGTGACGGGGATGTGCCGGTTGCGTTGGAATTTGATGATCCATATTTTTCATTGAATGATGGATTATCCGAAACACGGCATGTATTTTTATCAGGGAATGATTTACCCGCGCGGTTTCGGGCCGGGTTTCACGTGGCAGAGTTGGGGTTTGGCACGGGGTTGAATCTGTTGGCTTGTTGGCAGGCGTGGATAGATGCGGGGCACCAAACACCGTTACAGTACACAAGTTTTGAGGCGTTTCCGATGACCTTGTCAGATATGGCACGGGCGTTGGCGTTGTGGCCGACGTTAGGTGGTTTAGCAGATGAAATGTTGCGTCAGTTGACGCAAGGATGGGTGGTTGAGACACCGACGTTGTCCGCACGTATTATCATTGGCGATGCGCGAGAAACGGTGCCGTGTTGGGATAATCAGGCGGATGCATGGTTTTTGGATGGGTTTAGCCCCGCGAAAAACCCCGCGATGTGGGGCGCTGAATTGATGCGCGCAGTGGGGGATCACACCGTTGATCGGGGCAGTTTTGCCACCTACAGCGCGGCAGGTTTTGTGCGCGCCAATTTGGCAACGGCAGGTTTTGATGTTGAACGGATCGCCGGTCATGGACGCAAGCGGCACATGGCCATTGGGGTAAAGCAATGACGGCGGTAAAAACACCACCCAAACTGATCACGTTGATCCTGATCACGGCAGCATCGATGTTGTCGTTGAATATGTTCATGCCATCGCTGAGCAATATGGCCGATGATTTTGGCGTGTCTTATGGCGTGATGAATATCTCGGTTTCGGGATATTTGGCGGTGACCGCTGTTTTGCAAATCATCATGGGCCCCTTGTCCGACCGTTTTGGGCGCAGGCCGGTTTTATTAGGTGGTGGCGCGGTGTTTTGCATCGCGACGTTGGGCAGTATTTTTGCCACCGATATTTGGGTGTTTTTAACGTTTCGCATCCTGCAGGGCGCAATCATTTCAGGTACCGCTCTGTCGCGCGCCGTGGTGCGCGACATGATGGAACCACGCGATGCGGTGAAGGTTTTGGGAACCATTTCAATGGCCATGGCAATCGCACCGATGTTTGGACCGATGATGGGTGGGATTTTGGATGGGCTGTTTGGATGGCGTGCGACGTTTTGGGTTTACTTGTTGATGGGCATTGCGTTTTTGGCGTTGGTTTATGTTGATTTGGGCGAAACCAATTTGACGCCGTCCGAAACGTTCGGCAGGCAATTCGCGACCTACCCGGAATTATTGGGATCGGGTCGATTTTGGGGCTATTCAATTTGCCTGTCCTTCGCGGTGGCCAGTTATTTTGCATTTCTAAGTGGAGCACCGCTGATCGCGAATGAGGTTTTGCAACTGCCACCCTCGCATTTAGGGTTCTACATGGGATCGATCACGGCAGGGTTCGTGACAGGAACGTTCCTGTCAGGTCGTTTATCAGACCGCGTTGGGTTGACCCGGTTGATCGTGTTGGGACGGGTGATCGCGGTTGGCGGGTTATCCGTGGGGTTAGTAGCCGTATTGTCAGGATGGATCAGCCCAGCAACAATTTTCGGAGCCACAATTTTTATTGGCTTGGGAAATGGGTTTTCATTGCCAAGTTGCAATGTGGGCGTCATGTCTGTGCGCGCTGATTTAGCCGGCAGTGCATCGGGATTATCGGGTGCCATGGCCGTGGGGTTCGGCGCAATTTTGGCCACTTTGATGGGGGCGATTTTGACGCCACAAAATGCGGCGTGGGGATTTTTAGCATTCTTGTTGGTCGCCAAAATCATCAGCCTGATAGCGGCGGTTTGGGTGCATTATTTGGAAGAGCGTCCCTATGGGTAAGGGCAATCAGCGCATGGGCATCATGTTGATGATCGCCGCAACATTTGTATTCGCAATGCAGGACGGGATTTCCCGACATCTGGCGGGCGAGTATAACGTGTTTATGGTGGTGATGATCCGGTATTGGTTTTTCGCCGCCTTTGTGATTTTTCTGGCAAAGGCGCGCGTGGGATCCATTCGCAAGGCCGCGCAAACCAAACAGCCCCTACTGCAAGGTTTTCGTGGGCTGTTATTGGTTGTCGAGATTTGTGTCATGGTTTTGGGTTTCGTTTTCATTGGTTTGATTGAAAGTTTGGCGATTTTCACGATTTATCCGCTGATCATTGCCGCGTTGTCTGGGCCTATTTTGGGTGAAATTGTCGGATGGCGGCGATGGGTTGCGATTTTTATTGGGTTCGTTGGCGTCCTGATCATTCTGCAACCGGGGATGGCTGTATTCAGCGTTTATGCGATTTTCCCTTTGGTTTCCGCAATTTTGTTTGCCCTGTATGGATTGCTGACGCGATATGCCGCACGTCAAGACAGCGCCGCGACCAGCTTTTTCTGGACCGGCGTTGTGGGATCGATTGCGATGACGATGGTGGGCGTGTTTTTCTGGGAACCGATGATTGCGCGGGATTGGGCGTGGATGGGGTTATTGTGTGTCACAGGGGCGTTCGGGCATTTCCTGTTGATCAAATGCTACGAAGTTGCAGAGGCCAGCGGTGTACAACCCTTCGCATATTTGCAATTGGTTTTCGGGTCAGCATTGGCCATGACCGTGTTTGGCGAAACATTAAAATCCACCACGGCGATTGGCGCCAGCATCGTCATTGCGGCGGGGCTGTATACATTGTGGCGTGAACGCAGTCAGCGCGATATATCTTGAAAAATACGCAGGGGTAACGTTTTACCTGCGATCCGTGCGCGATAAACATGCAAACTTTCCATCACGCGCATCACGTAATTTCGGGTTTCGCGATATGGGATATGCTCGATCCACTGCAATGCATCGGTATCAGTCGTGCGCGGATCACCGTAGGTTTTGATCCATTCATCCACGCGGTTGGGGCCCGCATTATAGGCCGCGAAAGCCAAGATGTATGAGCCATTATATTTTTCGAACATCCCACCAAGATATGCGGTGCCAAGGGTCGCATTATATTCCCAACTGTCGGTCAATTTTTCGACGTCGTAATCGACGCCGATGTCGTCCGCCACATTGCGAGCAGTTGCCGGCATAACTTGCATCAACCCACGCGCGCCGGCAGGGCTGATGGCGGCCGGGTTAAGTTCGCTTTCGCGTCGCGCGATAGACAGTGCCACCTCTGCTGGTACTGATTTTGCAAATGTTGCCAAATCGGTAAGGGGAAAATACGCGGCTGGCATGATCACGCCACGCCTGACAGCCCGTTTGGCGATGCTGACGGTGGCAAAATCCGCACCAGATTGGCGGGTGTACTCGGCCAACAAAGGCAATTGCGCGAGCGGTAATTTATCCACTAAGTTCACCAAAAATTGCCGCGCCATCGCTGTTTCACCTGCAGCCAACAATATGGTCGCAGCCTGAAAAACGCTATCCTTTACAAACGGTGCCCGTCGCCAGTCGCCAACGGATTCCAGACCCGCCAATGTCGGATCAGGCTTGACACGATTGCGCTGTGCCGAAAGTTGGCCGTAAAAGCTGGTTTGGAATTTTGCACCTTTACGATAGCTTTGCGCGGCATTTTCATAATCTTTGAGCGCCTCGTAAGTTTGCCCAAGCCAATAGCTTGCGCGACCACTGCTGATTGGGGATTTAACGACCGCTTCAAAGTTTTTAAAATGGACAAGTGCTTGGTCTGGGTTTTGCAAGTATTGCAATGCGATATAGCCCGATAACCATTCCAAGTCGGCATAATCTGAACCCGATGTCAGATAATGATACCGCGCCAAATCATAGGCGGCTTGTACATCCCCCGCCCGCATGGCGCGACGCGCGAAACCACGGCGTCGTTTGGCCCATTTCTGAGGGCGGCTCAATTTATTTTCCGCGCCCGTAACCGCAATCAGTGCGTTTTGCGCGGCGTCCCATTCACCCTGTTTGATTAAATACTGAAAACGATCATAGGCGATGCCCGCAGTGTTGATTTCCAATTTTTCAGGCAATGTCCCGCGTTGGAGATCAATTCGAGTTTGAGCATTCGCCCTGTAGCCAATCGGCACCAAGGACAACATTGCTTGGGCTTGTGTCAACGCACCGCGCCACAACAAATTTTCTAAGCGCCGTTGATGCAGTGGCGTCAGCAGGTTTTTAAAACGATCAAGAAAAACTGCTTGTTCCTGCGTGCTTAAATTCAGATCGAGCCATGCATCTGCCGCGACGCTGGGATCAAGGTTAGCGAGCCACAATGCTCCTTGTCCGGTTTGCGCAGGCTGCCCCATAAAAACTCGTCGCATGTCAGGTTTCTTGGTGCGATCCGTGATCGCAAGTTCGGCCTGTTTACGCAACCTTTTCAAACCTGGCCATTGTGGGTTTTGATCCAAAAAATCACGGTACTCGTTCCACTCCCCCTCGCCCGCCCGCAGCCGTGACCACAACACCAGTTTTTGCGCCGCAGGTTGGTTCAAATTTTGCGCAATGGTTTTGGCCTGTTCCCAATCTGATTTTTCAATCATCGACAGCATCGCCAAGGGGGTATTTTCCATCTCTTGCGCCGAGACTGGTGACAAAGTGACGAGGCACGTAAAAATTGCTGATTTAAAAATGTGCGCCATGGTTTTCCTATTTTCAACTAACTCAAAATCTATGCCAGCAACGATTCATTTCAAAGTAACATATTGAAGATCGCACATTTCATAGTACACATCGGCAGTTTTTCGCGTTATATGCGCCTCTGAATCACTTGGTTTAAGGAGAAACCCCATGTTTAAAGGTTCTATGCCCGCGCTTATCACACCGTTTACAAACGGTAAGGTGGATTTTGACGCCCTTAAACACTTGGTTGATTGGCAAATCGCCGAAGGTAGCCACGGATTGGTGCCAATGGGTACAACGGGCGAGAGTGCAACATTGAGCCATGCCGAACACGAAGAGGTTGTGCGTGTTGTTGTTGAACACACCGCTGGGCGCGTACCAGTGATCGCAGGTGCAGGATCAAACAACACCGCCGAGGCGTTACGACTGATGCATTTTGCCAAAGATGTTGGTGCGGATGCGGCGCTGGTGGTGACACCGTATTACAACAAGCCAACGCAACGAGGATTGTATGCGCATTTCGAAGCTTTGAACGTCGTTGGATTGCCCATCTTTATTTACAATATTCCGGGCCGTTCGGTTGTCGACATGACGCCCCAAACAATGGGTGCATTGGCCAAATTGGAATTCATCGTTGGCGTCAAGGACGCAACCGGTTCGATGGATCGCGTGACCCAACAACGCCTTGAATGTGGATCAGAATTCATTCAAATGTCTGCCGAAGATGCCAGTGCGTTAGGGTTCTATGCCCATGGTGGTGTGGGCGCGATTTCTGTTACTGCCAATGTGGCGCCACGTTTATGTGCAGAGTTTCAGAACGCATTAATGGCAGGTGATTTTGCTACTGCGCTAGTACTTCAGGATCGCTTGATGCCATTGCACGAGGCAATTTTCACAGAACCTGGACTGATTGGCGCAAAATATGGTGCGTCGTTGTTGGGTAAATCTGCACCCGATGTGCGTCTACCGTTGACGAATTTGGTGGACAGCACGAAAGCTAAGATACAAGCGGCGATGCGTCACGCAGGTATCTTAAATTAACATTCATGCGCTCCGCGCGGAGATATTTAGACAAAGTAAAAATGCGCCCCGCCGATCCAATCGCGCGGGGCGTCTTTACTTTGACGGCCATCGGCATCTCTGCCTGTACCGCCCCCTACTATTCACTTAAAATAGTTTTTACTTTGTTAAAATATCTGCGGGGTGAATGGGCGCGAAGCGCACAGAGGGGTGCGCGCACCCCTTATGGCCTTGGCAGCGGGCGATAGGTGGATTATATCGCAGTGATTATGGCCAAAAAGAAAATACCAGATAACAACAAGATGATCGTCGAAAATCGGCGGGCGCGTTATGATTACGCGGTCGAAGATGTTTTGGAATGCGGGATCATGTTGATGGGCTCTGAAGTTAAAGCCCTGCGCATTGGTTCCGCCAATATCGCAGAGAGCTATGTCGATATTGAGAAGGGCGAATTGTGGCTAATCAATTCTTACATCTCGCTTTATACGCAGGCTCAAAATTTTGGTCACGAAGAACGTCGACGGCGCAAGTTATTGGTGTCCAAACGCGAAATCGCGAAGTTGTGGCAGGCCAAGGGGCGCGAAGCCATGACAATTATTGCGTTGAAAATGTATTTCAATGACAAGGGCAAAGTGAAATTGTTGATCGGCACCGCCAAGGGCAAAAAGCAGTCTGATAAGCGTGATACAGAGAAAAAACGCGACTGGAACCGCCAAAAATCACGGCTTTTGCGCGAGCATAGTTAATTTTCTTAGGTAATTCCCTTGTTTTGGGCTAAAATTTGCATACTTAAAAAATCAAGGGCTCAATAATGGGTCATTATACAGGGGAATTATATTATGTTACCATTAATCATTCAGCTTGTTTCAGGCGCGATCGGCGGCAACGTTGCGGGCGGCTTACTTAAAAATCTTAACCTTGGTGTTTTGGGCAATTCGGTGTCCGGCATCATTGGCGGTGGCCTTGGCGGTTCAATTTTGGGCGCTATGGGTGCTGGTGGTATGGCCGGCGCGGGCGGCATGGACATCGGATCAATCATCGGTTCAGTTGCATCAGGTGGCGTAGGCGGCGGTGTATTATTAGCTGTTGTTGGCATGGTCAAAAAAGTGATGGCTAAGTAAGCAAATTGAATAAAGGTTTGACGCGCGTTTGGGGATACCTGAGTGCGCGTTTTTCTTTGCCACTGTGTATTAGCTGCGATAAGTATCACGGATGCAAGTAACCGTAACAACAGATTGGCTGGACGCACATATCAAGGACGTTAAAATCCTGGATGCGTCGTGGTATTTACCAACCCAAGATCGCAACCCGTTTCAGGAATTTCAAAATGCACATATCGACGGTGCGCAGTTTTTTGATATTGATTTGATCGCGGACACCGACAGCGATCTGCCGCATATGGTTCCCACAAGCGATGTGTTTGCCGATCATGTGCAACGGATGGGGATTTCAAACGCTGACACGATTGTTGTTTATGACACCCACGGTATTTTCTCGGGGCCGCGCGTGTGGTGGCTGTTTCAAGTTATGGGTCACGAAAAAATATTTGTTTTGGATGGTGGTTTGCCAAAGTGGATACGAGAGGGGCGTGTGGTTTCACAAAACTCCAAAACACCCGTTGTGGGGCAATTTAATGCCATTTTAAACAGAGATGCCACTGTAGATTCAGAGATGATTTTGAATACCAGCGCCCAAGTAATTGATGCACGTCCACCTGCGCGTTTTGCGGGTGAAGCAGCAGAGCCGCGTCCCAATACACGTTCTGGTCATATTCCCAATTCCACTAACATATTTTTTAAATCTGTTTTAGATGAAGGTGGTATTTTGAAATCAATTCCTGCGTTGCGTAAGACGTTCACAGACGCCAGTGTCGATTTAACCGCGCCAATCATCACCAGCTGTGGATCAGGTGTAACGGCGGCAATTTTGATGATGGCGCTAAAACAGCTAGACCACCCAAACGTCGCATTGTATGATGGGTCGTGGTCGGAATGGGGTGCCCGTGATGATCTGCCAATCTCAACCAGTTAAGGACGCGCGACATGCTGTCTTCGTTAAAAAAACAACCCGCCGACCGTATTATCGGTCTTTCTGCCCTTTATAACGCCGATCCACGTGATACGAAAATAGACCTTGGGGTTGGTGTGTATAAGGATGCCAGTGGCAACACGCCAATCATGCGCGCAATTAAAACAGCAGAGCAACGTTTGTGGAACGAAGAGACGACCAAAACATACACCGCGATGATTGGTGATGGTGGGTTTCACAATGCGATGGCCGATTTAATTTTGGCCGACAGCGTTGATCGCAGCCGCGTTTCATATTGCGCCACACCCGGTGGCACAGGTGCGGTTCACCATGTTTTAGAAGTCGTCAAAATGACCGGAACAGGCGCGACCGTTTGGTTTAGCGATCCGACATGGGGCAATCATTTGAGCATCGCAAAGCACGTCGATGTACCTGTGGCAAAATATGCCTATTTCGACACCGAAGCGCGCGCCGTAAATTTTGATGGCATGATGTCCGATCTGCAAAATGTGGCATCTGGTGACGTTGTTGTGTTGCATGGTTGCTGTCACAATCCAACGGGCGCAAATTTGAATGAAACACAATGGCGCCAAGTGGCCGACTTGTTATTAGAAAAAGGCGCCATCCCATTTATCGATATTGCTTACCAAGGTTTTGGTGACGGTTTGGAAGAAGATGCATTTGGTACACGCCTGTTGGCGAGCATGTTCCCAGAGATGTTTATCGCGGCCAGCTGTTCCAAGAACTTTGGTATTTACCGTGAGCGGTGTGGCTTGATTTTAGCGATTTCTGCGGATGCAGACATATCGGCGATCACACAGGGTAACCTGTCATATGTAAACCGCCAAAACTTTAGCTTTCCGCCTGATCACGGGGCACGTTTGGTGACCATGGTTTTAACTGATCCAGAATTGCGAGCCGATTGGACCGCAGAATTGGAAGAGGTACGTTTGGGCATGTTGAATGCACGTCGTAAATTGGCAGATGCATTGCGCGCCGAATGTGGGTCTGATCGTTTTGGTTTTCTGGCAGAGCATCGCGGCATGTTTTCACGCATTGGCGCAACAGAGGCACAGGTCGATCAATTGCGTGAGGACCATGGGATTTATATGGTATTCGATGGCCGCCTAAATATTGCGGGCGTCCGTGTCGATAAGATCGAAACGATTGCCAAGGCCATCATCGCGGTTGGTATTTAAAGCCCTAAAATGGATAATGCCGTTGCAAGGCGGCCTTATCCTGATCTGCGATTTTCAACAGGTTATCTGGACCTGACTGACTGAATATTGAAATGTCGTTGTAATACGGATTTTCGATGTCCCACATCAAACCCAATGATTGCATCACCTCTTCCAGCACAATCGCCTGAAGTTGCACGGGGTCTGTCAATGTGTTGCTGATTGTCACACCTGCGCGCATGATATTATAATTCTGATTAGCATAAATTCTGGTGCGTGCATTTTGCGCCTTTAGACCGTTCATGCCCTTTAACGAGACCCCCTTGATCAGAAAATTAGGGCCTTGGGGTTGGATGATGTGAACTTTGATCCATGCATTTTTCGCCTTGCGGCCAGAGACATAGCGCAGTTTGAGGTTGGCACCGCTGTCATTGATCATTTGCACACTGCGTTGCAGTGCGGTGGTTACGATTTTTTCTTGTTCTGGCGAGGTGCCGTTTTGAACTTGGGCCAATCCGACGGTTAATTGATTGCTGAGGAATGCTGGCCAGCGAGCTGGCTTTTCTTGGCATGGGGCATCTACTTTGGCCTTGCAGGTTACGGCCTTGTAAAATTGTTCATCCGTCAGCTCTCCATTGGAAAACGTGTAATCCTGTGCAAAGGCTGTTCCAATGAGCGTCAGGAAGATTGCGGTGCCGATAATGATGGTTCTAAGTAACATGATTGATCCTTTCATCTTAGATAGGGTGCAATCGGCAAAACTCAAATAATCGACCTGCATCTTCTTGCGCAATCAGCGCAAAGCCGCTAACAGCGCGCTACCCTTAGTGGGGAAAGTATCCGCAACCTTTTCAAAACGGAGTTCAAAAATGAACCGTGGTTTTATCCTTGGCGTTATCGCCATGGCGGCGATTGTCGTCATTTCAAATATATTAGTGCAATATCTGTTGGGCAATTGGCTGACATGGGGGGCATTCACCTATCCGTTTGCATTCCTTGTAACGGACATCATGAACCGCCTGTATGGCGCATCCAATGCACGCAAAGTTGTGTTGGTGGGCTTTGTGGTTGGTGTTATCAGCTCGTTCATTGGTACGCAGATTGTGGGCGAATTTGGACCCTTGGTCACCTTGCGGATTGCAATTGGTTCTGGCGTTGCATTTCTGGTGGCGCAGTTAGTTGATGTGTTTGTGTTTAACAAATTGCGGGCAGGAAAATGGTGGCGCGCGCCGCTGGCGTCCACTTTGGTAGGGTCTTCTTTGGACACGGCGTTGTTTTTCACCATTGCGTTTTCCGCCATGTTCATCAGCATCGAACCGTCAAACGATGTGTCATGGGCGGGTGAGATGATTCCGATGCTGGGACTTGGTCCTGTTGTACCGCTGTGGGTGTCGTTGGCGGTGGCTGATTGGTTCGTCAAATTATCATTGGCGCTGATTGCGTTAATCCCGTTTCGGATGCTGGTCAACAAGTGGCAGGGCACGACCGCATAGCCCCGGCGATACAAAAAAATTGAGAAAGTTCTTGGACTTTTTGCAAAGTCGTTGCATGATTCGGTTATCGGGCGAAACGCCACGGTCATGTAACTATCGAAAGGAGGTCCTATGATTATTGGGAAAAAAGAGCAGCTGGTGAAGGATACGAGCGAGGTACACGTTTAGGGGGCAGCCCCCCAATCGCAGACCTGGCTCCAAAGCTAACGCTTTGCTTGCCACCTCTAAATCTCGAGAGAAGCCCGCATCCCTTGGTGCGGGCTTTTTCATTTGCTATAAGATCCCCATGATACAGATCACCGACACCATCCAAATTGAAGACTGGGAAATAACCGAGAGTTTTATGCGATCCTCTGGCCCGGGTGGTCAGCATGTGAATAAGGTGTCGACAGCCGTCGAATTACGGTTCGAAGCAGGGCGATCGCCGAACCTGCCAGAGCATGTAAAGGTACGATTGCGTAAGTTGGCAGGACGCAAATGGACCAAAGATGGGGCGATTGTTATAACGGCAGAAAAGCATCGCTCGCAACCAATGAACCGTGCCTTGGCGCAAGAGAAGTTGATCGAATTGATCGTTGAGGCCACAAAGCGCCCCAAGTTTCGTGTGAAAACAAAACCAACCAAAGGATCGCAGCGGCGGCGCATGGACAGCAAGACAAAACGTGGCCAAGTGAAGGCGCTGCGTGGGCGTGTCGACGACAGCTAACATGAGTGCGCAAGCGCACATTATTATATGCTTGGGCTGATCGCCCAAACGGATTGCTCCGCAGGAGATACTTAGACAAAGTAAAGACGGGTCATTTGGTCTTTAATTCTTGGGGGAAAAGGCCTAGAAGGCGCGAAACCCTGATAGGATTACTCAATGGCTAAGTTCACAACAATTGCTGATTTTTCGCGTCGTTTACGTATGCCAGATCGCAGCCCTGATTATGCACCAATGACGCCGATGCAGGCCAAGACGGATGTTTTGTCTGGATTGACCGTTGCATTGGCATTGGTGCCAGAGGCGGTTGCATTTGCGTTTGTGGCGGGGGTTGAACCGTTGGTTGGGCTTTATGCCGCGTTTATTGTTGGCTTGATTACCGCTGTATTTGGTGGGCGCCCTGGTATGATTTCGGGCGCGACCGGTGCATTGGCGGTTGTGATGGTGGCCTTGGTTGCGGATCACGGGGTTCAATATTTGTTTGCGACCGTTGTTTTAATGGGGATTATTCAGGTACTGGCGGGTTTATTCAAATTGGGCAAGTTCATGCGTCTGGTGCCACATCCGGTGATGCTGGGGTTTGTGAATGGATTGGCGATTGTTATTTTTCTGGCACAGATGGAAAATTTCAAATCCGTTGATGCCAGCGGGCAACATGTTTGGATGACGGGTGTCACATTGTGGATCACATTGGGTTTGGTTGCGCTGACCATGTTTTTGATTTGGGCAACGCCGAAAATTACCCGCGCTATTCCAGCGCCATTGGTGGCGATTGGATTGGTTGCAGGTTTGGTGATTTATTTTGACATACAAGTGCCGCGCGTTGTTGATTTGGCGTCGGTTAAAGGTGGATTGCCACAATTTGCCATCCCTTCTGTGCCGTTTACGTTAGAAACGCTGTACATCATTTTACCATATGCCCTGATATTGGCCGCGATTGGTTTGATTGAAAGTTTGCTGACACTGAATTTGGTTGGTGACATCACCGGCAAAAAAGGTGGCGCGAGCCAAGAGTGTTTAGCGCAAGGCGGGGCGAATATCGTTACTGGGTTTTTTGGTGGCATGGGCGGTTGTGCGATGATTGGGCAATCAATGATCAATGTGAATTCCGGGGGGCGTACACGATTGGCCGGCATTTCAGCGGCTTTGTTTTTGTTGGTCTTTATATTGTTCGCCAGCGGGATTATCGATTTGATTCCATTAGCCGCATTGGTTGGTGTAATGTTTATGGTCGTGATCGGTACATTCGCATGGCAATCATTGCGCCTGATGAGGCGCATTCCGATGTCTGACGTTTTGGTCATTGTTGTTGTAACGGCGGTGACTGTTTATTCCGATTTAGCGACCGCTGTTGTTGTTGGTGTTATTATTTCTGCATTGGTTTACGCATGGAATGCGGCATCCCAAATTCACGTTACGTCCCACGATTCGACCACCGAAAAAGGCGCGATTGTTTATGAATTGTCAGGGCCATTGTTTTTTGGGTCAACGACGAAATTCATCGACTTGTTCAATCCAGAAACAGATCCAGATACAGTCATTATTGATTTCGATGGGTCCCGCGTTGTAGATCACAGTGCATTGCAAGCGATCGATGCTGTGGCCGCGAAATACGAAGCCGCAGGCAAGCGTTTGATGTTGCGTCATTTGTCACGTGATTGCCATGCATTATTGGCCAAAGCGGGACAATTGATTGTCGATGCCGATGATGATCCAAGTTATCGTATTGCGACAGATTACGGTATTCTGTCCGGAAATATCAGCGGACATTAGGAGTCAAAGTCATGTCTACAATTGTTGCCGCCCTTTATCATTTCACTAAGTTTGCAGATCACAAAGCCTTGCAACAGCCATTGTTGTCTTTGTGCCGTGCGCAGGGGATTAAGGGATCGTTGTTGTTGGCCTATGAAGGCATAAACGGCACCATCGCGGGGTCACGCGGGGGTATCGATGCGGTTTTGGCGCATCTGCGCGCCTTGCCCGGATGTGATGATTTAGAGCACAAGGAAAGTTTCGCAACGCAAATGCCATTCAACCGTATGAAGGTACGATTGAAGAAAGAAATTGTGACGATGGGGCAACCCAACATCGATCCAACAGTTAACGTTGGCAACTATGTTTCGGCCAACGATTGGAACGATTTAATCACCCAAGACGACGTGGTGGTGATTGATACGCGCAACGATTACGAAGTGGCGATTGGCACCTTTCAAGGCGCGATCGATCCTGAGACCAAGAGTTTTGGCGAATTTCCCGCGTGGTGGGAACAGAATAAATCGCGGTTTCATAACAAACGCGTAGCGATGTTTTGCACAGGTGGTATTCGGTGCGAAAAATCGACGAACTACCTGTTGAACGAAGGTGTGGACGATGTTTACCATCTGAAAGGTGGTATCCTGAAATACCTTGAGGAAGTACCCCAAGAGGAGAGTACATGGGATGGGGAATGCTTTGTTTTTGATGCCCGCGTGTCCGTTAAGCATGGGCTGCAAGAGGGTAAATATGACCTGTGCTATGCTTGTCGCATGCCGTTGGCGCCTGAAGATTTTGAACGACCTGAATTTGAAAAGGGCGTTTCCTGTCATCAATGTTGTGAAACCACGGATGATGAACGCAAAGAGCGTTTTCGTGAGCGCCAGCGCCAAGTTGAATTGGCAGACAGACGTGGCAAGCATCATATTGGCTAGAGGCATCCGATGATCGAAATTACCACAGGATTGTTGGTGATCCTGTTTTTTGTTGCCATGACGGCCGGTTTTTTTGACGCCATTTCGGGTGGAGGCGGATTGCTAACTGTTCCCGCACTTTTGATGGCGGGCGTGCCCCCGTTGATGGCCTTGGGAACCAACAAGTTCCAAGGAGTATTTGGCACGGCCACCGCCACAATGACATTCGCCACAAAGGGACATTTGGATTTACGCCGATTGTTGCCCATTGCGGTCGGATGTTTTGTGGCCTCTGTTGTGGGAGCGTTTACGGCATCGTTTATCCCACAGGATGCATTGGCGTATGTGTTGCCTGCTGTGTTAATTTTTGTCGCACTTTATTTTGCTTTTGCACCTGATTTGTCAAAAGGAGCGCGTCAACCGCGTGTTTCACCGCTGATCCTGTCGGCAGTGGCGTTGCCTTTTGTTGGGCTTTACGATGGTATTTTTGGACCCGGAGCTGGGTCATTTTATATGCTTATTTTACTGGGTCTTGGGGGGTTGAGTGTTTTGCAGGCTACCGCACAGACCAAATTATTCAATTTAGCATCCAATTTGGGCGGTTTGATTGGCTTTGCGTTGATGGGTGCGATTGCGTGGAAAATCGGCGTGACGATGGCTTTGGGCCAAATCATTGGCAGTAACCTTGGGGCGCGCATGGCCATGAAAAAAGGTGCCGCATTAATTCGCCCGCTTTTGGTTACGATTTGCATTCTGACCGCTTTGAAATTGTTGGTTGCGGGTTGAAATTAGGTCCGCCAACTCTTGGAGCTTCTCCAACACCATCTGTTTTTTAAGCGGTTTTGTCAGATAATCATCCATACCGACGTCTAGGAATCGTTCCTTGTCGCCGGGCATTGCGTGGGCGGTCAGTGCGACGATAGGAATGCGCGCGTGGCGATCTAAGTTTTCGGTTTGGCGGATCAGCACAGTTGCCTCCATGCCATCCATTTCTGGCATGGAAATATCAGTAAAAATCAAATCAGGGCGCTTCTTTAACACTAAATCACACAGCTCTTGGCCATTGTTGACGATCGTCAGGTCAATATTTTCGCCTTTCATCATCTTTCTGAAAACCAATTGATTGGTTTTGTTGTCCTCGGCCAGATAGACAATGAGCGTTGCACGATCTTTGGGTGTTTTATCCGTTTTCGGATCTTTGTAGAAAGGCGAATCGATTGGCATTTCATAGAACGCGTTCAGAGATTTATACAGATCGCTGCGCAATGTTGGTTTTTGAAAGCTGGCATTGAATAGAACACGATCTTGGCTGATGGTATTTCGTGACGTACTTGAACTCATCGCGATTAGGGTGCCCTTAAACCCATTGTCACGCAGTTTTTGTGCCAATGTTGGACCGTCCATGTCAGGCATGCAATGATCGGTAATGATCAGGTCATATTTTCCATCGTTCATAAAGTGGTTCAACGCGGAAATTCCGCCTGAGAAACAATCCACTTCGAGCCCGAGATGTCCCAATTGTTTTTGCAGAATTGTGCGGTTTTCTGCGATGTCATCAACGACCATTGCACGGCGCAATCCGTTCGTTAATTTAGGGAGCTGTTGCATTGGATCGTCAAGGGAGGGCAATGTAACCTTGAAGCCGAAAACCGATCCTTCGCCGTAAACTGAATCAAGCCATACTTCGCCATCCATTAATTCGACAAGGCGCTTGGAAATAGCCAAGCCAAGGCCTGTGCCTTCGTTTTTGCGATTTTCCTCTTCGTCGACCTGCTTAAATTCGCCAAAGACGTGATCAATTTTATCTGCTGGGATGCCGATACCAGTATCCTGAACCGTGACGTGCAGGCAATGGCCATCCTTATCATCAATACCAATGACCCTGACCGTGATATGGCCCGTTTGCGTAAATTTTATCGCGTTGCTAATCAGATTCAACAAGATTTGGCGAATGCGCCCACCATCACCAAGGAATGTGGCCGGCGTAAACATGTCGTAATCGATGAGAAGAACCAATCCTTTGTCACTGACTTTACTTTCAAGAAGCATCGACACTTCGTGAATGCATTCTTCGAAATTGAACGGTTCTGGAAACAATTCCATTTGGTTTGCTTCGATCTTTGAGTAATCCAAGATGTCGTTGATAATGATCAACAACGCCTCGCCAGAGTTTTTGATCGTCTGCATAAACAGACGTTGTTCATTGTCCAAATTGGTTTCGCTGAGCAGATCAGCCATGCCGATCACTCCATTCATGGGTGTGCGGATTTCATGGCTCATGTTTGCAAGGAAGGCCGATTTCGCGCGGTTGGATGCCTCTGCCTCACGATGTGCCTTTTCAAGCGCGTATTCGCGTTCCTTTTCCAGCGTGATGTCAACACGATAAGAAATCACATCGTCAGATGCTGTGCGACGTTCGATCAGCCGCACCCAGCCTCCATCGGGTTTTCGCAAAATCGGTGATGGAAATTCATTCCGTAGCCACGCATCTTCGCGTGCATCGATCCAATCTTGGGTCGGTTCGCCATTGGTCGATATCAGATCGTGGTTTATCCCTGCCCGTAAAATTTCATCGCGTTTCGCGCCCTCAATCAGCAGTGGCCGGATTGTCGTATAGTTTTCAAAATATGCATTGTTAGCGGTTACTAAACGATGCTCTGCGTTGAAAACCGCGAAACCGTCGGGCATGACGGCAATCGCATCTTTCCAACGCTTGACGGCGCATTCTAACGTGTCTGCATTTTCGGCAATTTGCACACTTTGATCATTTACCAATTTACGTAAATCAGCATTTTCCGTTTCCAGTCGCGCAATTTTATCCGCTAAATCCTGTTCGTTTTCCAATGCCAGCCCTTAATTGTCATTTAGGGTCTTTTGTCGCTTTATACTTATTGTTGCGTTAATTTTCGCTGTCTCAATTCGGAAATTCCCTTAAAGTTTTATGCAATGCGATCCGATAATGATGTCCGAGTGCGTTGCAGGATTGGGATCTCTTTCACTGGCAGATGCACAATTGCGCTGAACGCACTGGCGCCAATGCCGACCCACCACACAACTGTATAGTTACCATAAATGTCATATAATGCGCCGCCCAGCCAGACGCCCAAAAACGATCCAAGTTGGTGGCTAAAGAAAACGATTCCGTACAAAGTACCCATGAATCGCAATCCATAAATATACCCAACCAAACCAGAGGTAAGCGGCACAGACGCCAACCACAACAGTCCCATGGTGATCGAAAAGGTTACCACCGTCAGTGGCGTCATAGGTAACAGAATGAACAGGATCGCGATGATGGTACGACAGGTGTAAATCACCGCCAACAAGTTCTTTTTCTGAAAACGTTTGCCAAGGTATCCCGCCGTGATGGTTCCAATAATGTTTGCTCCACCAATCAATGCGATGGCGAACGCACCAAGGGCACTGGTGGTTGTCACACCCATACTTGCAAGAATACCATCGCCGGAAATTTGGGCGCTCATTTCAGTGACAAATGCGGGGAAGTGCGCGGTGACAAATGCCAACTGAAATCCACAAGAAAAGAAGCCCAGAAAGATCAACGAGAAACTGGGGTCGTAAAACGCCTTTTTCAGAATTTGCGTTAGCGTCTCTTCTAGTGCGGGTTTGGTATCGATTTCGGGGGCTTTTAGGATCGGTAACAATGACAGCGAAGCAATAATAACGCCCGCAAAGATAAGGAAAACGCTTGCCCAATTGAACATCCCCAACAGGTATTCCGCCAAGAGAGGTCCAATTATTTGACCAATAGATCCCACGGCTGTGGCAATGCCCATCGCCATTGATCGATGTTCGTCCGATGCCGCCCGCCCCACGATAGCCAAAATAACACCAAAACCGGTGCCCGCGACACCGAAACCCACAAACAAAGCATAGAATTGATGTTGCCCGGGGGTGATTGCATAACTGGACAGGATTAAGCCGACTGCATAAAAAGCCACGCCCAACAGGATTGCTTTGCGGTCGCCAATTTTTTCCGCAATCGCGCCGAAAATCGGCTGTCCGATCCCCCACGCAAGGTTTTGAATCGCAATCGCCATAGAAAAATCTGACCGTGCCCATGCGAATTGGTCAGCGATGGGGATTTGAAACACACCAAAGGATGCACGGATACCAAAGCCGATCATCAGGATCAGCGAGGATGCAACCAGTACAGGCGTAATTAAGCGGTTTGATTGGCTTTGCATTTGGGTGTCCCTCTTTGGTTGAAACAACGTGGTTAAATTGCTAGGTCAAGTCAAAGGGTTTTAAAGGCGTGAACAGTTGAAGCCGATTGAAATATACAATGCCCGTGTCGCCAATGGTGAATTACGCCAAGACAGCGATCAATTGCAAACGCTGCAAGCCTTGCAGGATTTGGCCGTGGAAATAGAAGGCTATAAGCCGCGTTCAAAATGGTTGATGTCGGGATTGTTCGGTGTACAGGCACCGCGCCCCAAGGGGCTGTATATTTATGGCGGTGTCGGACGGGGTAAATCCATGTTGATGGATTTGTTTTTTGACGCTTCGCCGCTTAGGCGAAAACGCCGAGTTCATTTTCATGCCTTTATGCAGGAAGTACACGAAAACCTGCATGCTGCCCGTCAAACAGGTGTCGAGGATGCTATTCGTCCCGTCGCCGAAAAGATCGTAAGCCAAGCCAGTTTGTTGTGTTTTGATGAAATGCAAATCACCGACATTACCGACGCAATGATTGTGGGACGGTTGTTTGAGTTTTTGTTTGATGCAGGTGTGATTGTCGTTACCACATCCAATCGTCATCCAGATGAGCTGTACAAAAGCGGCCTGAACCGCGATCTGTTCCTGCCGTTCATCGGATTGATCAAAGAGCGCCTGACAATCCACAATTTAGACAGCAAAACGGATCACCGCCAAAATCGATTAATGGGAAGCCGCCGTTATTTTCACCCGCTTGGCGCAAATACCAGCAGTGAAATGGATGCCATTTGGAATGATTTAACCCAAGGCGAAGATCAGCCCATTGTCCTGCGTCACAAAAAACGGGAAATTTTAATACCACATCACCGCAACGGCATCGCGCGCGTCAGTTTCGCAGATTTATGTCAAAAACCGTTGGGGCCTGGGGATTATTTATTAATCGCGGAATCTTTTCGATTGTTGATGATGACCGACGTGCCAAAATTATCGCGCAATAACAACAACGAAGCAAAACGGTTCGTAACCCTGATCGATGCGCTGTACGAAGCACATGTCAAAGTTTTAATCAGTGCAGATGCCGCACCTGGGCAACTGTATCAAGCTGGATCAGGCGCGTTTGAGTTTGAAAGAACGGCCAGCAGGTTAGAAGAAATGCAATCTGACGAATGGGGTCTTGACCAAGGCTAAATTACGGCTAGAATAAGGCAAGATTAATTTTATACAAATTTTAATACCTCAGTTCCATACTGCAAAAACTAACAAGATGAACATGGAAGCACTGGCGAATGGGAACTGAACGTTCGCCAAACCCTGACTTGTTCGCGCAACTTAAAGTGGAGGTTATTATGTCTGCATCAACCATTTATATCAAAACACGCGGTATTCCGATCCGTGGCGCTTGTGTAACCCTTGCATACAAAGAGGGTGGCATGTCCGGCACATTGACCACAGACAACACGGGCAAAGCGACGATAAACCATATCGCGTCAGGACCTGCTGAAGTGATCGTAAATGGCCACAAATCTGCCATAATTACGCTTCCTTGCACGTGTTCGGTCGAACTCTAGACACTAGAATCACTTGTGTGAAACACACACTGCCCCACAACGGCTCGATGCCGTTGTGGGGCAGTTTCGTTTTAGGTATTTAACCTGCGCGACGTAACTTTAACAACAAATCTTCGTTCGCTTTTGCATCAGGAACCATACCGCGTGAGGTTTGGAATTTACTGATGGCGTCGTATGTTTTGGGACCGATAATGCCGTCAGCTTCGCCGACATCAAATCCCAATTTATTCAGCAATTCCTGCACTTCGATCTTTTGCTCAAACTTTAGCGCACCTGGGCCACGTGGCCATTCGCGAACAAACGGACCCTTGCCGGCGATCCGATCCGCCAAATGACCAACCGCCATCGCATAAGAATTCGCGTTATTGTAACGCTTGATGACCGAAAAGTTTTTGAACACCACGAATGCGGGGCCGTCGGCACCAGCGGGCAGGAAGACAGAGCCTTCGCCGTAATTGGGGATTTTGCCGCCATTCATTGTGCGCAAACCCAATTGTGTCCAGCGCGCCGGAGTTGCTTTGACTTTCAATGACGCATTGCCGTAATTAAACCCTGCTGGCAATTTGACCTCTACGCCCCATGGTTGATTGTTCTTCCACCCAAATTTGGACAGGTAATTCGCCGTCGAGGCCAGCGCATCCGCTGGATTGCGTGGATCCCAAACATCGCGTTTACCGTCGCCAGTAAAATCTTGGGCATAGGCTTGATAGCTGGTTGGGATGAACTGTGTATGTCCCATCGCACCCGCCCATGACCCCATCATTTTATTGGGGGTGATGTCACCGCGTTGAATAATGCGTAACGCTTCGAGCAACTGTTGGCGCCCAAATTTTTCGCGGCGGCCCTCGTAGGCTAGTGTCGATAATGCCTCGATAATGTTGATGTCACCCATTCGCTGACCGTACGAGCTTTCTAGCCCCCAAATCGCCACGACCACTTCGGCATCCACGCCATATTTCTTTTCGATCTGTTTTAAAACGCGCGACTGAGCGTTAAAATTGGCCTGCCCGTTGGAAACGCGCTTGGGCGATGTCGCCGTGTCCAAATAATCCCAAATTTCGCGTGAAAATTCCGCCTGCTTGCGATCTGATTTAACGACGCGCTTGTTCAATGTAATGCCACGAAAAGCCTGGTCAAATGTGCGTGCAGAAATGCCCTTGGCCAAGGCCTGTACACGAAAGGATTTAACCCAGTTCTGAAATCCGATTTGGCTTTGCGCCACTTGTATTTCCTGTGTCTCGTTGGGATCTGCTTGAATCGGGCTTGCACTTATAGCCAGCCCAACGACGAGGGCTGTTGTAAATCTGCTCATGTTTCTCTCCTGCTCGAGATTATTATTTTTATTGCGTTTAATCTAAGCCAGCAATTCATGCAAAACAATGGGTCGTTTGCTGTGCGCATATTTGCGCCGATGTTTGGTTTGATACTGCGCGTTTACATCACTATGTAATTTGTTTGTAACCTTGTTGGCGAATTCTCCCAAGAACGCTGATAGTTCCGGGATGAATTTTTGACGGCATGCCACTATTTTGGGTGCAAAAATGATTCAGACCTCTATATGAAGTCCAAGCCAAAATGAGTAGCATACGCTGAATAGGACACAGAAGTGCTTTGATGAAATGATACATGCACACGCAAAGGCGGCGGCTGTTTTTGAGGCGATGCCAAATGATACACGAAAAAGTGCCATGGCGTTGCGTGCATTAATTGCACGTGAGGCGGAAGGATTGGATGTGCAGGAGTGCCTGCGGTGGGGGCAACCCACTTATATTGCACCCAAAGGTTCGATGTTGCGGATTGGAATTGCCAAATCTGGTGATGTTGCCTTGTTCGCGCATTGCCAAACCACCATCATTTCCGATTTTGCCGCGCAATTTGGTGCGGATTTTTGGATTGAGGGTAATCGCGCGGTGGTGTTTCCAACCACCGCGGATATCCAGCCTGAAAAATTACGTCTGATGGTCGCGCACGCACTGCGATACAAAGAGAACCGTATTTAGCGGTTCTTTTTACGTTTACCTTTGTCTTTGGAACGCGCGACACGGCGACCCTTATGACTCTTTTGACGGCCAGAGCCTTTGGGCATTGCCTCGCCGTTCAGTTCCAACATTTCCAATGTCAGCCCACCTGTCAGAGCAGTTGCGTCAACCAAAGAAACCTTGCACGGCATACCGACGGCGATGATGCGATTGCTTTCTTCGCCCTGTAGGGTGCGTTCGCGTTCGTTAAAACGCCAGTATTCGCGACCCAATTGTGATAGCGGAATAATCCCATCCGCACCTGTATCGTCCAATTTAACAAACAGACCAAACTTGGCGATTCCAGACACCCTGCCTGTGAATTCTGCGCCAACACGGTCGGCCAAAAATGCGGCCAAATAACGATCAGTTGTATCACGTTCAGCCAACATGGAACGGCGTTCCGTGGTGGAAATCCATTCGCCGGTCTCTTGCAAAACCGCCTCTTCTTCTTGTGACAAACCATCATCGCCAAAATTATGTGCGGACACCAATGCGCGGTGTACAATCAGATCGGCGTAACGGCGAATTGGGCTGGTGAAGTGTGCGTAACGGCGCAGATTTAGGCCAAAGTGACCAAAATTGGACGGACCATAGTATGCCTGTGTCATGGACCGCAGAACGGACATGTTGATGATTTCCGCATCTTCGGTATCTTCGGCCGCGGCCAGCAGTTTGTTAAGGTGTATGGTTTTCAAAACCTGACCTTTGGCAAAATCCAAACCGGCAGCTTCGGCAGTTTCGCGCAACACTTCCAGTTTTTCAGGCGTGGGTTCTTCGTGAACGCGGTACAACAGGTTTTTTTTCTTAGCTTCCAATGTTTCGGCGGCACAAACATTTGCCGTGACCATAAATTCTTCGACCAGTTTATGCGCATCGAACCGTGCGCGGAAATCGACGGATAAAACTTTGCCCTCGTCGGACAAAATGATTTTGCGTTCTGGCAAATCAAGATTCAGTGGTTGGCGTTCATTACGCGCAATGGTCGCGCTTTGATATGCCGCAAACAGGTCGGCCAAAGGGCCCGTTAGTGGTTTGGTGGCATCGTCGTAAGTGCCTTCAAACGCTGCTTGGGCTTGTTCATAGGACAAGGCGGCGGGGGATCGCATCAGGCCACGGTGAAATTCATGATCCAGCTTTGCGCCTTTGGCATTCAATTTGATCCGAACGGCCATACAGGCACGATCCACACCTTCGTGCAGGGAACACAGATCGCCAGACAACGCATCAGGCAACATTGGCACCACGCGATCTGGGAAATAGGTCGAGTTACCGCGTTTGCGTGCCTCTTTGTCCAATTTCGATCCTGGGCGGACGTAATGTGCAACATCGGCAATAGCGACCCAGACAATGTGACCGCCAACATTCGCGGGGTCTTCATCGGGCGCGGCACAGATGGCATCATCGCGGTCACGGGCATCGAACGGATCGATCGTGAACAATGGTAAATGGCGCAGGTCAGTGCGATCACCCAGTGCGACAAGTTGGGCCGCTTCGGCCTCGATGATGACATCATCGGGGAAGTGGTCGGGGATTTCATGTTGATGAATGGCAATCAGCGAAATTGAACGTGGCGCCATGGGATCGCCCAACACCTCCATCACACGCGCAGACGGCAGACCCATACGCGCCTTGGGGCCAATTTGTTCTGCTTCGACCAATTCACCATCTTTGGCACCATTGGCATCGCGGGATGATATTTTGTATTCGCGGGTACTTTTCTTATCCACGGGAACCAAACGACCACCTTCGGATCCAAGGCGGTAAATACCGATCACCAAATCGGGGCCTGAACCAATACGACGAATAAGGCGTGCTTCTAGATCATGATCTTGTCCCTCAACAGGCGAAATTCGGCACAGGATGCGATCACCGACGGTCAGGGCTGGGTCGTCTTTTTTGGCGATGAACAGGATACGGGGGCGGTCGTTTTCACTGTCCCATTCAGCGGGCTCTGCCCAAAGGTCACCGGCACCGTCCAATTCGGACACACGCAAAACGGACACGGGCGGCAATTCGCCTGCACCACGAAAGGCACGGCGTGATCCAGAAATTAGGCCGTCAGCACGTAATTCGCGCAACATGCGCTTCAATTCAGTGCGTGCATCCCCTGTAATTGAGAATGCTTTAGAAATGTCACGTTTTGACGCTTTGTCAGGATGCTCTTGCACCCATTTCAAAATGTCTTCTTTGGAGGGAAGTTTGTTCATGCCTGCTCTCTATCACGCAAGGATGGGCGGTGTCATGGCCTTTGTAGCGCAAATAAAACCCGTTCTTGCAACCTGCACATGATGTAATTAGGTGCTATGTAACAGCGCAGTGGTGTGGCGGTGTTTTTCAGAAGGAACGTAATGCGCGAAACATTCGGAATTCTTGTTTTATTTGCGGGCTGGGTCGTATTGGGTATGACTGGCAGTGGTACAATTCTGAAGGACTGGGATTTTGGCATGGATGCAGTCGAGATCGAAGATTACATCCGTAATGGTGCCCAAGCGAAAATCGGCAAAACCACCTATGGTGTGGAAACATCGGTTTCGGGTCGTGATATTGTCGTTTCCGGCACCGTCGCCAGCGATATAGAACGCGCCGCGATTTTGGCAAACTTGGATGACACCCATGGACGCCGCCGTGTTTTGGACAACCTGACCCAAATAGCAATAGCAACACCATATATTTTTCGTGGTAGTAAAACCGCAGACGGCATGTTTTTCAGTGGAAACGCACCAACGCAAAACACGTTGGCGAACATTATTGGATCCGCAGACAGCGACCTGACATTGGCAGGCGGTATGCCAAGCACGCAATGGCCAGATTTTGTTGGCACGGGTGTGCGGGGTATTTCGATGCTGCAAAATGGTGCTTTTGATATATCAAACCGTCATATTTCAGTATCGGGATTGGCGCGTACCCTGGAAGAAGAAAAGGCCGTTCGACAGGTTTTTGCAACATTACCTGCGGGCTATACCGCCAGCGTTGATTTAAAAGTTGTGCCAACAATTCCGTATGTTTTCAGTGGCACCAAGAATGGCACGACTGAAACCTTTGGGGGATATGTTCCATCTGCCGCTGCGCGTGGTGGGTTGGCGGGGTTAATTGGTGATGCGGCCCAAGAATTAAAACCAACTGCTGGCATGCCCGACGAAAATTGGATGTCGGTTGTTGGCGTTGGCATCCAAGCCTTAAAAGGTTTGAACGATGGTGAACTGAGTGTGGTTGATCGCCGCGTTCAAGTGGTGGGTTCGGTGAACACATCCGAAGCAGTCGATGCCATCGAAAACTTGTTTTCAGTCATGCCAGAAGGATACAGTGCTCATGTTAGCTTGACATCCGAGGACGATGGCACCCCTGCGCGGTTAAATCTGAATTGGGTTGCCGGCAATGGCGGTACGATCAATGGCAAAGGCCCCGAAGGCGTTTCCATGGGTGATCTGACATCGGCGTTGAATTTACCCAAACTTGGTGGCATTTTTCGCCAAGGTAGCGTTTCGGGCAAAGAGATCATGTTGCAGCGCTTAAGCAGTATCGGCGCCGCATTGCCATTGTTTGAATCTGTCAAAACATCCGTTGACGAAAATAGCGCGACCTTTGAAGGAGTGTTATTGCCTGGTGGGGACATGGAAATTGCAAAATCCACCTTGACCCAAACATTGGGGTCAAACGCGACGATCAACCTGACACGTTCACTGATGGAGCCACGCGAAGGTGATACGCGCATCAACGCGGACACAGGAAAAAATGAAATCCTGCAAGGCGGTTTCTGGAAGGTTATTGCCAAAGTCGCAGCCGCCTCAGAACCAGCGACAAAAGAAACCCAAACAACGAAGCCAGTGATAGTTTCCACCGCCACGGGCAGCGCGATTGCAAACCCCGAAATCACAGCGTTACAGCGGTGCACGGCACATACAGCGAACGTAACAGAGGATGCTAAAATTACATACGAAACCGCATCAGCCACATTGACCGCAAACAGTTTAGCCACATTGAGAAAATTGTCGGATATAATGATTGCCTGTGCCGAAATTGATGGGCTGAGCGTTGAGGTCGC
>TARA_R110002096_G_scaffold91079_2_pt1 | contig 37801 bp, 39 predicted proteins | sample TARA_R110002096 | Tara Oceans TARA_R110002096 (sample SAMEA4397295) | marine metagenome | biome: Polar Biome; feature: [DCM] deep chlorophyll maximum layer (ENVO:01000326); material: water (ENVO:00002006), including particulate matter (ENVO:01000060) such as... | depth 35 m
GCTGCTCAGGTAGCTGAAGATGCTGCTCAAAATGTTGCTGCTGCGGAAAAGGCTGCTGAGAAGGCCGCTGCTCAGTTAGCTAAAGAGGCTGCTGCTGCGGAAAAGGCTACTGAGAAGGCCGCTGCTCAGTTAGCTAAAGAGGCTGCTGCTGCGGAAAAGGCTGCTGAGAAGGCCGCTAAGAAGGCCGCAGCCGGGCCTACAAGAGTTGATAAACTAAAGGAGGGTGCAAAGGAAATAATAGATGACGCAAAGAATACTGTTGGTGAATTAACCACGGCAGAAAAGGCAACTATAGCAGCCGTTGCAGTGCCAGTTGTCGCGGCGGCAGGTACTGCTGCTGTTCTTGCGAGTGGTCAATCAGAGAGTGATGATGCTGCTTCCGCATCCGCTGCTTCCGCAGCCGAATCTGCTACGAACAATACAGCCTCCGAGGTGGAGAATACAGTTGCTGACCTAGAGTCACAAACTCAGGTTAATACGGATACTAATGTTACTCCTGAATCTCCTACGACTAGTACTACTGAAGAGCAGGGTTTTGAGAATTTCGAGCAGGTTCCCGGTCTCCGAGCTGTAATAAAGAAGACAGAAAAGGAAATTAAAGAACGTCGAGAAGCTGGGAAAAATACTGAAAAACAAGAGAAGGATCTGGAATATTATAAAGGGCGTGTAGTGGACAACAAGAGGAAGTACGATCAAGATGTTCGTCTTGATAAGCAACGTGCTGCTCGTAAGAAGAAAGATAGAGAAGAGGCTGAAGCTAAAGCTAAAGATGATGAGAGAAGATCTACTCTTACTCCTGAGGAGAGAAAGGCCGAGGATCTTCAGAGAATAAAAGATGCAGCAGCGAACCTTCCAGATGTTCCAGTGACTGATCCCGACCCTTCGGACAATGAGGTAGCCAATGAGCTGAGGGAGAATGCAAGGGAAAAAATTGTGGAAAATACGGGCCTGCCTGCAAGTAGGGTAACAGACGAGGCTGTAGAAGAACAGATAGCTAAAGATAAAGAACTAAACCGTCGAAGTTTTGCTGATGGAGGATCAGCTCTTGACACCCTACTTGACAATCGAGCAGGAGAGAACGGGGCCAGAATGGGAGAGGGTGAGTCTGGAGCAGGCTTGCTTTTAGGTAATGGGCTTGAGATAAATGCTGTCAAAGAGTATGCTCGTGGTTTAAGGAGGGGAGGCCCCGGAGGAGAAGCAGGAGGGCCAACAGCAGAAACCATAGCTCAAGCTGATAGAATTGACAAGGCTATTGAAGAGGAAGACGTAGCTGAGCTTAAAAAGATTAGAGATGAAATAAGAGCGAGAGAGCAGGCATTAGGGCCAGCACCTAAAGCTCCTGAGGCACCAGCGACTAAGCCTACCCCTACGCCTCCAGCAAAGACTCCGGCTGAGGCAGCTAATGAGAATAAAGTTAATAAAGAGACTGCCACTAAGCCTAGACCTGATTATGCGGGCCCTGACGCTGTATTTGTACCTGAAGAGTTTGGCGACGGGTACTACAGAACTCAAAATGAAGACGGTAGTGTTACTAATGAAAACGATTTATCTAGAGCTACCTTTCGTCCAGATGGGTCTCTGGTTCAGAGCTTTGACAAGGAGCAAGGCGATACATCTGAATACGATGAGTTCGGGTTTGAGACAAAGAATACATCTGCAGACGGTTCTGGATATACTACAGACACTGCGACCGGAGAGCAGACACCATTTGAAGCCCCAGCGAAGACTCCGGCTCAGGCAGCTAGTGAAAGACCTAAGACCAACAAGGAAAGAGTTGGGGAACAGCTTGGCATACCTGCAAGTGAGGTAACAGACGAGATGGTTAGCCGTGCCATATCTGAGAGAAGGGCCGGTAACGATGTAACTTCGGAGACTATCTCTCGTAAAACTCCGGGTCAAGCAGCTAACGAGAATCAAGCTAATAAAGATACTAACCGACCTGATTACGCGGGCCCTAATGCTAAGTTGTCTGAGTTTAATTATGGAGGAGAAGGAGACCCAAACGCCCAGTTCTACGAAACTCAAAATGAAGACGGTAGTTCTGTTAGTGAAAACGATTATTTCCGCTCAACCACCAATGCAGATGGGTCTCGTACTGACTTTGACAAGACGTTAGGCGATACAACTGAATACGATAAGGATGGGTTTTGGACAAAGTACACAGGTGAAGACGGTTCTGGATTTACTGTGGACATTGCGACTGGTAAGGAGACAGCATTTACAGCTGAAGAAGCAGCAGCGAAGAAAGCAGCTGAAGCAGCAGCAAAGACTCCGGGTCAGGCAGCAGCAGAGGGGAAAGTCAATAAAGATACTGGCGGATCCTCAGGGCCACGCTATAGAGCTGGAGTTCCGGGAGGCCAAGGAAGGTCTAGAACAAAAGAACAGCTTTCCGGTGCAGCTCAAGCCTCAATGGACAATGGAACCTCTTACGTAAGAGAAGAAGGTTCTATGGGTTCTTACAGAAAACCGAATGGAGAGATAGTCAATTTTGATGATCTTTCCGCAGCTGCTAGAAAGTCAATAATAAATGGTAAGTCTAAGCTAACAAAGGTCGCCCCAGCAGCTAGTCCCGCAGCTAGTCAGGGAGCCCCTTCTGGGCCGAATCAGACTAGTGTTGGAATTCCGGGAGCACCGGGCGGTGGAATGAGTACTCCAAAACCCGCTGGTGGTGGAGCTATGGGAAGTGTTGGAATCCCTACTCCTCAACAGGCGGCAGGAATGATGGGAGATATGAGCCCTTCTCAAGCACAAACTATCATGACCGGGGGTGGAGGAATGGGTGCTCCCCTGACATATACACCTCCAAACTTAAATCAACAGACCTCGGCACAGGGAGGCCCGGGAGTAGGAGCAGCAGGGTCTCCCGCCTTAGAAGGGCAAGAACAAATCATTAATAGAATTCTAGAAGGAATGGCAAAAGTAATTGAAATTAATGCAACTATAGGAGACTTCCAAATTAACATGATGGGGACAGAAAATGCAGTTGGCCAGTTGAGAAATGCTGTAGTCAACGTAGCCCTAGAACAGATCGAGCAACAACTTCCAGCTTTAATTGAAGAACAACAAGCTAAGATAAAAGGACAGGTATAAAGGATGACAACTTCAGGAGTAACAGCCTCTTACGGCAGCTATAGATTTAAACCAGTACCCCTCGTCACGATGTCGGTAGAGAAATTCCGCACGGCATCAAGGACTATTGGCGGGTATTACTCTTTAACTCTTGCTGGAACCCTCTACCCTCGAAGTACAGGAGGAGGAGAAGGAGCTAAGAATCTATTCGAAGAGAAGAACCGCTTCCTCTCAGGTCTTAATGTAGACTATGATGAGTTTCTTATAAACTTTGAGTCAGCTTCCCCAACCTGTGCGGGCACGGCGGTTTACGGTAGGCCTCGCGTTCGCTCTGTAAACTTTTCTGAGAGTACTGACAATTGGACTGATAGAATTCCCTATACGGTGGAGCTTGAATTTACAGCCTCTTCAATAACTGGAGTCGCTGACTATATAACAACAGATCTAAATCTAGAAACTTTGTCTACAGACTACTCGGTATCCTTTGTCGGCCCAGCAACTGCGGGGTATTGGGGAACTACATCGGGAGTCCAGCAGTACTTCGGCCCCAATCTAGAAGTTCAAAGATCCATTAGTGCGAAGGGTTTAAACTTAGGGCTTGCAACTTATCACAATTCGGGGATGCCTGACTACTCAGGTGCTGTCCTTGAAAAAACAGCCTATGAGAATGCTGTAGACTATGTGAGTACTATCGTAACTGGAGCTCCTGATTTTGGGTTGTTTAATAATAGAAACATACTGAATCTCTCTGGTACAATCGGCTCGGGTTTTGCCGTGTCAGCCCTTACTTCAAGAGATATTTCAGCAAGCGAAGAAGACGGGACTATCTCTGTTAATGACACCTTTCTCTTCTTTCCAATAGGTGGAAGCTTAACTGGATCTGCCAACACCGTGGGAGTAACCCACAAGGTATCCGACACCTTCAATTTTGATATCTCAGACTCTGAATCAGAGGGAGTAACCTCTATAAATCTTAACGGTACTATTCAGGGATACACTTCCTATGAATTAGGACAGGATATCATGAGGGCCCCTGAGGGGAAGACGGCTATTGATGAAGCTAAAAATTACCTAACTCTTGGTCTTATAGGCGACCAGCAGTTCTTCAAGAGAGCCAACTATCTATATACAGATCCCTCGACTACCGGCTTTAATGGGGCAAGAGATCCCTTTAATACCAGCAATAATGGTCATGAGTTAGCGTTAAATCCCAGTCCAATCTCCAAGTCTTTTGGCTATAATATAGCAGATGGTAGTATTAGTTATGCAGTAACGTACAACAATAAGTCTGGCCCTTGTAATACGGGTGTTATTTCCGAGTCTATTAACATGACAAGGAACAGAGCAACTCCCGTTATAGCAACCCAAACAGTTCTAGGAAGAGCTTACGGGCCTATTTTCCAGAGTTTAGGAACAGTAACTGCAAAGACTCAGGATCTAAGTATTGAAGCTGTAGTCGTACCGCCCTCTGGAGGAACAGCTCGTGGTGGGAATGCTTGTCCTCTTAATTTTGAAGGAGCCCCTGACTATGAGTCTGTTGTTTTAGATGCAGAGTGGAGTATTTCAGGACAAAATACAATTTTTAGGACTACAGACAACGAGACTTTTGACCCTAAGGTTGGAAGATACACAAGATCAGTTAGTTGGACGTATACACCTTGCCAATAATAAAGGAATTATAGGATGAGTATTGCAGGAGGAGGCCTCGTATGTGGGCCTCAGAACATAACGGGCCCAGTTGAGCACACCCTTTTTCTAGGTTGTAGCGTCATAGACTTTACCTGTACTATGGGATGGAATGAGCAGGCATCTTCAATCGATGTTAACTTAGTTGAGGATCCCTGCGATGCCCCTGCCTCTCACCCTAAGCACTACTATCCTCTTCCCGGCACTAACAGACAGACTACCGGCCCTGATCCCGGATTTATATACCCAACCATAGGAGCCCCTGTCTATTTTAAGGTGGGTAGCTTTGAATTCGCTGGAGTCGTTCAGTCTTGGAGTAGGAAAAGCGACACTGGTGGTAACCCTACCTTTCAGATCTCTATTACAGATCCTAGATTCCTATTAGAGAACCTACAAATCATAGTAAGCGACTATGGAGATAGTGTTGAGGGCGTATATAACCTTATTAATGTTTATGGGTACTTAGAAAGTCTAGGTTACGCTTGTCCTGAATCCTTTATTGGTGGTGCAGCCTTCGGTTCTCCAGCAGATGCCTTCGGAGGAGCTGAAAACAATGATGAAGGAACCCCGTGGACTAAGATTAGAGATGCAACTCAAGCCCTATTAACTGGTAATATACATCCTGAGTATAGCCCTTACGGTTTTGCCGTATATAGAGGTAACAACCCCAACAACTTTAGTAACCTAGGAGGAATGGGAGCTCTTAGTCATGATAGTTTTAATGCTCAAGTCCAATCATCCTTTAATTCGGGAGGTTACCTAGCTCACTACTATGTAGATATCTCTGAGATTCCATTTGCCCCTACTTACTATAGGATACCCGGGCCTAGCGTTACCCTTATGGCTCTTATCAGCCAGATCTGTGATGATGCTGGTTGTGATTTCTTCGTAGAGCTCTTTGTTACATCCGCTGGCGACAAGATTATCAAGGTAAGAACCGCCGTCCGAAAGCTTCAGCCTACTCTTGGTCAAATTGAACAGTTTGTAGATGCTCAGGCTTCTGTAACCGCAAAGAACATAGGTAGAGAGCTTAGAAATGAGCCTACCTCAGTGTTCGGCTATGGTGGATACATAGAGTCCTTATATACTCAGCCAGATCCCGCTAGAATCCATCAGTACTGGGGAGCAGACTCTCAGGGTGCTACGATGAACGCTGTTTTTGTAAGGAATCAGCACAACATGGAGCCCTCCATCCCTGAGTGGTGGGTTGATATTGATGTCACAGCACTAACTCCTAACTTGTTTAGTCCTCCTTCTGCTACTACAGTACAAGTAAGTGAAACCGAGATGAGAATGGCTCTCGGAGGATATGATTCATGGAGAGAGTATGCCCTCTTTACGGGCACCGCCTTCGGAACATGGATGAGAACCCTAGGCCCCAATGGTCAGAGCAGTATTATTAAGACACAGAGAAAGCCCTCCGATAGAACAAGAGATGGGGATGCCTCAAATAATATTACTGTGAATACAAACCTTGGCCTTCAAAATCCGGGTCGTTATGACGCTAAAGATATGACTAAGGTTCATAAGTTTATCTCTGAGTATGCAGATACATACTACGGAAAGCAGTTTATAATAGAGCTTCCTCTTATCTGTTATGCTTTTGATAACGATTCTAATAGATTTCAATACTCAGACAATCCAAATCCTCAAGGTGGCTTTCCTGCTTCAACCACCACAAGCATCCTAAACCTAGCCTATCCTAATGGGGCCGGGATGGACTTCTTTTTAACAGAGAAAGATAAAGTTCAGCCCATTCTTCGGTACATCCCTGCCAGCGGCAGCGGAACCTCTGTCGAGGGCTCTAGTTTTATATATCAAAGTAATTCACTGTACCTTAAAGGGGTGACTCAAGAGTCCTTTATCTTTAGAAACGGTGCTCCTCACGCCTTGCTTACTGTATCTAATCCTGTTAGATTTAGCGGCCTAGAAGACGGAAGTCCTTCTGCTTTTGGTGCTTATACAAAGATTGCCTTTGGGAATGGTGATGGAAAGAGCCTCTCTGTAAATTCAGATATAAATGGAGGTAAGGGAAGATCTGCTTGGGCAATGGAGACTAAGAGACTTACTCCAGATGAAGTAGCTGTTCCTATGGTAAGCAATACTAATAGGTATGGCCCTTGGTTCAAGCAAGGCCCGCCGGGCCCTGTCACTCTAGTTACTGACGACAATCTCGTTCCTTGGGAATATGGTGGCTATACAGTAATGAACTTGGCTGCTGCCGAGAGGATCGATGACGCTACTACTTTCATGCAAGTGGGTGAAAGAGGCTCCTTCACTATGCCGGGATATCCTATAAAGGGTCTTGGTCAGGAGGTTAGAGCCGCTCAACCAGTAATGGCTAATTTCTCTGTTCAGCAATCGTCCTTCACAATTAACGGCACTCCCGTTTCGTATTGGTATGTATCTACAAGTCCTTTAGATGGAACTTTTGGGCCTAACATTACTCAGATCTCTACAAGCGTCGGAAGTAACGGTCTTACTACTACTTATAGCCTTGCTACATTTACTCCTTCATTCGGAAGAATGTCTAAGCTAAACGCCGGTAGGATTAAAAAGGTGGCTGCTCAAAGACAGGCCATGTTAAAAGATCAGAGAAGGCAGAGGAAACTTTCCGTTATTGCAACTCAGGTGGCCCAAAGAGTCGCCCAACAATCAGTAGAGAAGAGAGCCATTGCAGCAGAAGCTCCTGCCAGCAATATTATAATGGGTGCTAATGTAGATACTGTCGAGACGGACGGTACAAAGGTTGGTTCTAAGACTTCAGTCGTTGGTATAGGTAGCACGATCAATCAGGCATCTTCAGATGCATACAATACTGAATGGACTAAGCAGGCCATGATGGGCCCTGAGGGGATCTATAGACCTGTCTCTAAGTTTGGTGGAATGAACACCTCGTCTTCAAGGTCAAGTGGCTTTTTGCCTCAGTATACAAGAAGGAGATACAACTCCACATATGAGGGTAGTCTAGCCTGTGCAGTTGGAAGTGGAACTAACGCTTCTGGCCCTAAGCACTCTACTCCTCCATTACTAGCAGGAGTATCCGGCGGGGCTGGGAATAATGGGTATAATCCCTTATCTGTATTTCAAAAATACCTAGATCCATTCGCTACCCCTAATACTGACAAGCACTTACTAGCAGGAGTTCCTAAGACTGGGACTCACCATGACGTAGACACCATAGCTTTCGGAGGGAATAATCCTAATGGCCAGATAATGAGCCTCATGGAAAATGAGAACCAAGGAAACGCCTTCCCAGATGACTTTAGAATGATGGCTATGAGAGGGCCTGTTCTTATTAATGGTTGGGGATATGACCTCGAAGGAAAGCCTATCCCTAACTCTGCGGATACCGACTCAGCAATGGCAGTAGGTGAATTCGTAGATACAAATCTAACTAATAGTTTCCCAGCAGACTGGCTACGAAAGCCTGATACATGGCCAGTAGCCCCTCTAGACCTCAGGTTCGATAGGGCCCGAGGAGTATGGACGAGTCCTCCTCCTGAGAGAATGCTCTATGGTAAAGTAACCGTTGCTGCTGGAGTATCTGCTGGCGTTAATATAGCCGGAACGGAACAGGGAACTGCCAGTATCTGGAACTCGGACTTCCCTGATGACCCGACGGGAGCTCCTTTATATGCGAGCACACAACCTTTAATTAGCTTTACTAATGTCTTAAATGTTTCAGGACTAAACTCTGGGACTAAGGCATGGTTCCATTGGGATCCTAACTCTTGTGTGTACTTCCCTATTGTAGATGGACTAGGTTCAGGAGGTGGTGGTGGATCTGCGACACTGTTCTATGACGCTGGATATTGTGGTCACTCAGGACACGCAGATGTATTAGCCTCTGGTGCTGGCAGTGGTGCTGCAGCGGGTATAACGTCTCTTACTTTTGGTTCTGGATTAAAGCTAGTCCAGCATAGCATTACAGGCTCTGGGGCAAATAGCGGTTCTTATAACTACCTTCAGGCAGACCATTACATATCAGATCTTGGTGATTGCGATCACTTAGGGAGTGTGGATAATGAGTTCTTTACTAAGCTGGTATTCGGATCAGGCTTAAGGATAGATAGCAGTGGTAGTTGTGTATATAGTATTCACAGTGCTCAGAAACTTACAGACTTATCTTATTGTGGATATGGAACTGCCAGTGGGGCTTCTTCAGGTCTTGTAAGTGGTGCCTACTATAGTAATCTTAATATTGGGTCTGGGCTGAAGATAGTAGCCAATGCTCAGTACACTTCACCGACTGGTAGTGGGGAAGTCCCTCAGTTAATCGCAGGTAGTGATTGCTCTCTTACTATACAAGCAGACCATACTATCTCAGATACTTCTTTCAATAGCTATGCAGAAAGCATTACTAGCGGATCATTCTTTAATCATCTCGTATTTGGTTCTGGCTTGAAAGTTTCGGGTATCCAAGCAAGTGGAGAGAGTGGTCTTATTTGTCAGTATGAAATCTATGCAGATCACAGCATCACAGACTTAGACTACTGCGGTCACTCTGGAGATACTTCCTCTGGACTTAATAGCGGAACCTTCTTTAGTAATCTAAGCTTTGGTACGGGACTTAAGGTTTCAGATCTGACGAATGGATCTTATCAAATTGATGCAGATCATACCGTCTCAGACTTAAGCTATGCCGACTATGGAGGTACCATACAGAGTGGCTTCTTTAATAATCTCTCATTTGGTTCTGGATTGCGAGTATCCGGTATTCAGGCAGGTGGAGAGAGTGGTGTCTGTAAGTATCAAATCACGGCAGATCATAGTATCTCAGATGGCTATTACTGTGACTACTCTGGGGACGGTAGTGCTGGAGCTTCCGGTCTTGTAAGTGGACTGTTCTTTAATAAGCTTATCTTCGGAACAGGTCTTAAGGTTCATAACACAGGCCTTGATTCCTTTAGAATTGATGTAGACAATAAGATATTAGACGCAAGCTATGGAGTTCCCTATGCTGGTCACGACCTTGCTTGTTACTATAGTGGCATAAATGCGGAGACTAGTGGTGAGGGAGACCACCTTAGAAAGCTCGTTGTAGGAACGGGACTAAGAATGACGAGCAGCGGAGATTGTTCTTATGCTATACATACGAACATGATGCTCCGAGAGTCTAGTGTAGATGGATGTAATCCAACAGGGACTCAAATTTGGAAGCCGTTTACGGCACTTAACTTTGGTTCGGGTCTTAATGTGTCTGGTGGGCCAGACTTCGATAGTTGTGGCTATACGATAACAGCTTGGATTCCTCATGTCGAGGCTACAGGCCAAACTCCTGCGCAACCGTCCATTCCATTCAGGTCGCTTCAGATATCCTCTGGTCTTCGTCTTCTGACAGACCCTGATGAATCTGGATGTAGGCCTCTTGTCGTGAATGACCATAAAGTCTATGACTGGGGCTGTCAAGGGGAACCGGGAGGAACCTATGGTGGAGAAACTATATGTGATAAAGGAGGGGCAACTCCCGGAGGTCTAGTAAGCCCACTGGGGGGTCATGTAGGTACTGTATATGGGTACGGACTAGATGTGGCAATGGCAACTGGAGAAGAACTAAAGGGCACAGCTGTTGTAAATACTCGACTAAAAGTTGCTGCGGTTGACGCTACTGGTGGATATGTAACAAAAATAGAGACAATAGATCTTGGGTGCGGCCTTTCAGGTACCCATGTAGGAGGTAAAACTTGCGAACCAGACGGCGGTCGGGAGATTTGTGGTGTCAAGATTGAGTTGAACCCTAGATCTGCAGGGGGAACTACTACAGGAATAGACGTAGTTAACGGGATCTGTTGTACAGGTGCTCATATCACCGCATCGTTTATAACATTAAGATTCTCTTCTTGTGGTCTTTTTATAGAAGCTACTGGTGGTACTGGTTGTTGCTCATAGAGTTAAAAAAAGATAAGAAGAAACCGTGTCTTTGAGGCTATAATAGAGTACTCAACTAGGAATATAAGATAAGGACTTTAATAGATGGCATGTGAACATATATACAAACAGGGTGATAAGTTAAAGATAGGGCCAGAGTCAGACAACGAGTGCTGTGTTTGCTGTGGTGCTCAGACATGCTCTAGTGACTACGCAAATACAGTCGGGCAAGGCTGTCCTTCTCACTGTTGTCCTTGTCCCCCAATGGGGAACGTTATAGCAAGTTTTGCCTCTTCGCAGTGTGCTCCCCTTGACGGACTAGAGCTCACATTTACTCGTGCCCTCGGGATTCCTATCTGTAGTGGGAATAACCCTCAGAATGGTACTGCCTCTTGTTACAAATCGGCTTATGATGATCCCACCTGTGGCATTGAGGCACCTAATGGCCCGGAGCTTCCTGACTGCGGTACATACCCAGAAATTTACCAAGAAACCCTGCATGGTTTTGAATATGAGAAGTGGGGATTTTCAGGGCTTATATGTGACGGAGACCTAGGAGCTGAGTGTACTGGTCAGAATGTAGAAATGTCCTTGTGTTGTTGTGATGCAATGGATTCCTCTGCTATTGGAGTAAGCACCGTTGGGGATTGTCACAGCTGTCGATACCAATTTCAAATACAGTTCAAGATAGGCACTCCCGGTGACAACGGTAGCTATTGCTCATGTCCTACGGGAGAGGGTTATGGAGGATCGAATGCTTTCGCCCTACCTTTCTGTGAAAGGGGCAGTCCGGTCTCATGGCCTTGCGGATCTCCAGAAAGCACCTTTACTATGACTGCCTCAGATTGTGACATTCCCGGATCAGGAGAGGCTTGGACTCTAACTTACGCATTAACAGACGTTTACTGGAATTGCGATTGTTGTGCCGGTGGAGCCGATGAGGGAGATGACACTGTAGATGTGACGGTTACTTTCACTAAGGCGGACTAGAAATACAGAATAACAAAGGAAAAGATTATGAAATCTAAAGAAGAATTAGAAGGAATGTATAAAGACGGCTTTGAATGCGGCTGTTCAGAAGCTGGGTATTGTCCTGTTTATAATAAAACAATGGGGAAACATATCCACAATAAGTGTAAAACTTGCCCTTCTCATAGAGATGTTTTTTTGAGACAAAGACTTACTGAGTTTAGTGAGAATGCACAGAGAGCGTACAGAGAAGGAAAGCAAAAACACCAGATAGACGCGGCTATAGTGAACATGCAGAGAGAAGGGGTCACCTTAGACTCCGATCTAAAATCCAAAGGCTTGGGAGATACCGTAGAAAAGATCTTGGGCAAGATTGGAATTACCGAGGAGGCACTTAAGGCGGCTTTCAATGTCAAGGACTGTGGTTGCAGCGGTCGTAAAAAATGGCTCAATAAAATATTTAAATACAAAGGGACTAACACCGATGATCTTCAACAAGAAGAAGAAGAATAAGTGCGTCTGCAAAGATAAGAATATAACTCACGAGACTAATTGGCTTTGTGAGAACGTAGCTGTCTTTGCCATCGCCTGTAAAGAAGGTGATCAAGAAAAGATGGATACCATAAGGGCAGAGATCGCAGAGATCATGGAGCCCATGCCTGATGAGCATAGCTATCGCAAGCCAGACCTAATGGCTGACGACCTTGACGATATAGAACTGACGGATCAAGTCATCATAGCCCTCAACAAAAGAGGCTACTTCTCAAACGGTGGAAAAGAAACAATAGATACTAGATCTGAAGGTCTAGGGGATTCTGTTGCTAAGGTACTATCCTCCTTTGGTATAACAGAGGAGAGGTTCAGTGCTCTTCTAAATAGAAAGGGCGGCTGTGGGTGCGATGGTCGAAAGGATTTCCTGAATAAGCTAGTCCCTTACAAGAAAAAGATCGAGATCTCAGGAGAAGACGAGCCTAAAGAATAGGCATTTAAAAAACAGGGTATGAAACCTTACCTACTTTTAAAAGATTTATACAGGAGTGCTCTCCGCTCCTCATGTGCTCTCTGAGACTTGCCCCTAACCTTAGTTCTAACAGATTATTCCATAAAAAAAGCCAAGCCCTCTAGCAACGAATCACTAAAGGGCCTGACTACGATAACTAAGTAGAGAGATTTATGAAGATCTACTTAGCCGCGTTAGGTTTGTAGATGAACCAGCCTTTGTCAGGAAGATAACCTCTGTTGTTATCAGCATAGGTCTTCTCATTGATCCTCTGCTCCTTCTGCTTCTCAGACAATTGATCCCAACGAATCTTCGGATAGATAAGTCCCCCCTTCTTAGTTCTCCCAAAGATAACTTTAGCTCGGCAGTCTTTACAGACAACCTCAAGCCAGTCATTCTCTGAACTATCATGTCGGCAAACAAACTTAACGTTGGGTGAAGAACATTTCCCACAATTGGAATGGGAGAATACTTCTTGAACCCTAGAGATCTGCTTGAATAGATCATCCTCCGACTCTGCATCTACCTCAAACCATAGATCGTTAGTTGCTTTAATTCTACATCTCATTATTTCTTATCTCCTTTAGCGTCAAAGTTCTCTCTCCAGTTAGCATCGTACCCAATAATGTTCTCCTCGATAGAAGAACGCTTTCTCTGCATAGCTGCAAGAGACTTGAGCATGACACGACCTTGAAGGTTACTGACTTCTCTAACTGAACTTACCTCATCACATACTTTCTTGACATACACAGTCAAGTTAATGTCTACTCTTTTACACATCTGGTTGATCGCCAAGATTTGCTGATCCGTAATATCTTCTTCAGCAGCAAGGACATCATCCTCAGAAGTGTCCTGCATCTCTTCAGCCGTCACAGTCCGTAGCTTCAATGCTCGTCGTAGAGCTTTACCTTCTGCTCTAGTATCTGCCGTAGCAACAAGGTGCTGATTAAATGGGTGCGGTACGTTACTGAACTTTACGTCAACACAACCCGATATTGTTATAATAGTATTGGTCTCGTACTTTTGTATTTGCAAAGTGTGCTTAACTGTACAAATTCCTTGATTGGTATCATACTGAAAGATATCACTAACTGAAGATACGATCTCCCCATAGACTCTTTCAGTTACTCTACGAAGACCATCTACTGTAGGGTTACCATCTCGGAGCTCACTGTCTACCATTTGATCAAGAACGTACTCACTCCACTCTGGACTGTCCGTAGTAATGACATCTTCTACTACTTCTGTACTATCCTCCTCAACAACATCAACAATTTCATCAATCTTTAAGTCGCTCATATTTTTATATACCTCTTATCCTCTGTAGGGAACGATTGTTTAATTTCATCTAATCTTTCAAGAAGGTTTGCTAAAACTTCTCTCATGTAAAGCTGCGAGATCCTCTTACGCTGCTTAATTCTTATCATCACAAGCCCTTCTCTTAAGACAAGACCATCCTTTTGACGGTCGGCATTTTGTTTTTTCTCAAGGGCTTCCTCACCCCATACGGGAGAGTGATGAGAGGGGCCGTCTATCTCTATGACAGTAAGAAGATCTTCTATGAATAGATCTGTCTCAAGTTTCGTATTCTGTAACCACGACCTCTTATGTAATTGTACCCTATAGTTCAGCTTAACAAGCTCATTAAATAGGAAAAGTTCCATGCGAGATCCCTTTCTGGAGGTTTCCCTTATGGCATCCCCTCCCATTCTGCGGAATATATCTTGCTCTTCAGGGGTTTTTTTATCCCAAGAGGCCTTACCTATCTTAGATCTTTCATCTCTAGCTTCTTCATCAAGAGAGCCCCATACCTTTCCTTGACTTTCACTAATCTTAATCTTAGTCTCCTCGTTGTGCCCTATTCCTTCTGTGGGATGGGCTGACCTTCCAGACTCAAGAGCCAGCTTCGCAGCATCACTCTTATCTCTAGGGTCAATCCCCAGCCTTATGGTATCTCTTCTAATCTTATTAGCGTAAGTCCCCACCATAGTAGCGATAACGCCAAAGCTAAACCCCTCATTAATATAAGCGGCCTCTAGGAAGTTAGTTTTTTCTAGTTCTGTTAAGTCAAAGTATTTGCTTGCGTTCTTTTTAATGTTCATTAGTTAATCCTCTTATCCCATCTAAGTCCCAGCTCTCCATTACGGCAACCGGCTTCTTAAATAGAGATTCTAAAATCTTATAAATCTTTAAGTTTCCAGCTATTAGGTCAATGTTATCATTGTTATATATGTTTTCTAATGCTAGATAGTTCATATTGGGAAGGCTCATCCACTCCAGAGTGTGTACGTAGAAGAACTTATTTTCTGGATAGATCAAGCTACACAGGATCTCGGCAGTTGCTATGGTCTCCGCAACAATAGACCCATTGAAGTTATAGGCTCTTGCTATTTGCATAACTGACAGCCAGCTAGGGAACGGACTAGGAGGTACGTTGTTACTAAACAAGATAGCCTCACTACGGTTCTCGGCTTTTGCAATCCCAGATATCAATGGCTCATTGAAGTCCCCTGTTAAAATTCCAATCATGCTAGTAGCTCCCCTTTCAATTTCTGTAGCTCTTCAACGTATTGAGTAACTCCAAAGAAGGAGAATATCTCACACGCCAGATCAAAGTATGTGTTATTGTAAACCATCATCCTAAGGATGCCAGTATCTTTATTATCTTTTAGCGTCTTATCTATTTCCTTCTTAAGAGAACCGACATCAGTAAAGGTTCCTACATTAGGTATGTCATCTTCTGATAGTACTAAAGGAGTAGAGCCTAGAGAGCAAGTATCTCTCCAAGTATTCTGTCCCAAGTCGAGAACTATCTTACTAGAACAAATAGCATCTGCTTTAACTCTATTGCCTATAGTCCCCAAGTAGTTAGGAACCTGAATCTTTTGAGCCCCGAATATCTTAGTCCTGTATGAGTTACAAACGAAATCAAGGATAGCTCCTACTCTAGCATCTATCTTGAGGTCATCAGAGAATAGGATAACTTCACTAGTCAGCTTGTCTCTTTTCGCACCTCTATTAAGTTGGGCGATGTTTGCCCCCACTGAAGGCCCTATCGTGGGGAAGTCCTCTGTCTCTTCAAAGCTCAAGACAAGATTGGGGCCGAACTGTTTAAGGTCGGAATCTGCCATTAGAACTACGCCTACGTTCGGGTAGTTACTTCTTGCGATATGAAGTTCTCTTGGTGAGATATTATCCTCACAGAATAACAGGTCTAGCTTCGTCTCATCAAACATATCCATTATGGGTTTTGTTTCTGAGTCCCACAGTACTGTCTCTACCTCAGAGCAGCACTCCATGCTAGAGCACAGCCCGTTAAATACAGGGCTATCGCTTTTATTGAAAACAACTTTCATAGTATTTTCCTTGCTTTTTCTAAGTCCTTTGAAGTGTCAATATCTGTAACTAATGCGTCTGGATCTTCAATACATTTAATCCTACAACCCCTATTGATTAACTTATTGATAGCTTCAAATCCAAAGAGCTTACTGTTCTTTTTATCCCAAACAATCTTTTTAAACCTATCTAGATCATTGCCCTGTAAGTATAGCATCTGATTCCACTTAAGGGGAAGGTCATACATCATGTTCTCAAGATTCCCTCTGTTATTTACTACGCATCCTACCTCTCTGTCCTCCATGTAAGACCCCTCAGAGACAGACATGCACGAAATGTTATAGTCAAGGGACTCTAGGGCTTTCTTGTTGAATACCAAATCACCATAAAGAATCAAGACACTGCTGCTTACAGTGGCTCTCAGCCCCATCCCTATGCTTCTAGAGACGTTGGTCGTCTGGTAGTTCTCGTTCTCTACTTTGATCACTTCTCTAGGTAGCTCATCCATTATCTTATTGGATTCAAAACCACACACAGATATGATCTTAAACTTTTTAAACGTTTCTCTTATTGCCTTATGTTGATGTTCAAATATAGTACGGTTCTTTATCTTTATAAGAGGCTTTGGCCCATAGGACTTCATCCTCTTTCCGAGACCTGCACACGGAATCACAATAGTAATTTCCTGCTCGTCAAGATCTTTTTTCTCAAATATAGTATGCTTAGTCATTTAAATATATTATTTTCTATCTTTATAGATCGTAATCCGTTAGCGAATATAAATTCATTCAGATGGTCGAGACTTTCTATCTCCATATCAGGAGGAACAATTCTCTTATTAATAAAGTAAGCACCACAGTCAGCATATACTAAAGCTATCTTAGAGCTCTCTTGATTGAACAATTCTACTATTCTGGAGACGGCTTCTTCACTAGCAAACTCAAGGCCGCTAGGTAGGACTCCGAACACGTCGTATTCAGGACGGGTATAAATATCAGAAACGAATTTAGGATCGCCTAGTATATTTATCCAAGTAGCTAGTCTTTCGTGGGTCTGTGTAGGTCTATAGCCATCGGTTGTTAAGACGACAGTTTCAAGCACGGGCAAACCTCCTCTGTATCAAGGATGAAGTTAGCTCCATTCTCTTCAAACTCTATAATCTTATCCTCTAGGGGGATACCAAAACAATTGCCAGCATGTTTCTGGTGAAGCATGAAGTTGACTATCATTCCATTGAATCCTTCCTTAGGTCTCGCGACAGCAAAGGCTTGCATTCTATTCAAGGTAGTGTCCTGAAGTTCTGAACTAAATTCTTCTGGAACAGCGAAGGCAGAGTCAAAGACAATGTAAAGACTAAATTTCTTCTTCTTAGTCCTGTCCATAATGAAGTCAATTCTTTGCCTTACAGTGAGCTCTCCATCTGCAAACTGCTGAACAGTCCACTCAAATACCCCATCGTATGCCTTCATGAATGAGACCATCACTTGAGTATCTATATCGTTAGACTTAGCAATCGTTACGATACTAGGAGGATTGTACTGAGTTCTTAGGCTCTCCAGAGTAACTTGTAGCCCGTCTAGGGTTCCGTCTAGCTCATGAAGAATGATGGCTTGATACCGAGGTTTTACTTGTTTCTCGACAATGCTTTTAATCTCATTAGAGGAGTAGCTATCTGCCCACTCTTTAGTTCTCTTGTACAAGCAGTACCTGTTGTTGATTACAAAGAACTCGTTTTCGAATTCATCATAGGCCTCCAGAACCTGACTGCCGTTTTCCTTGTACAGATCAATTCTATCGAACTCACATCCGGTTTGTGTTTGACCTTCCTTAACGGAAAAGACGCACTCTCTACAAGAGGTATGTAATTCTTGAACATGCTCAGGAAGAGGTTCCTTCTGTTCGGGTTTGTTTTCAATCATGGGCGAAGAGCCTCCAGTAAATATTTGTTTCCAGAAATGGTAGCGAATTGTATTTGAAATCCTACAGACTCAAGCATCTTTCTTACTTCATGAATTGAATTCAGGCGAATTCTTCCATTCAATAGATGGATAGAAGCTTCTGCTGCGGTCATTAATCCCTCACTTAGGCATTTAGTTATTTGAATAGCGTCAGTGCCGACTATCTTAATGACTCCTCCGTGACGAATCTTAGAGGCGACGATTTGTAAAATCTCCGGTCTCTCGTCGTACTCAAGAACATCCACTAACTCTATCTCATTATACACAGCGTTTGGAAGTTCCCCAACTTTATTACTTGGAAGACACTCCAGTGCTGGCCCTATTGAGGCCAGAGAAGGCTGTGACTTATTTTCTACGTATACGCAGGCTTTCATCCTTAACTCCTATAACTTGAAAACTACTTTTGAAATGTAAGAGAACACTTGGTTCCACTTATTTATAAATGAACTCTTGTCTGAGTACTTATCTAAAACAATCTGCCTAGCTGCGTTGCCAATCTCCTGACCCTCGATGCTAAGACTTTCCTTTAGGAGATCCTGCAGTTCGTCTATTGTATTATATAGGAATCCTGTTTCTCCATGTTTAATTATACCCCTGATGTCTGGGCTATTTGGGGCGATGACTATACAGCCAGAAGCCATTGCTTCGATAGTCTTAATATCCAAGCCAGCCCAAGTTGCTAGAAAGATCTTGCTGCGATTCATAATCTCATGAGACTTCTTATCCTCATTATTAAAGAGTCCGACAGCCCCACTCTTACTAGCGAATTCCATAAAGGTATGAAATAAGTCAGCAGGAGTATTGTTATCAATAGCTAAAGGGATTGTTTTCTCATCAGGGGAATACTTTTCAGTGTCCACATAGGGTTCAATGGTCATGCGGATAGCCCGTGGGTTGGCGGCAGACCGTGCCTGAACCGAAGAGCCTACTGATATATTCATATCCCCAGACCGAGACATGACCTCAGGGCCAATGGAGGGTACAATACCAAATGGGTTTTTCTGAACTTGCTCTTCTCCAGCATGATCTATAAGGATCATCGGAGCATGCAACTGCCTTGACAACTGGATGCCCAAGTCGAACTCTTGAAGCTTGTCGTTTATTAAAATACAATCGACGTATGTGTCTTTAAAGTTATTAATATCTCCGTTTATCAAGAAGACGTTACTGGGAATATCCGAGATCCCTTCCTTCCAAGAAGAGATACCTTCTTTTTCCATCACATAAATCTCACAGTTTACATCCTCAAACAAACTTAAGAACTTCTCATTTTCCCTACAGAAAGAGAGGCACTTCAAAGGCTTGTTATCAGTCCTAGTAGCAGACCGAATCAGGTTATTCATTATATGCATAGTATTTCCTTTAAGGCGGCTGCTTGATTCTCTAAAGAGAAGGTAGAACCCTTTTCTCTTTTATTTGTACTAGTAAATGCTTCTCGCATACATTCCCTGAGGGATGAGACATTAGCAACTAGCCCCTTTTCTCTGGCGGTAAACATATCTTTCAAAGGCCTGTCTGGACAGAGCAATACGTCTTCATAAGACTCAACAAGCCATCCATTATCCTCGTTGATATATTCAGCCATGCCTGACTTGTCAAGAACAATAGCGGCATTGCCTAGCGTCATACCCGCTGCAACGTCAGGTCTAAAGTTTATTGTAGAGCCAACGTCAACAACACAGTGGGTTACTCCATGAACTTGCTCTGCAAAACGGTCATCGACAATCTCAACAGATGGGTAGTAACTAATATTAGGGAACTTTCCTACTCTCTGGCGGGAGTCTCCTATTAATTTAGTAAGTTTACCTGAGTCTGTAGTGTGAATAACCAAGTAAGCATTCTCGTTGACATGGAACTCAGAGAAGTAAGCATCTAAGATTGTATTGATGCCGCCCTTTTCTTCTAGTCCACCTCCAGAGAAGTAGAACTTAAAGTTAACGTCTGGAATGTTATCTTTTCTTTCTAGCTTTCCGGGGATAGCCCCTCCTATAACACTAGCCCTACCCTTTAGATCTTCAGGAAGGGCATTCTTCTCCGCGTTGGTACAGACTAGAATGTCATCCATTAGGTTGAGGTGGTTAGACCATCCCTTGTTCGCAATCGTTTCTACAGGAGTAAAGCAAACGTTTCTTTTAGCTAGTCCAGTATAGCTTAAGTAGTTAGGGAGAGTGTGCTGGATTATAACATCGAACTCTGGGTGTCTTACGGATTCAAGCCTATCCATGTCAGGATCTTGAAACCCTCCCCCACTAAAGAAGATAGGCCTTGTAGCTAGTTCAATCTCTTCAATCATATCTAGAGATCTAAGTACGCACCTGCTATTAACTCCCCATTCGTCTGGTTGCCGGTATGGCCCTATAAATAATACTTTCATTATTGTACTCCCTTTGCTTGGTACGCTATCTTGAGAAAGGGCTCTTCGGTCATGTCTGCAATTCCGCACCTAACCTGTTCTGCTACAAGCTTACCCTTCGCTTTGTTCTGTAAAAGGCCCCATAGATTATCTCTGTTGAAAGGCTCCAAGGATCCACCGTCTACGATAGCTCCTAAGTTCAAAGACTTAATGAAGTTCTCTGCTTGGTATGAATAAGCTTTATCTGGAGAGTTCATGACGTTCGCCATAGACCATCTAACAAAAGCTTCGTTACTAGCCATCTGTGGTTGCTCCGCTGGAATTTGGAACAGTCTTGGAGGAGCATCCCATTTACCCTGCAGTCCTACAGGTGTATATGTATCAATATATTCTGCCCAAACATTAGCAGTCTCATTCCAGTTATATCTAGACATAGCCCCGTTCCTAGTCATCATAGAAACCTTGCCTCTTTCCTGAGGAGATAGGGAGGAGTGCTCTAATAGTATCTCTGCTAAATGTTCATTGTCTGGATATGCTCTGTCAGCATCTGTCTCCAGTTCCCGATACATATTCTTTACTTTTATAGGATAGCCATTAGTGAACCGAACAACATCTTCCATAGCACTATAGTCTGTTGCGGCCACAGGGACTCCACAGGAGGCGGCCTCTACTTGAGGCATGCCAAACCCCTCACAGATAGCATACTGTACGTACATATCCATTAGGTTATAGATATTGACAAGTTCTGAGATCTCAAGACCAGCAGCAACACTAGGGAGTACACAGGAAACATTCCTACACGTTGGACATCTGGTCAGTGCGTCTTGGAAAGAAGATACAAAATAATTCTTGCAACCCCTACAGACATAGGTAACTAAAACCTTGGAGGCTAGATCGTTATCTATAATTCCTTCTGCTATGTTCCAGCCTGATTTTTCTGGGTAGCTAGTGTGCAGATAAAGATAGGACTTGTCTGCGATCTCGGAGGGAGCACTGTCCAAGAAGAGTCTGAAGGATTTCATCAACTCTATAAAGAGCTTCCTCTTCTGGTTTCTCATGACCGTGCCGACTACATAGCTGTCAGCCGGGATGCCAAATGCTTCCTTATGTTTTTCCTTTGAGACAACCGGAGTGTATACGTCTGGGTCTAGAGCAGGAGAAGCACACCCTATTACATTTAGGGTTCCCTTGGACTGAGCCTCTAGGGTTCTTGTTCCGAATTCTGAGTACGTGAACAGAGCGTCACAGTCAGCGAATGTCTCAAGCCACTCTCTTTTTTGAGGGGCAGAGTCTACGGTTGGCATCCAAACCCAGTGAAAGAAATCTCTCATGGGGGAATCAGAAATCCAGTTGTCCATCCACGGATCACGGTAAGTGATAACGATGTCAGGCTTGAAGCTAAGAACTACCTTATCGAATCTCCAGTACCCAAAGTGATTGGCTGGGTGAGCATCATAGGTTGGTCTTTCGTCGTCAGAGACAGGAGCGTTCGCAAAGAATGTCCACCCTACGTTGTCCCCATGTTCAGGTATTCCGTAAGAGGCAAACTCTGCCAGTTCATATTTCCCTGTTGCGTGAAGTCTTCCTAGTACCTGCTTGGCGTATGTTCCAAATCCAGATGCAAGCTTGTGAGATTCCGTTACAAACAATACTCTTTTTTTTCTAGACACTTTTATTATTCGCTTCCTTTATTCTTTTTATAGCATTATAAAAAACACGCTTAACATAGGGGACTTTATTCCCCGTTAGAGTAGCCATCTCAGCTAGACGGTAACCCATTCTCCTCAAGTCAATAAGGTTCTTCTCTTCTTCATTTAGAATGACTGGCATCTTGTCCCAGAAGTCTTCTTCCATATAATATGAGGAAGTGTAGTTAGCATCGTTAGGAAGAGAACGAGACACACCTTTCTTCTGTTTCTTTATTTCCTTGATGATCTCCCAGCGTATAGGATTCCAAGCAAACGTAGAGAGGGCACATTTCCTTGAGATATCATATTTCTTAAGGGCCTTCCATAACCCTATTCGCCCAGCTTGAGTGTAGTCATCTCTGTCGGCATCCGTCTTTGGGCCAAAGTAGTTCACTACAGAAATTACGAGTCCCATGTTTTCTTCTATAAGGTCATTCATTGTATATACTATTATAGCGTCCCTTTCAAACTAACTTGTTAATTGTTCCACTTTTTTTATCAAAAAACTTCCTCTATTTTTATCCTTAGTCCCCCGCATGAGAACTGTATTGCCCTCATGAAGGAGCTTCTTGTACTTTTCCCACTCTTCAGAGAAGGCGGTTATATTATCTAGAGAGCAGCTTGAGTCACTTACTGTAATGAACCCCATGCTTTGCCCCTTAGATCGCCCCTTCTTAATAGTCCACTCCCGAACGGAGTCAACTTGTACAGCCAAGGCTATCCCATGTTCAGCATTAAAGCCATCAAGGAACTCCTTGCAAGAACAGTTTGACTTGCTAGTGTCGTAGTCCTCAACCTTGTTGCAGGTTAAGGCTATTCCCAAAAGCTCCTCTTCTTTCTTAGCGATCCAAGAAGGAGAATCATAAAGATCATATCCGGGATCGTCGTAAGAAGCAATCAAGTCTTCTATCATAGGGATTCTTTCCTTGCGGAAGATAGGTCTGTTCTTGTCTTTTACCTTAGAGGCCTCAACCATTTTCCCAATGACCTCTTTAGTACTAGCTTCTAGGTTCTCTATCTTATAAGCGTTAAGCCATTCCTGCTCTCTGCCGGTGAACTCTTTAATGATATTAAAATAATGTAGCATCTTAGAACGCCCAATATTAAAACAGTCAAATGCCCCTGCTAGGATCAGTGATGAAAACGCTTTCTTGTTTATATATGGAGCGACTCTTATCAAAAAGCAGTCCCATCCACATTCAGATATCTCTATGCCGTTAGTCTCGATATGTTTCATCAGTTTCTTGAAGACGGAAGACCCAACGTTCTTAATGTTTGTGATTCCATAGGTCGGGTTCTCACCAATCAGTTGAAAGTGTTCGTTCATGTGCTGGATACTAGGAGACATAACATGGATGTCCATTGTCTTGGCGTTGTTTACTAGCTCATGGACTTCCCAGAAGGTATCTGGCTTTCCGATGGAGTGCTTAAGGTATGCTGTGAAAAATTCTCTGGGGAAGTGAGCCTTGGCATAGGCAGTCAAGTAAGAGTTGTAAGCGTAGCTTACAGAGTGAGACTTGTTGAATGAGTATCTCTGAGACTTTTCAATCCAGCTAAAGATTTCTTCAGCTTGTTCTTTATTAACGATCCCCTTGTCTACCGACTTCTCAAGGAAGGAAGTTTTAACCTGAGCCATCATGTCTGCTTGCTTCTTACCAATAGCTTTTCTTAAGGTGTCTGCCTCTTGAAGGTCGAAGCCTCCAATCTCAGTGGCAATCCTCATGGCTTGCTCTTGGTATACCAGAATCCCCTGTGTACTTTGGAGGATCGGCTCAAGGGCATCATGGAGGTAAACCACAGAATCTATTCCGTGCTTCCTATCAATGTAGTGCATGGTCAGACTCTTGCCGTTCACCATCGAGTCCAGACAACCGGGACGCATAATTGCAATAAGATCAGACAACTCTCCTATGTTTCTGGGCTTCGCCTGCTTCGATAGGGATCGTCCAAGCTGAGATTCCAACTGGAATACACCCTTAGTGTTCCCTTCGCAGACAAGATCCCACGCAGCAGGACACTCCAAGTCTAGCTTTGTGATGTCAGGATTAAAGATTACTTTTCCTGCGTCGTCTGTTTCAAATTTACATCCACAACTGAAGGTCTTCATTTAGAGAACGCCCCTTTGAACTTATCAACCGACGCTTGCTTGCGGTGGAACTTAAGAAATTTAACCATAAGCTTTGCTTCGTCTATAGTATCAGACAGTGCTTCGTGAGCCTGACCATCAGCTTCTAAGCCGAGGAAGTCTCGGAAGGTGTCGAGCTTCATGTTAGCTGGTTCTTCTAGGTTCTCAAACCAAGTGAATAGAATATCCATCATGTCAATCTTAGTTACTTTTGACAAGGGAAACTTAGTCTTGTGCTTCTCTGCTAGGCGATAAAGAATAGGCAAGTCAAACCCAATGATATTATATCCAGCAGGGATTGGTTCAGTATACCACTGGCCGGGTCTCTTGTCAACTTCATACTTGGAGCAGTACGACATGAAGTTCTTCCAGACAACCTTCTCGCTTTGTCCTGTCTTCCAGTCTGCCACAATCTCCTCTGTGTTAACACCTCTTGTTTTGGCGTGCCAAGCAATTGTTGATTGACGTTCCTTAGTGAAGTATTCATCGGTGTCAAGACCGTCTGGCTTGATGGTAGCTCTAAACGCCTGCTCTTCTTTGATCTCAAGAGTTCTTGGATCCACAGGGACAGCAGCAATCTCTACGGGGTTGCATGAGTCAGGGTTTGGGCTATCTGTTTCTAAGTCAAAGACTATAATCCATCTATTATTCATTGCTTTATTTCCTAATGTAATATGTAATCACTCTATGTTTAATTATACCCCCGCAAGTATGTTCGGTATCTCCATAATCTTGTCAAGCATCTTGATTCCTAGTACGTCCAGCTTAAGAAGACCAACGTCCTCGCAACTAGGCCCTTCGAATCCGGCAAGTTGACCCGTTCCTTCTTTGTTTATTACCATAGGGCAGATATCATAGATCGGCTGAGGTGAAATCACAACTCCAGCAGCATGCTTTGACTGAATGATCTTAGTGTCCTCTAGCCTTATTGCTTGCTCGAATATTCTAGAAAACTTTCCTGTTAGCTTGCCGTTGTCATCTATCTGACACCATTCCTTTAGCTTATCAGATCTGTTCTCCAGAGCCCAAGTGATAACAGAGGCTGTCCCTAGCTCATCCTTCATGTCCTGTAGCTCATCTGCAATCTTTGCCTCATCTAGAATATGAGAGGTGATATCATTCTGTTCAGCGAAGCCTATGTTTCCACGAGAAGCCATTACCCTTTTGAGTGCAGCTCTCCCCTTGAGAGTCTGGAAGGTAAGAATCTGGGCTACATTATCTGCACCATATTTCTTTTGGATATGACCCATGATATCACTTCGTGCATCTTTGGGTACATCGATATCGATGTCAGGCATTGAGACATGGCCACCTGTGTTACGACCAGCATTATAAAATCTCTCAAAGATTAGCTTGTAGGGAATAGGATCTATCTGTGTAATGTCAAGAAGATAGGAAACCATACACCCTGCAGCACTGCCTCTTCCGGGGCCTGTCAGGTAGCCTTGGCTTCTGGTGTAGTTTAGGATGTCCCGTACAATGAGAAAATAACTAGAGAGGTTCGTCTCAGTAAAGATCTTAATCTCTTTATCAACTCGATCTCCATACTCGCTGAATAAGCTACCCTTAGTAACAGCTCCCATTTTCTCTGACCATCCAACTCTGCACAGCTCTCTTAGATAGTCGTCCGGTGACATCCCGTCTGGACAATCAAAAACAGGAGGGTTAGGAGGCCCTAGTATTTCATAGTTGGTACACATGTCTGCTATCTCAACAGTGTGAGCTAGCTCAGAGGGAGTGTGGTGCTCTGCCATCTCCTCGGAACTTGGGATGTGGTAGCTGTCTGACTCGAAGAAGGGCTTAACGTGCTGAGCTCTTCCCTCCTTAATCTCTGTCTGGATCTGCCCTATACTTTTCCTCATGGAAGTACAAAGAAGCACCTTCTGATCGTCTGCATCTTCACGACGACAGTAGTGAGCATCTGGAGTAGCAACACAAGGGATGCCTGTTATCTTAGCAACTTCCCTTAGCTTCTCAGCGGCTTCTCTTGCGGCTGTATTAATAACAGAGTCAATGAGCTGAATCTCTATATAGAAATTGCCCCGACCAAAAGCTTCTTCCATTACAGATGCTTGTCGGACTGCATGTTTTTTCCAGTTAGAATTCCCCGTAACAAGAGCCCCAAGTATAGAGTTAGGATTCCCACTAAAGGAAACTAAGTCTCCATCGAACTCAGAGACGGACTCTAGAAACTGAGCCATCCCCAGTCGAGGCTTGTGGTAGAAGTGTTCCGGTCTGTTTGAGGTAGAGACCAGTCCTAAAAGATTCTTCCATCCCTTTAAGTTCTTTGCGAGGACTACCTGCTGCCTCAACTTAGCGTTGGTAGGCTCTTTGACTAGGGCACTTTCCTTAGATAGGTAGAGTTCGGAACCTAGGATAGGCTTGAGACCAGCACCGTTCATGGTTTTGAAAAAGTCTACTCCTCCACTAACGGTTCCATAGTCGGAGATAGCACATGTTGGAATCTCTAGTTCTTCTAGTCGTCCTGCGATGTGTTTTGTTTGGCTAAGTCCTGCTAATAGTGAGTATTCGCTGTGTACTCGTAATGGGATGTATGTCATACTAATAGTTCCGTTATGTGTTGGTGTAGTTCTTTTATCTCTATATTATACATGTCAACATGCGTCTTGAAGCCATTTCTTTTGTCAATTTTTCCTTTTTCCCAAAGGGTTGCTCTCTCCCAGTACTCTTCGGCGGGCATAAACCCGCATAGCCAAATGTTCTTTAGCCCATAATACTTCTTCGGGTGTTCCTTTGTAGCTCTCTGGAACTCAATGCTAATGAAGGCGTAAATGTCTGGCTGCTGGTGACTGCTGGTCTTAGCCACAGAGACATCATAGTAATCTCTAGGAGCAACAGTCCTCCTCTTTGTCTTGACCTCTACACGCTGACCTGTAGGCATAAGAAGGTCGTGATTGTATTTATCAAGACCTCTATTGTTGCTGACTATCTCAGCCCCTGTGTGAGAGGCGAGGGCTTCTTCTCCTAGATAGCCAGCGAGGTTACCTGCCCCTTGAAGGATGGAGTTGTTAAGGGATCCTAGAGATACAGCTTTTTCCTTCGCTCTTTCCAGCATGTAGTTATCGAACGTTAGGCTTATCATACTTGACCGGGAGCCTGATAATTTCCAATCGTGTGAGTCGGGTCTTTAAGGTTCTCTGTGACCCATTCAATTCCATTCTTATGTATTTGATCCATTACTTGGTCACACTTAGTGAGACACCCACCGTATGAATTAGTTAATGGTTCTATGCTAGTTCCCTCAAAGGTTGTCTTTCCGGCAGCACACAACTTAGAACACTTCCAACTCTTGTTCTGTTGAGGATGCGTAGTGTCTTTGATTAAATCAAACTTAGCTTTAATCATTTTTAGAGTATCTGGAATGTCACTATCATCAAAGTGTAGAGTAAACGCTCCTCCGTCATTCATAAAGTGAATCGTTACCAAGAAGGTTTTGATATCGGGATAAAGCTTAGTGACAGCAAGATGATACATTCTTAGCTGTATATCTTTCTGTAGAAGTTCTGGGGTTTTTACCTTGCCAGTAGCCCAATCTAATCTTTTACCCGTCTTCCAGTCAATGATTTCGTACACGCCATCACCAGCATCGGAGATCAAGTCAATGGTTCCCTTGAGAGCTAGGTTCCCCTGAAGGACTGTTCCGTCCTCTAGAGTGTAATCATACTTAGCCCAGTCTTCCTCTATCTCAAAGTCGAAATGAGGCTCTGCATCTACAACCGTAAGGTTCTTAGGGTCAAACATGCCGTCGTCATCATTGAAGATCTTCCATACCCATGCTCGACAATGCTTCAAGTCACTAGGAATCCAGTGGTGGTGAGGCAGTCTAGAGGTATAGTACTCAAAGACAGTATCGATTATCCCATCTAGATATTCAGGTTCATAGTTAGCTGTCTCTATTTCCCCTATCTCGCTGTCATTAATAGTTGCGTGCCCTTCCTGTAGGGCCTTCTTCGCGACTGCCGCCAACTCAAGTATCTTATGTACAATCGTCCCCTTGTCTGCTTTCTTGCCAGACAGACCTCTCCATCCCAAGTTATACTCAATATAGTATTGCATGGGGCACATCTTGTGCGAATTGAAGGAACTACTACGGAAATAAACAATAGGGATAGTCATATTCTTACTCTTCTATTTGAGGTATAACGCCGTCAAGATGTTTGACAGCCGCGTAGATAGATTGGTTCTGTTGGGATAAGTCCATGCCTTCGTTTTCGATTACGGCACTGCACATTTGAATGGCGGCTGTTACTTCAGACTCGCTCGAATGTTCGTCCGAACTACCATAAGGACTTCTGGTTAGGCCTATAACAAAACCCTCTTGGTCTTTGATAGATTGGACTTCGTTCTCAAAGCGAACATCAGAAACTAATGCTAGTTCTGCATTATCTTTCTTAATTCTTCGGAACAAGGAATCAAGCCAAACGTCCGAGTTCATTTTACGGAACATATCAGTCCCTACATACTGCAACACTTCACGAGCAGTCATGACCCCTTTCCTATGAACCATCATACCAAGAGAGGCAACCTGCTCTTGAGTGAACCCTTTCTTCTTTAGATCAGAAGGACTAATAACTCCGGGCATGTTTTCCCACCTGAGCTTTGTCTTGCTGTTCTTATCCTTGTCGCTGCCGAACGCCTGTTCCTTGGATAGTCCTAGAATATCAACGGCCATTTGCTTCAAGGAGTCTGCAATAGCGTAGACTCTTACAAATTTCCCTAGCTCGTTATCGTATAGTTCGTCAACAGAAACTTCAGGGCTCTTAAACAAAAGCCACTCCTTTGAGCCTTTCTCTCCTAACACATCACTAACTTCAATTTCTCCATCCTCATTAATCCTTGCAACATTACAAACTGCTAACTCCGCAAGTTTTATAGCTAGGACAAAATTACAAGATGTATTTTTACCACTCTGTTTCTTCCCTACGAATCCAAGTATCTGGGTCATGTTACACTTCACCTTCTGGAAGGTACTTCCGTAGAGTTTCTAGTCGGTCTTCTGCGTCTGCCAGTATGTCCAGAGCTTCGTCTAGGTTCTTATGAAAGTCCCCAGTGGAGTGATCTCCGATCCCTACCCCGTTCTCTAGTAATAAAGAGAGAGACATTCTTGCCTTTGACTTGTCTGCTCTTGCTGTCTGCCATAAATACGAAACGGCGTGTTGTGAATAGCTCATTTAGAAATCCTTGTAAACTTTCTTGGCCTTAGTAATGAACGGCTTTATGTCAGCAGTTACAGCGTCTACATTTAAGTCTGCTACGTCTGCTGCTTTAAAGCTCGGGAAATAAATACGATACAGTCGAGAGCATTGCTCTTCTATTTTCTTAGCAGCCAACTTGCCTGCTTCGTCGTTGTCCATAAGACAGATAAGGGACAGTGCCCCTGATTCATCTAGGAGATGTTTCTGCTCTGTGTTAAATGCTGTTCCAAATATCGCAACGGCATTGTAGATTCCTGCCTCTGCAAGTCTCCATACGTTTCCGGGAGACTCAACAAGAATAGCGACTCCAGTCTCTAAGATAGATTCTTTCGCCTTCCAGTAATTATACAACCACTTTTCCTTTTGGAAGCCCTTGCTGTGGAGCCATTTTGGGAAATGTCTACAAACAGATCTTGTTCCATGATAGCTTTTACATTCCTTGCACTGGTCATGAACGCTTCTTCCTGTACATCCAACTATGTATTCGTGGTTGTTGTCGTAGATAGGAACTACTGCTCTCTCGAACATAGGCTTGTAGTGGTTATCACAATAGCCTACATCGTATTCTTCCAAGACCTCTTTCGAGAATCCTCTATCTAGATAGTACTGGGCAGGCACCTCAACCTTTGCTCGGTACTGATCCTGAGTTATTCCAAGACCTCTCGTCTCCTTCTTAGAGAACGAGTTAATCATTGACCCAAACTTCATCCTCTCAATATTGACAGACTCTGCTTCTAGGGATTCAAAGTCCTTATCAAGAAAGTCTAGGACAAACTCAACGGCCTCTGAGAAGCCAGCGATTCTATCTCCTTCTTGTTCCCATTTATACCTGTGCCTAGACAGGCAGCCCCTGATGAATCCAAAGAAACTATTCCCAAAGATGTCCTCGCACTGGTGTGTCCTGCACTTGTAATGAATCTTATAGTCACCATTATAGTACATATTTAAAGCAGTATCGTTGTCTCCATTGTGAATAGGGCAAGTAGACTTAATTAGAATCTCATTCCGATAAGCCTTTGTAATACCAAAGAACTCATAGATTTGATCTATGTGGTCAGCCCCTAACTTAGAGAGGTGATTCAGCTTTCCGTAGTCCTTGTACTTATACGAAGGAGACTTGTTCTTCTCTGTTTCCATAGTCCTCGTCCTCCTCTCCAGTGCCATCCTCTAGCTCAAAGGCGGTCATGCCCTCTCTGATTTTTCCTGAAGCTCCCCTCATCTGAACATTGATATAGTCATTCGGATCCAGTCCCTCTCCGTGGCGTGCTATAAGGGGAACAAGCTTAAGGTTCCCGTGTTCTGGCCCGTCAGAGGCGATCTCTTCATCTGATTTCTTCTTATAGATAGTGAAGTTAGAGCAGAGCCAAACGATTCTATCGGAACCAGACGCTGATTCGGTAGACTCTTTTGTGATTCCATCTCGGTTAAGCTGAATGAAGGTCAGTATAGGGACATCATACTTGAGAGAGAAGTTGTGCAGTGCTGTCATCATGAATCCAAGAACTTGAAACTCTTTCATGTCCCCTTTTATTGAAGCAGCGTCCATGAGTTTTAAATAGTCATAGATAATAACGCAGTCCTTAGCTTTACCTTTATCGTTAAGCCCTACAACCTTAGCGACCCAACGTCTCATGATAGAGAGTTGATCTTCAAAGGCAAGACCACCAATTGTTTTGAAATAGTAGGGTGTATCCTTCAAGTCCCTAGCCGCCTGAAAAACCTTCTTGCGGTTAGTGGGGTTCTTTGAAAAGGCACCTGTTTCAATATCGTTAATGGGAACATCTGTAAGCATTGCCATGAGACGATGTTGGTGATCTTCTTTTCTCATTTCGGTATCTAGATTAAGAACAGGGATTCCTTGCTGTGCCATATGAATACCCATATTGTCAGCCAGTAAGGTCTTACCTGTCTTGGGTCTAGCTCCAATAACATTAACCGTACCTCTACGAAGTCCACCACCGATAGCGAAGTCGTATCTAGAGAATCCTGTAGGAATACCAATCTGGTCTACTGGGTTCTCTGAGAGTTCGATCAGGCGTTCTTCTGCTGTGTCTAGAACCATTGTAGGTGAGTCGTCAACGTCTGAGAGCATTGAGGTGAAGTCGAAGATTGACTCTTCAGCTATACCTAGTATCTGAGAGATAGGTTCATCTCCCTTGACCTGAGCATACTTCTCCTTGGTTAGCTCTAGCTGGTCATGCATCATTCGTGCAATCTCAAGCTTACGAATCTTAGCTCCGAACTTCCTTACGTTACTAAGAAGTACTGGAAACTTAACGACAGAGGAGAGGTGTGAAACTTCTTGAGCATTAAAAAAGTCAGAGTTTCCTAACTCTTTCGCCGCTGACATCATGGAGGGAATGTCTATACTTGTAGTCTCATCCTTCTCTAGGATATGCTTCAAGCACGCATAGAGAACCATGTTTGATTCATCTGTGAAGCTGCTCTCTTGAATAATGTCAGTGACATCATATAGGGCATCGGAGCCGTATCTAAAGATCCCCGCGAGGATAGCTCGTTCTGCTGGTAAGTCTTGTAAAATCATTTTTTTAACCTGCTGATGTTGAACAACCGTTACATTTCCATCGAGACGAATCATGCACCACCGAAGGTGAAACATCATATACGTCCCCACAAACTCTGCACTCTACTTCGATTACGCTTGACTGTCTAGGATTGGTAGTCCTTGCTGGAATAGCATCTTTCTTATCGGAGCTTGCCGCATTCTCAAGCTCTTCTCTTTCCTTGGGAGAAAGGTTAGTCGATCTCATGAAGTCTAGGAACTTGTTCTCTCTAGGAGAGTCTATATCTATGGGAGCAGTTCTACAGTTAGCCCCCTTTGAGTTCCCCTTCTTTCTTCCTGTGGCAGACTTCTTGCCCTTACCACTTCTTTTACGACCGCCCTTTCCTCTTCGTCGCTTCTTGTTAATCTCATGAGTCCTCTCCTCAGCATCGTCCTCTTCAACTTGCTCAGGTTCTGGCTCCGACACTTTCTCTTCGCCTTCAGTGTCATCTATTAGAAATTCAATAAGCTCTGCTTTAGAAAAGTCTTTTAGCAGTGCCTTTAGTTTATCTTGTTTATTCATATCTTCTTCCTGCTTTTGCTTTCTGGAGGTTTACAAAAAGGTCGCTTAGGTTTTTTGCTGATGTTGAAAGGTAAGTGATTCTGTCTGATCGCTGTTGAGCGTATCTTTTAATGCTGTTTACTTTGGAGCAGTACCCGTCTTCCTTGACAGCTTGTTCGAACTGGCTATCCCATGAGCCTCCGTACTGAGACTCTCTTCCTGCGATAGTACTCTTAAGAACAGAGGTCGCCCAGTTCACTCTGGCGTTTTCTCTATTGTAAGATCTCTGTAGGTAGAAAGAAAAACCACCGAGGAGTAGTGCTGCTTCCGCACATTCTTCGATAGTAAGTTTCTCCATTGCTCCACGGGACATCTCCATGTAGCCTTTTACCGTTTGATCTCCGAAGTCTCCTGAGTAGGCTGGAAGACCTAGGCTGTTCTCGTACTCGTCAAGAATCCTGTCGATCTCGTCTAGTCGTTCCTTTGCTTGATCTTTAAGTGCCATTCTTCATCGCTCTCGTTATAAGGTAATTCAACATACGTTATATTATTATACTCGCACCATTCACTTTTTCGTGAATCCCTTTTCCTTTGTTTTGCAAAATCTTGTGCAGACGTATGGAATAGTGAGTTAAATTTATAATGTTGCTGCCCGTGAACCTCTATTACTAGCTTAATAGTATTGATATAGAAATCAAAGAAAAGTTTCTCTCGTCTAGTAATCGGAACGGCTACCTCTTCCAGTATCTGAACGGTTGGGAAAAGATCTACGAGGATATTACGGGCTCTGAGATGCAGCTTAGAACGAGGGCGACTGTCGCCAGCTGTTATGACATATCCGCTAAGGTTCCACTTCTGTATCTCATTGTCTAGGTCTCTTATCTTCATCCAAGAACCTTCGCAACTAGAGCTCCCCATTTGAATAGAGACTTCTTAGAATCTCTTTCGATCATCAGGGTTTCGTCTGGCATGATTATAGAAATCCTATTTTGTTTGAACTTATCCAATAGACAGATAGCTAGGTCTTTCATAAATATATCTATTTTGCTAGACTCAGTTTCAACACGAGGGTAATTAATGGCAGCAATCTCCCATCCTTCCTCCGTGTAGTTTGTATTACAGACGTATGTAGTATTCGTTATTCTTACAGGGATAGTCTGCTCGCAGCTCTCCTGAAATATCCCTATCTCACGAACCAGATCCGACTTAGAGAACTCCTTGCTAGTGTCCTCGTTAATAGAGCCTAAGTATACTCTAACCTCGTAAGTGCTTCTAGATCTTATTTCCATTATCAATACCTACCATTTCAAAGACTTGTTGCTCAAACTTTTTGTATTCGTCGGGGTTGTCCTCTAGATAAGCAGCCAACTTGACCTTCCCTTGAACCTTCTCACCATCAGGAAGGTTGATCCAAGATCCAGACTTTGACACTAGTCCGAAGTCAAGGAGGAGATCTGTCAATTCCATTTCTTTCCAGATTCCTTTTCCATATCTTATGTGACTTTCCACCTTTTGTCCGGGAGGCCCTATGGCCGACGTAGTGATCTGCCAGTGTACTGTCTGACCTATCTGTGTATCTCCCTGCATGAGGGGCTGAGAGTGAGAGGCATGCAGCTTAACGTCCACTTGGTACTTCAACGCACCACCTGACTTCTCTATCTTAGCCTTGCCCCTACCGAACCGTTGAAGGTTTGCCATGAGGTGAGTGATCCCAACGACAGTAACCCTGTTGATAGGGAGTGCGTTAGAGATCCTTCTACAGAACTTAGCTAGTATCTTCTGTACACTCATTACCTGATGGTCTGCAAGGTCTCCGGTTAGCTCTGCTTCGCTTGAAAGAGCAGAGAAAGAGTCAACGACAGCAACAGATCCCGGTTTTGTATGTACGATATTATCTATGATGCTTAAATATTTCTCAGCAGATAGGATATTACCCTCTGTAGAGGAGATGATCTGCATTTCCTCTGGCTTTAAGCCTAGTCCTGAGATGCCATTAAGGTCTCTTTTCCTTAGACGACCTTCTATGTTCGCATAGTAAACTTTTCTATCATGGTTCTTCTGAGCGTTGGCACAAAAGGTAAGAGCTGTTACTGTCTTGCCTACCTTCTCGGGCCCTGTCATGATGAACAGAGATCCTTCTGGGACTCCTCCTCCAAGTGCTATGTCTAACTTCGGCCCAATAGAAATTATCTCAAGAGGCCTGTCGATAATAGAAGAGGGGTCGTGAAGTACGTCCCCATATTCTTTTAGTATGTCCTTATCTCCTAAGTCCTGTGCCTTTTCCTTCTTTGCTTTAGCCATCTAAATCCCTCAGCTTTGATATGATTGATTTCTGATCGTTATTACTCTTATGTACAACGTTTTCCTTGTCGTTGACATTATAATCAACAGCCTTAGTCCTCTCGACTATTGAGTCTTGCTTCTCTTTAATTATACTGTGCAAGAATTTAGACCTTAGAGAATAAGTTCCCCAGCATCGAGAATCCTTTAGTGCAGCGACTACGGACTCTTCCCCAAATTCCTTAACTAGCTTATTAGCTAGGGTAATCTGGTATCTGTAGTACGCCTTCCATTCCTTTATCTCCCAGAACTTAATTGGCAAGTCCTTCTTGTCTTTCTGTGCCTTCTTCTCGCAGATCACCTCGGTGATATACTGAGGAGCTGAGACCCAGCCTTTAGGGGAGTACCTAGAAGGGTACTTGCTTTTCTCTGTTCTATTCTTGCTCATTTTCGGATACTATGGATCGCTCGGGTTCCTCTATTTGAGACCTTAACATCCCGATTCTTCTCTCTATTAGCATCCACCTTAAGGGATCCAGCAGGAGTCATAATGGATACCCCTTCGTCTCCATTGACGGTCTTTTTGAGAATCATCTCAGGAGGGGCTTCTTCCTCTACTACTTCTTCTCTCTCTTCAACTTCAGAGATGTATGCCTCGACATCTACAACGTTTCTGCCTAGTGCCTTAGCAATAGCCTTGGGTTCCATATCGTTATCAAACATGCCTTCGATACAGAACTTCTCTATCTTGGTAATCTTCTTTGCTGTGGATAGTTTACTCATTTTAAAACTCTCTTTCTGCGTTACTCAGCCAAGCCGCATTTTTTGTCTTTAGGAATTGAATGTAATAGTCGAATACTTTTTTTGTAACCTGTCGGAACACCCACTCTGGACGACCGGCATGCTTAACGTTTCGGGCGGAAGTACCTTCTGAGTACATTCCAATAGGATTATAAAGTCTGCCATGCTTCCCTATCTTTGCAAAGAACTTAATCTTGCCTCCATCAGGAGAGAACTTAGCGTGAGCTTCATGTCTGTCTTCAGCCTTCTTGTCTGACAAGTCCTCAAGTCGAGGATAGCCATCTTCATCTATGAAGTCATGGCTTCCAGAGACAGTGTAGACAGCGGTGTCTGAATCTGAAGGGACTCTCTTTTCCTCCCCCTCTTTTTCAGTTATCTTGAAGATAGCATTGTCTAGATTTGTGTACTCGTTCATTATTTTTTACCTTTTCTGTTGGCTTTTCTCTTCTTCTTGACTGGCTCGTCCTTAGTCCACTGAGTTGTCTCTGTAGGTCTCTCCATCCTAGACATTCCATCAGGGAGGCTTTCGGTAGGCTCATCCTTCTTGGTCTTAAAGTCGGCAGCTAAGTCTTCGCATTTCCATTTGCCGTATTGTTTTGTTTGTTTGTCTGCGTAGTGCCCAAGAGTTTTAACTTCAGACAAAGACAATGAAATAGCACTATAAACCTCATCCTCTGCGAAATTCCGAAAGACAGTTTTCTTCTTTTTGCACTCAGGGCATTTCTGCTTAGGGGTATAGTCGGAGATGCTAGATACAAGGCTCCACTTGTTAGAGCACCCCTCACAATAAAAGCTATATTCAGGCATCTTTTTTTAGTCTTTCTTCGTTGAACTTTTCTTTATATTCTTGACACTCTTGTTTTGTATTACATACAGGAGATGTATATAGTTCTGTTGCATCACTAAAAGCGATTGCATCATCGGGCATTTCAACAATCCTTAATCTCCAATCGCTGGTTTGTCCCGACTCTAGGATTTCGTTGTTTCGAGATACAGCACACCCGTTTATAAACATATAAATTAACCTAGTCATTAAAATATTCCTTCGGGTTTAAGCAATTCCTACAGTACACTCTAAAGGCTTCGGTTCCTAGGGATTTCTCCGATAGCTTTATGTGCATCTTACCATCAGGCTTACTGGTGGATTCAACACTCCTTACAGTAACGGTGACCCTTTCACCGTTCTTGATTGTCCTGTCGCAAGAATCGCAAGTATCTTTTCTTATCATGATATAGTATTATACTCTCGGTTCTTCGTTATTGGAGAGGCAAAAATACTAGACCTTAAGAATTTATTGCATATTTCAGAAAGCTTCTTGTCGTATAGGTTCGTTTAGCTGTCTTAATATCCTAGCCACTATATCGCTTCTCACGATATCTGAGTAGTCAAGCTCTGAGACCCCTACTCCTTCGACTTCTGACAGCCTATTCATACATTCGGTGAGTCCTCCGCTTAGGTTCCCTAAATCGCTCTGGCCAAGATCTCCATTGATCACAGCTTTAGAATTTCTTCCTATCCTAGTGACGAACATTTTAATCTGTTCGAAGGTTGCGTTCTGTGCCTCGTCAAGAATCATAAAACAGTCATGAAAGTTTCTTCCTCTCATGTATTCCAGAGGACATAACTCTATAATCTCTTCTTCTCTAAACGCATCAACACTATTCTTCGTTAAGTAGAGGTTCATTTCCTCTAAGATAGGAACTAGATAGGGATTTATCTTTTCGATCAAGGTTCCGGGAAGATGCCCCAGTCCTTTACCTGATGTGACAACAGGTCTTGTTATAATAATCTTCTTTACTCTCTTCTCAAGAAGATACTGACAAGCCAGCCCTACTGCGACGCTCGTCTTGCCTGACCCTGCTGGCCCAGAACAGAAGGTTATATCAGAGCAGTCCATTTCTTCTATATAGTCTGCTTGATTAGGTGTTTTAGCCTTAAGTCTTTTTCTTCTAGGAGGGTTTACAGGAGCTGGGTTCTTCTTTCTTCTTGCCATAGGGTTCCTTTTATAGTTCGGTTATTTTAAGATTATCTGAACACATGGGGCATATGTCTATAATCGTTCCATCGTGAAGCCCCTCTTTGTGCTGCCCTAGTAATATGACCTGCATAATCATACTCTCTCTCGATTTGGATTCTTCCATAAGTCGATCCAGAGCTGGAACACTAATCGTTGGGACAGGCTTTTCTTTAGATACTTCTTTATGGAGAAGGACTAAAAGCACCACGTTAATCATACATAAAACCATTATAAAGTGGCCTATTGGTTTAATGCCGCTCATGTTATTTGCTCCCTATCTCTTGATATTTGCCAGTGGAAAAGTTAAATATATATACTGCTCCGATGCTCATATTTGAGTAAGAAATACCTACTCTGACATATCTT
>TARA_R110002096_G_scaffold2619_5_pt1 | contig 37609 bp, 30 predicted proteins | sample TARA_R110002096 | Tara Oceans TARA_R110002096 (sample SAMEA4397295) | marine metagenome | biome: Polar Biome; feature: [DCM] deep chlorophyll maximum layer (ENVO:01000326); material: water (ENVO:00002006), including particulate matter (ENVO:01000060) such as... | depth 35 m
GGTAATTTTGGTGTCACGAGGTCTGGATCAGCGTGCACCTCGATGTTCAGTGCCGGTTCAACAAAATTTCCTTGCCCGCCCATTTGTGTAATGGCGACGTACGCATTCCAGTAGGACACCGGACCCTCACCGGTATAGGTTTCAAGCGGCACATCTTTTAGCCCGTAAGCAGGCGCGATAACGACCGGATCGCTGATGCCGTCGAGATTCCAGTACGGATCGTACATGCCGGGCCCCCACGACTGCAGTTCCGCGCGCAGCGACGGCTTGTCGTCAAAGAACGGTGACAGCGAAATGATCAGGCCGGGATCGAGGTCTTTCGCGGGCCAGCCGTCCTGCCGCACGCCGATGCCGGGTGCTACCGAATTATCGACATCCGAGTGGCACAAGGCGCAGGTGACTCCGAAGCGGGTCACCGTGCCATCGGTGGCAACCTCGGCCTTGATGCCGACAACAGCATCGAGCTCAAGTAGAGCAACCGTCGTGGCCGGGTCCGTGAGATCGGCGCTTGCCAGGACATCCGCAGGAACGGCTTCCGCGTCAACTTTGAGTCCGACAGCCAGCGCCGTTTCCGGGCTAATCGTCGTGACGACTTCGTTGAAGCGCAGTACGTCGGTCCAGAATGCCTCATCGCCGTAAGTGTCGAAACGAAAGGTCGCCTGTCCGTCAATGGGCGGTTCCGGCGGTGGAACAGCGACGAACTCGGCGTCATTGTCGGAACATGCGGCCGTCAGCACGGCCGTGGACAGCAACAGGGCAAAAAATTTTCTGGCATTCATAACATTCTCGCAAACCGGTTAAACGGATCTGCAAGATGCGGCTAAATGTTAAAGGTTCCCGAATGCGAGAAAAAAACGTGTTTTGCGGCGCTAACGCCTAGTCCTGGTCGATTTCCGCCGGCAAGGACACGACCGGGTTACCATCTTCGTCAGTGACCACTTCGCCCATTTGTTCGAGCTGACGGGTCCCCTGACCGACCTGGATTGGAATCGTGACCGTGTGCGGCTGGCGCCGCCCATCGAAGACAGCGCTTGCGGTGACCTGGACATAAAAGCGACCTTCCATGGCCGGCGTGATCGTCAGGATGCTCGTCTCCGGCACGCTCGCCGGCTTGCTCGAAAATGTGCGTTCCGCTTCGTGCGGAGCAACGACCAGGGCGCCTTCGGCAGCAACGCTGTAGCCCATATTGCTTGTTGCTTGCGACGAAATCAGTGTCAGCTCTAGCCGGAATGGCTGCCCGACCTGGGGAACATCCAGCAGCCTGTAACTTACGTTGAGCGGTGTCAGGTTGGTCTTACCGGGAGACTCGAACACTGCGTCGCTGTGTTCGGGCTGCACGTCGGCAACCTCGGTCTCACCGGCCGATGGCTGTTGTTGACAGGCCGCGATCGAAACGGACGCCAACAACAGGAGCGACATACTTAGCGACACAGGTTTCATCTGAATTTCTCCATCATGGTTTGCCGACCATCAGGGCCTTGTTACCGAAACGTCAAAACAAGCGCGACCGATGCTGGGCCCGCCGACCGTCGGCGACAGCAGTTTGGATGAAGCCCGGTTGTTGAAATCAAAGACCTCAATAATGTAATCGCCGGGCTGCAGGAAGTTCTGGCTTACGCCGCTCTCACTGTCCGCGTCAGTGCTTTCGAAGACTTCGAATATCGCACTGGATGGCGGTTGCCGCAGCCACATGTCCGGATCGGTTGTCTCCCCGGTGGGAATATCAGTCGCGGTTGCTGTGAACGTATGCGTTCCCGCGATCGGAATATTCAGGCGCACGAAGCGAATGGTATTGAGCTTGTTCATTCCGCCGAACTGATCCTCACTGCACACGTTGACGGCGCCGCCGTTCACGGTTGCCGTTGCGTAAATCGGGAAACTATCGGTACTGCCGGCGTCATTGGTCGATTGGCCGTCACCGAAATCATCCGTCACTGAATCCACCGACTGCGATACCAGCAATGCATCGATCGCGACGGCATCCGCCGGCCGGTCCGACTTCAGCGCGTTGACGAACGAGAACAGGCTCGTGAACGCTGTCGTTGTCGATTGTTGATCGATAAAGACGTCATAAATCGGACCAAAACCAAAGCTCGTGGTGTCCGCCCCATCGCTGTTGCTGTCGACAAAGTCATACAACAACTCCTGCACCGAGCGTTCGCTGTACCAGCCCGGCGCCGGGTTTGCGCCGTTCAGGAGTGTGCCGTCTTCAACATCGAATCCGCCGCTCAATCCCTGGTTCGTGCCGAAGGAATCGAGGTAGGTTGTATCGCCGATCGCAATGCCGGACCAGGCATTGCCCCAGCCTTCACCGAAGGCAACGCGGATATCCAGGATATCGCCGCCACCATGTGCGCCACCGATCGAGTCCGAGCGTGCGATAGTGTCTTCGAAGTAGTGTCCCCACTCGTGGACGATGACGTGCTGGTCGTACTCCTCGGTATCGCCGTCTTCCGAGCCAAGCAGGTAAATGCCGTCGATCGGGTTGCCACCACGATAGAAGGATGTGCCGATCTCACCAATCTCCGGGTCACCACTGACCGCGACATTGTTAATGCTCCAGTGCGTGTCCAGCGGCACGAAGTCGACGCTCGGATCCGCTGCGAGCACGGCCTGGAAAGCATCGTAGATCGCGTCGAGAATTGCGAACGGGGCACCGTTTCGGACCGTGTAGTCCGTACCGTCAAAGGCCGTCTCTGCGAGCAGGTTCACGACCTGATTGGCCGCGCCGGTATTGAAGTCGCCTGAATCGAGCACGTATTGCGCATCCGGATCAGTCGTATTATCGACGATACGGAAATCCCAGCTTGGTGCCGGGCCGGCATTGACCATCTCCGCAGGGACGCGCAGAAAGGCGTCAATGTTTGCATCGACCGTCATGCTGTAGTCGCCGTTGGTGTCGGTGGTGGTACTTTCGAGCACCGTCACATCATCCGTGGCATCTATCAATTGCACGGTCACCAGGCGCGCCGGCATTGCTACGATGGCGGTGTAGTCGAGCCCGGTTCCAGGCGTGCCGTGCGGAATTTCGCTGAACGTGATTTGACCGGAAACTGTAACGGTTCCCGAAACCACGATGTCGACGGAATCACTGACCGAGCCACCTTCATCATCGGTAACCTGCAGCTGGAAGGTCAGTGTTTCGGGCCCCGCGGGGCTGGTGAATGTTGCAATCGCCTGGTCTGCGTCAGTGATGGCGACGGCTGTGCCGGCCGTCTGTGTCCATGCGTAAGTAACAATCGATCCATCATCACTACTGGCGCTGCCGTCGAGCGTAACCAGAACCGCCGCGCCAACATTCTGGTCCGGTCCTGCGTTTGCGACAGGTGGAATGTTGAGTGTCGGATCGTTATTCACCTGGACGTCCACGCTGTCGTTATCCGACGATCCGTCATCGTCGGTAACCGTTAGCTGAAATGTCAGCGTCTCGCCGGCTGATGTTACCGTCGGCGCGGTAAAGCTCGGCGTGGCAGTGTCGTCATTGTTCAGGACCACCGCGGTGCCCGCGGTCTGCGTCCACGCATAGGTCGCTATGGAACCGCCGGGGTCATTGCTGGCGGTGCCATCGAGGTTCACCAGTGTTTCTTCGTTAACCGACTGATCCGGACCCGCATCAGCCACCGGTGGCGCATTGACTGTAATGACAACAGTATCGGTGTCTGTTGCCGCGTCGTTGTCGGTGACTTCAAGCTGGAATGTCAGCGACGCGGGAGCAGCGGGTGCGGTAAATGTCGCGATCGCCTGGTCGGCATTGGTGATGACAACCGCAGCGCCGGCTGTTTGCGTCCACTGATACGCCGTTATGGTGCCGTCGGTATCAGCACTGGCGGTGCCGTCAAGTGTGACCACAACACCGCCTGCGACCGTCTGGTCAGGGCCGGCGTTCGCCGTGGGTGGATCGCTCAGCGCCGGGTCATTATTGACTTGTACATCGACGGAATCAGTAGCGGTCGCGCCTTCGTTATCCGTGACCTCCAGCTGAAACGTCAGGACTTCGCCCGCGACGTTGACAGAAGGAGCGGTGAAACTCGGTGTTGCAGTATCCGCGCCGGTCAATGCGACTGCGGTACCCGCCGTTTGCGTCCATGCATACGAAGCAACACTGCCGTCCGAATCACTGCTTGCAGAGCCGTCGAGATTCACAGCGGATTGCTCATCGACACTTTGGTCTGCGCCTGCGTTCGCAACCGGATCCGCATTGACCGGGTTAACCGTTATGTCGACCGAATCGACGTCTTGTTTCGGGTTGAGCGGATCATTGTCTGTAACCGTCAACTGGAAGCTGAAGACTTCGGACGAACCGATAACATTTGGTGCGGTAAAGTTTGGCGTCGCGGTATTTGCGTTGTTCAGCGTGACATTGCTACCGGCAGTTTGAACCCATGCGTACGCTGCAATAGCACCATCCGGGTCGCTACTGGCACTGCCATCGAGATTGACTACGGTCTCATCATTAACACTTTGGTCGACGCCGGCATTGGCGATGGGTGGAACATTGAATGAGTTTATGACGATATCGACAGTATCGCCGGCTTGCCCGCCGTCATTGTCAGTTATCGTCAGCTCAAATGTCAGCGTGGTTGAGCCGGATACGAGCGGTGCGGTTACGGACGGAGTGGCCGTGTTTGCTCCCGTTATCACTACGGCAGGGCCGGCTATCTGTACCCACGCATATACTGCAATCGTTCCGTCCGGGTCGGAACTGGCGCTACCGTCGAGATTGACATTTGCGCCTTCACTGACCATTTGGTCGGGGCCGGCGTTCGCGATGGGTGACTGGTTTACATTTTGAACATTGACGTCAACGGTGTCGGTATCCGACTGGCCGGAATCGTCGGTAACGGTAAGTTCGAATGTCAGGGTTTCGCCCAGCACGGTAACCTGGGGAGCAGTGAATGTTGGCATTGAGGTATCAGCACCGTTTAGGACAACAGCTGTACCGCTCGTCTGTACCCACGCGAAACTCGCGATTGAACCCACTGCATCGCTGCTGGCACTGCCGTCCAGGGTTACCGGGGCCGTGCCTTCGTCAACGGTCTGGTCGGAGCCCGCGTTGGCCACCGGGGCCGTATCGTCGAGAACCGTGATGTCGACTGTATCCGTATCGATATCACCATCGTCGTCGGTTACCGTTAGCTCAAACGTGACCACTTCATCGGCGCCAACCATCGCGACATCGAAAGTTGGCGCAGTGGTATCCGCCCCCGCCAGGTTTGCGACCGGCGTACCGGCGGTCTGCACCCATGCGTAACTGACAATCGTGCCACCTGTCATTTGGCTGCTGGCACTGCCATCGAGCGTGACAGCGCTGCCTTCGACAACTGACTGGTCAGGTCCGGCGTCGGCCGTCGGACCGCCATTTACGATCGTGACGTTGACCGTGTCGGTCGCGGTTCTCGATTCGGTATCGGTGACCTGCACCTGGAACGTCAACACTTCGTCCGCGGCGACAAGCGGTGCGGTGAACGTTGGGCTGGCAATGGTGGTGCTGCTCAGTGTGACCGGTGTGCCGGCCGTTTGTGTCCACGCGTAGGTGAGAGTGCCAGCGCCGGTGCTGGTGGCACTCAGGGTGACGTTTGCGCCTTCGCCGACACTTTGGTCTGTACCGGCATTTACCGTTGGGTCGTTGTTGCTACTGCTGTTTGAACATGCGCCCAGGCTTACGGACGCAATAAGCAACATGACGATCTTCGGGAGTCCTCGGAACTGATCTGCGATCACAGCCAAACCCCTTCGCACGTTCTAGAATTGTCGTGCTTTTGTTTTTGGCCATCTTACTCCCACGCGGCATCGGGTGTCACATCTGTGGCTGTTTGCACCAAGAATCAAGTGCTTAGAATGGCATTGCAGCCTCGGCAAGCGGCGAGGGTGAAGTCTGAGCCGCTCAATCGGGTACTTGCCGGTCCTTCGAATCGCGCCAGTCCTGGCGCGTAAGCAACGGGGTCAGACTTATTTATCTAATAAATAAATCTGACCCCTTTTTTACCTTCTAAAAATCGTAGCGTAAGCCCAGCTGGATTGACCTGCCCGGCAATGGCACCAGGTCTTTCAGTGGTGAAGTGTGTTGCCGTGCATCCTCGTCACCGAGGTTTGTACCGCGCAGGAACACGAACACTTGCGGGCTCTCAATAAGGTACGACACCTCGGCATTCAACAACGTGTACGAATCTGTTGGCAGTTCGCCCGTTGCTGTTTTGTCCTGCTCCGAATGGAACACGGCTTCGCCAGACGCCTCAAACCCGTTTTTCGCAAAATGCAGTCCGACTCCGTAGCGCAGCGGCGTGATGCGTGGCAGATAGCCACCGGTGCGATCTTCCTCACCGTACACATAGTCTGTGAACAGGCGCGTATGCAAGTGCCCCTTGCCCGAGTCGAACAGTTCAATACGCGATTCGGCTTCGAATCCATACAGCTGGGCATCAGTCTGTGTGTATTCGTAGACTTGCATATCGTCCTCAACTTGCGTCGTTGGCGACAGCAGGATGTAGTCGTCAACATCATTCAGGAACGCGGTCACGGTCCATTCGATGCGGTCGTTTTCGCCGCGGAACGTCAGGTCGATGTTGGATGATGTCTCTTTGCCGAAAAGGCCATTTCCCTGTGCGACAGATCCGCGCTCGATGCGTTGCACGGCAACGTGTGCACCGTCAGCGTACAGCTCGGTGGCATTCGGATGCCGTTGCGTCAGCGCGTAATTGAGTGCAACGCTGTAGCGATCGCCCAGCGCCCGGATAACACCGATTGATGCGCCTACTGCCGTGTCGTCGTAACCGGCTAAGCCCGTTGAATCGATCGACTGGTTCTCCACTCTTGCGCTGCCCTGCAGGGTCCAGCCGTCGACAGGCTGCCACTCCTCGAACGCAAACAGGCTTGTTTGTTGTGTTGTGGAACCGGGGACGAACGCCTCTTCGCCTACCGCAAGGAAATCGATATCCTTGTGTTGCAGACCAAACGCTCCTTCCATTCCGCCAAGGGGTTGGTGCCGAAACTCAAGTCTCGCGTCGGTACCCTCTGAGTTGAACTGTGTACCGATCTCGTCGCCTTCGAGTTCAACGTGTTCGTAATCATTGCGCGCCAGTTTGAATCGCAATTCGCCCAGGTCGGCGAACTGGTAGGCGGATTCGAGGTCAATCCGGCTTTGATCGAGGTCGACGCGAACTGCCTCTTCCTCATGCTCCTCTTCCTCTTCCTCTTCTTCCCCCTCATGTTCTTCATGGTGGTGGTGTCCCGGTATCCCGTAGAGGTTTTCGTTACCACTGTAAGACAAGCCCAGGAAGCCGTTGTCGCCGACGAAGGTTACGGCGAAGGCAGCACCCTGTGCCTCGCTGGACGTGTTTTCGACCACGCCATAGGCCTCTTCTTCCTCGTGTTCTTCTTCGTGTTCCTCCTCATGCTCTTCTTCGTGCTCTTCCAGGGAGCGCAGCAATGCCGACTCAGCGAATCCCGGAATCTTGACGTCGTCGGTGGTGCGGCGAAAAAAGTCAGCGTGAAACGCCACTGTGTCGGTACCGAACTTGATCTCGCCGGCACCCGCCTGCTTGCCGGTGGCGGAATCGGTTCCCAGCACGACACGCCCGGCAAACGGCGCGTCGAGGCCGCTTTCCTGGATGCGATTATCGACAACATTGACCAGGCCGCCAGCGGCACCACTGCCATACAACAGGGTTGCAGGGCCACGGATGATCTCGACGCGCTCGGCCAGCAAACCGTCAACGCTTGAGGCATGATCTTCGCTGAGTGCCGATGCGTCCATTGCATCGAGAGCGTTCGACAGCACACGAATTCTTTCGCCGTACTGACCGCGGATAACCGGCCGCGATGAGACCGGCCCGAAATACGTTGAGCTCACACCGAGCTCATGTGCGAGCGTCTCGCCAATGCTCGCGGCCTGGCGCTTCAATAGTTCGTCACCACTGAGTACCGACGTCGGTTGTGCGAGTTCCTTGATCGTGCGATCAAGTGGCACGCCCTGGACGATGATCTCGTCAACAGCGTGGGGTTCATTATTGTCGCTAGTGTCTTGTGCAGAAGCGATGCTCGTCAGGCCACCATAGGTGATGGCCAGGCATGCAATCGCCAACGGGCGTTGCATCAGAAATTGTTTGGGATCCATTGAGTCCTCCGATCCATTTCATTCGTCAAGCGCCAACTCTCCAAGCTGGCGGGTACGCGGCATGTGCCGCGATAGTGCTGAAACGATCAGGATCGGGGAGGGGCGCGGGACCGGTAGTTGGAGGCGAGCCGGACGGACGACAGCGTGCCGGCATCGGTGTGTATTGCCGTGTTGGTCGGTGCCAGGACAACGGCGGGTAATACATTGTTGGCTGGTACGTCGTCGAGCTGATTGTAGACACTGCATGCATGGCAAACCGCCAGGCCATGATCCGCAACATGCTCGAACTGGTGCGCGGCCATTGAGACTTGCAGCAGGGCGAGTGCGACGAGCCCCAGCACCGCGGTCGTGCGGTGCCGGCGTTTTATTTCGCCGTGTCCTGTTTTCTGCATGCTCATTATTCTAAATGTACGCCCGCGGGGGGGGTTACTGCAATCTTTCGATGCGGTGATATGCAAGAAGTTCCACATTGGCGTGAACCGATGCGACCGTGATGTGACGCAAGTCCACGCGGTGTCGCTAAGTGTTGGTTATTCTTGGATAAATCCGGATTTCGTGCCGGGACGGATTTTGTGTACTAACGCATTACGAGGAATACCGGGTGGCAATAACGAAAAAAGTGCATGTAGACGATCTCGGGGTTGGGATGTATGTGGCCGAACTCGATCGGCCGTGGCTGGAAACGCCGTTCCTGTTCCAGGGTTTCTACATTCGCGACGCTGATGAGATTAATGAGCTGCAGGCGCACTGCAAGAATGTCTTCGTCACCTGCGAAAGCCTGCCTGCCGACTTCGAGCCCACTGCGGCGAGCAATGACTCCGACGCAAGCAAGCGCGTTGTAACGGAGAAAGGCAAGGCTTCAATCGACGTGCCGGAACGGCATCGCGTCGACACGCAGGTCGAAGCCGATTTTGAGCAAACCAATGTCATCTACACAGAAAAAACCAGCCTTAAAGAAGAATTTGGTACAGCGTCGCGCGCGCACCAGAATGCCGTTTCGTCATTGCAACAAGTCATGCAAAACCTGCGCAACTCCGGTGAGATTGAGATAGGACCGCTGGAGTCGGCTGTCTCGCCGATGGTCGACAGTGTATTGCGCAACCCGGCGGCCTTGTCATGCCTGATGCGCATGCAGAAAAAGGACGACTACCTGTATCAGCATTCGCTGGCCTCAACGGTCTGGGCGGCGGTCCTGGGTCGGCAGATCGGCCTGCCACGCGCCGATATCAGTTTATTGTCACTCGGCGCAATGCTGCTCGATGTCGGCAAAACGAAAGTCCCGATGAAAATACTGTCGAAGCCTGGTGACCTGACCAAAGAAGAGAACGCGTTGATGCGGCAGCACGTCCAGTTCGGGCTCGATATTCTGAACCAGGCGGGCGATGTCGACCCCCGTGTCGTGGATATGGTGGCACACCATCACGAACGCTATAACGGTACCGGTTATCCTCACGGTGTCAGTGGCAATTCGATTCCGGTATTCGGCCGCATTGCCGCGATTGTCGATGCCTATGACGCAATGATTACGCCGCGACCGTACGCGACGTTGCTGTCGTCTTATGATGCATTACGCAAACTTCGCGTACTGGCCGACGTCGAGTTCCAGGCCGAGATTGTCAACCAGTTCACGCGGGCTATTGGCGCTTTTCCAACCGGCACGCTGGTCGAACTGAACACAGGAGCCGTCGGTATCGTCACGCGACAGAACCAGATTCGTCGTTTGCGTCCTGAAATCATGGTGATCATGGATGCGAACAAGCAATTGCTGCCCGATTTTCGCGTCGTCGACCTCGGCGAAGAAACCACGACCGAAGAGGGTGGTGGACAGTCGTTGTATATCGAGTGCGGTTTGCCGCCCGGCGCGCACGGTATCGATCCCACTGAATACTACATCGACTGAGATTTGTAGCATGGTCACCGCCACAGTTGAGTTGCCGTTTCATCGTGAAGATGGTATTTCGCGTGCAACTCGACACATCGCAGAAAGTTTACGCAAGCAGCGTGAGATCGCGGTTGTCCTTATCGGCCTGGACAATATTGAACGCATATGCGCTGCGGCCGGCCACCTGCGTACAGCTGAGTTGGTCGACAACTTCCATACCAGGCTGGTGCGGCTGTGCCGAACGAACGATGCCGTCGAGCGCATCGGTGACCGCAAGTTCGTGCTGATGCTCGATGGTCTCAAGAACAATGGTCACATCACACTCGCGGCACGAAAAGTCGAACGCCTGGTACAGGAAATGCATTCCGACGACAAATCGCTCCCGGCTCTGCGCGCGGACATCGGCATTGCGCTCTGTCCGGGGCAAAGTACCGAGCCTCATGAGCTGCTGAGGCTAGCCGAGGTGGCCTGTCTCGATGGTCGGCGCAGGAATGAATCGCCGTGTTTTTTTGAGGAGCACTCCGCGCGCAAATTATTCGAAGACTGGGGTCTTGAGAAAAGACTGCAACAAGCCATCGAGGGTGGCGATCTTGAGTTGTACTACCAACCCAAAATGGAGCTGGCGACGGGACAAATCGTCGCGGCGGAAGCACTTATGCGTTGGCATGAGCCGGAACTTGGCGCAGTGTCGCCGGCGGTTTTTATTGAGCTTGCCGAAGCAACCGGACAGATCCTGGACCTGACGCAGTTCGCGATCCAGACGGTGTGCCGAATGCTGCACGAGTGGCGGGAGTCACTGCCGACATTGCAGTTGGCCGTTAATATTTCTGCCAGCCTGATCCAGAACAGGGACATTGTCGAGGCCTTGCGGGGAGCATTGGGCATCTGGCACGCTGAGCCCGCACGCCTGACGCTGGAAGTTACAGAGAATGCGTTAATGGATGACACCAATGCCAGTCATAACATATTGACGGCAATTCGCGAGCTGGGCTGCAAAGTATCAATCGACGATTTCGGGACTGGCTATTCGTCGCTTGCGTACCTGAAGGATATCCCGGCAGATGAACTCAAAATTGACCAAACGTTCGTTGCAGGGATGCTCGACGATGACAAGGATCGCAAGATAGTCGAACACACGATCAATATTGCCAGAAGCTTTGAACTGAGCGTTGTTGCGGAAGGAATCGAATCCGAATTGGTACTGGATCTACTGCGTGACTTTCAGTGCGATTACGCACAGGGCTACTTTATAAGTAAGCCATTGCCGGCGACGGAATTTCTGGAATTCGTTCAGACCCACAACACAGCCGGGAAGGCAGCTCAATAGGCGACGGAAATTTGCTCGCGAATGTGTCGGGCTTGCTCTGCTTCGTCAATCAGCGCCACGGCAAAATCGGCACGTGATAGGCGTGTTCTGCCGCGTTTGTCTTCCAGTGCGTCGCGACCACCAATACGAAACACACCGGTGCGCGGCCCGTTCGTAAAATTCTTGGGCGGCGTAATGTAAGTCCACTCGACATCGTCAACCTTGCGATAAAACTCGAGCGCCAGTATTTGGCCAAGGATTTCAATTTCCAGATTTTTCGGAATCAGTATCTTTGGCAGCTTCGCGGCGTAGCGTACCCCCGGTTCGACTTCGAGCGTGCCAGAGCCGCCGACATGCAATAGCCGCGGCGCATCGTCGCCTTGCTGGTACACCGCATCGACAAGCATTTCTGCCGCCAGGTATTGCAGTGCGCTGTCGGGCGTACCGGCGTCGCCAATGACGCCACGCACGGAGATCACGACGATATCCTTGCCGGTCACGATTTCGGTAACGCTCATTTTGTCGAGGAGGTCGCCTTTGACCGCGACCAGGTTCTCGTGCTGCATCTCGATCTGTTCGGGTCGGCGCGATACAGCCGTAACCCGGTGACCGCGATTGAGTGCCTCTTGCACAACATGCGTGCCCACTTTTCCGGTGGCACCGTAGACGACAATGTCGAGCGAATCGTCGGCGCACACGCCATTTGCCGTGAGCAGCAGGGCTAACGAGAGAACGATGAGTTGCCGCATGTGCCTCCGCAATCAGGCCTGTTCGGTACTATGATGCCTTACTATCATCACTTTCCTCAGCCACTTTTCTCGGCAACTTCCTTGGCCTTGCTAGCCTCTTCGGCCGTTTTCAGGTCTTCGATCAGTCGCAGTCGTTTCTCTTCCAGCACCGCGCGCACGGCAGGATCAACAGATTCGGCTTCCGCATTCAGTTCGGCGTCCGTTTGATCGATTGCAGCGCGAATCTGCTCGATTGACGCGGCTTCTTCGGCCTTGTCGAAGGCCAGTTTTTCCGCTTCGGCTACGGCCGGTGCCGTCGGTTTTTTCGTTCTGACCGGAATGAATCGCGTAGTTTCATTGAGCGCGCGCGTATTCATGAAATTTGGCGAAACGATTTCAATATCAGCCTCATGCAGTGCGTTCAGAATCGCTGTACGCAACCTCGAGCGCGAAGAGATCAGGCTTGTAACGTCTTCCAGCAATCCGGCTACGCGGTAGACCACAGAAAAATCACCCAGTTCCCGCACCTGCACGAAGCCGTCTTTCAGGCCGGCTTCTTCAGTCGCTGCACAAAGGACTTCGGTAACTTTCGTATTGGGTACATCGTATCCGAGTGAGACTTCCGCCTGGATGATGGTTCCCGAAGCACGCACCACCTGCAGCGGCTGCGTAACCATGTACAAATTGGGAACAGTGACCAGATCGCGAAATTCGGTCTGGATCTCGGTATGCAGCAGGTCCATTTCGGTAATTCGCCCGGTAAGCTCAGCGACGGTAATAAAATCACCGGGCCGGGCATTCTTGACAATGCGCATCATGATGCCGGCCATGATGTTGCCAATGAACGTTGTCGACGAAAGGGCAATCGCCGCGCTCAGCAGGATACCGATCAGGCTCAGCAACTGGCCGCGCAAGGCATCGTTGATGGGCAGTGCGACGATAATTCCGAGCATGCCGGCAAAACTCAGTCCCAGCATAATGAGCTGAAAGCGGAACTGGACATTCGGATTGTCTCGCCAGCGTCGCCGCAGACCCCAATTAACCGCAGCAATAAACACGACCACCGCCGCCGTGGTCGCGAGGAATGGTATCAAGGTGGCAAAGTCGTCGAGCAGGTCCGTCATGCAGGTCAGGCTACCCTAAATCGGGACGACTAACCGCAATTAACGTCGAATCCTACGCGACCGTCCGCTCTGGCGACGCCCTGTTTGAAGAACACGGTGCAGCTATCCGTGCTCGCTGTATCGCCTACTTTCATGCGCGTCTTCACGCCGTTCAAATTGACATCGACAACCTTGCCCCAGTCGCGCGTAAGGCCGAAGACGTGGCGCCGATCACCAATGGATACGCTTTCCCCGGTCTTGAGCCAAAAATCGACACCGCCGGCAAAACCTCTTTCATCGAGCGATTGCTGTTCGAGATTCGCAATCTGACCGCTCAGGTATGCCATTTCAGAATTGGACTGGCTTTGCAGCTCACCCTGTTTGGCAAGCAGCTTGCTCAGCTCGTCGAGGCTCTTCTGCATTGCCGGGTCATCTGCTTGCCCTTTCAGGGCCTGCAAGCGCTCCGTCATGTCGTGGAAATTGGCTTCCTGTTCGACAAGTAGCGCCTCAACCGACGGACCCAGCAGGCCAGTGCTTTCGACGCCCACTTGAATCGCGATGCCAACGAATGCGCCAACGATCATACCGCCCAGTGCCAGGCCGCCTTTCTGCAGGTGTTCTCGAGCGGGCAGCTTCATGTTGCCATCATCCTGTATGCAAGCATGTGCTGATACGCTTTGTAAAACATGTACAGGCCCAATGGCAGCAGGAACAGGCCGACTATCATGCCAACGGTAAAGACACCAACCGCACTGAGAATGATGGCCCACATCATGAGATACCAGGTGCTGTAGCCGTAGATCATTTCGATCGTGTCATTGCGAATAAGTATCGCCTTGATACCCGATCGTGAATTGCTGCCGACCACGGTTGCCTCGTCGCCATCGGTCAGTTCAATCCCATTGATGTTCTTCATTGTCACCGGCCGATTGCCAACCCGGAAACTGATTTCCTTCTCGGTCCGCACATTGGTGTGGCCGGTATTGTATGTATGTGTACTGGTTACCTTTGTTTCCTCGCGAAAATTGCCGACTGGCCCAGATATTTTTACGAGTGCCATTTTCGTTCCCCTTTTGTCATCTTTTATTGCCGAGTGAGTTCTAGACCCATGGGCCCGTATAGCCGGTCATCGCGCAGCGTGAGGACGACAGTGCCCTGTGCGCTGCTGACCAGCACCTTGTCATCGTCGAGACGGTATTCTGCGTTCACTTTTGTGCCCAGAACCTGGATGGTTACCTGGCCGTCGCCGCCAAACGCGTACTGCGTCACGCCCGCCGCATCGCTGTAGGTGCCCCTGATTTCATCGCCGCAACCGATCAGTGAGATTGCGGCGATGCCAAGAATCAGCCCGGTAAGTGCTCGCATAAGTCGCCTCCAGTTCACGGTAAAAACTAGACGATTGGCGTGCCCTGGCGCATCGACAGATAGCGGAATTTAAAGGCGAATAGCGTAAGTATCGGCATCTGGGATAATATTTGCGCCAATGAGCGCACCAACAAGCGGACAAAGAAATCGTGGCGTGCGAGCCTCCCGGGCGAAGCTCGTTCATGCATTGACGGAAGCAGGGCTGAAGACGCAAGCAGCCCTGGCGGAGCGTATCGCCGATATGGAAGCGCTGGAGTCGCCGCCAAAGGATGTCGTCAATCGTGTGTTTCGAGAATTGCCGGTCGACCCGACGACGGTTGAGCGCGTCGCAAGGGCGCTGGGCGTCGATGCCTATTCTCTGTACAAGACAGCCGACGAGGAGCAGGTCGCGCCAGAACCTGCTCCGGGGGCGAAAACCTCGAACAGGCGTTTACTGCCGGTGCTGTTTGCCGCCGTGGCTGTGCTTGGGATGGCACTGGGTATCCGCTGGTGGTTTGCGCCAGTCAATAGTGATGACACGAGCGCGCCGCAGGTGGGCGAAGAAACACCGGTGCTTGGCATGGGTGCGCCGACGCTGGCGGTAGTTCCTTTCGTCAACGATGCTGAGGGCAGCTTTAGCAACGCACTACGCAAGGTGTTGGGCAATCATTTTAGTGTTGCGAGACCGACTGCCGACATGCTCACCCAATCACGAGACCTGACGGCTATCGCGACGCGGCTCAGGACCGACGTCGTCATCGATGGTGATTTTAAACAGCTTGGACGACTAACGGCCGTGCGTGTTTATCTTTTTAAAGGCGGGGTGCGGCAACAAATCTGGGCCGACAGTGTTCCGACTGTGGCATTGCATGAAACACTGGCCGCCATTGCTGGCGACGCGTCGCTCGCGGTGCGCCGTACCATCGGGATGCCGGTACCGGGAAATGCCGACAGACATTTTCCGCTTGCACCGGTCCAGGACGACTATCTCGAGGGCGAATTGTTACTGGACGCGCCATCGAACGAATTGAATATCAAGCGTGCACAAAGCCGCTTTGAAGCCGCGCTCCGGCAGGACGCGAATTACGCGCGTGCTCATGCGGGACTTTGCCAGACTTTGCTTGAAGAGCACTGGATGGATAGCGAGGAGCGTGCATTGAAAGACGCGTCACTTGCCTGTGGTCAGGCAGTACAACTCGATCCCGAGGATCGCGTTGTCGCCCAGGCGCATGCGCACTTTTTGCAACGTACCGGTCGCGGCGAAGAGGCTATCGCGCGCTACGAAAAGCTTATCGCCGCGTATCCGAAAGACAGTGCGGCGTTGGCGGGTCTTGCGGCGAGTCAGCTGGAGGCGTATCGCGAAAGTGGTGATCACGCCGACCTGGCGAAAGCCAAGTCCACCGCTCGCCGTGCGACCGAAGTTGATCCGTATGTCTGGAAGCCGGCTTTTACCCTCGCAACGCTGGAGTGGTTTGATGGCAATGTAGCCGGCGCGATCGAGGCCAGCGAGAAAGCCCGCGAACGCGATGAGAATGAGTACATCCTTGCAAATCTCGGCAGTTTTTATCTTTGCGACGGCGATCTGGAAGGCGCGCGCGAGGCCTACGCCCGTGCGCGCGACCTGAATCCGGATTCGTATGTCGGCGACGAGTTTCTCGGTCAGGCCCACTATTTTCTCGGCAACTTCGAAGAATCTGCCGAACTACGCCAACGAGCCATCGACTCGGTTGCCAACGGCAACCCGGAGATCCACGAAATGTGGGGTAATCTCGGTGATTCCTACCGGCAGGCAGGGGATGCACAGAAGGCGATCGACGCGTACATTCACGCCGCCGAAATCGCGGAACGGGACTACCTCCGTGGGACCACGCCGGTCGCCGACCAGGCGGCGCGCGCCTACTACTACACGATCCTGGCGCATCTGGATTCTGGCGCAGTACCGGATTCAGTGATACGAACGATTGATGACGAGATTGACACGATCGCAGCGGAGCTGGTGTCGTCTTCGGCGCTGCGGCGCATGGCGCAAACCTACCTGTTACGTGATGAGGTCGACAAAGCCCGCGCGGCACTTGAGCGAGCAACCGAAACCTGCCGCGGTTACGCCAGCTTCCCGGACCTGGCGCCATTGCTGGAATGACAACCCGCAGAATCCAGCAGCGAGAGTGGTCTCGCCTATAGAGCTTTGCACGCGCGCAACTGGCGTGTCAGTTGCAACAACTCGGCGAGATGTTTGCGATCGTCAGCCTGACTGGTGCTGTGCTGCAGTTCCGCGTCGATCGCATCGATAGCGTCGCGAGTCTTTTTTTCGCACTCGGCACGATCTTGCGAGGGCGGGGCCGAAGGCTCCTGTTCCGCCTGCAACAACGGCTCGGCCTCCGCATCGAAAGGGTTGACGAAATCGAAGACTGAATCCGACGCGACACCGATTTCCTTTGCTGGCGGGCTCTCCGCTACAGCACCGCTTTCCTCCGTCGGCTCAGCGCACGGCATCTCCTGAAAGGCGATCGTGCCGTCGTCCTGAGCGCAGCGGTGAATGACCAGTTCCTCGCTTGCGCCGATCCCAGGCGCAAGCAGCGCGCACAGAACAATCGCGAAAATTGTCGTAACAAACGGAGATGGCACGTGCCGAACGGTTCCCGATTTTATGCAGTCAGACACCCGCATTGTCGCAGTGTGGCAGCGTTACTTGTGCTTCAGTGCCGCAATCGTGTGCCGGGCACGTGCGCGCCGGATATCGTCGAGATGCTGCAGGGTTTGTGTTTCCGCAATATCAATCTGTTGCTCGACTTCCGAGCTGTATGGCGGTGCGTGTTCGACTTTCAGCCTGTGATGGCCGAGCATAATCACATCGTCACTGCGCAGGATTTTGGTCTGTACCTGAATCGAATTAACTGTAGTGCCGTTGGTGCTGTTCAAGTCGACCAGCAGAATGGCATTGCGATAGACCTGTAGCAGCGCATGATTGTTGCTGACAAATCGATCGTTCACCTGGATGTCGGAAAGTTTGCTGCGGCCGATGACATAGTTACCCGGTAGCAGTGATTGCTGTCCCAGGGTTGTGCCGTCGCGCGTGAGCACCACCCGTGGTGTAGCCGCCTGCTGCTGGTCGATGTTACTTGCCTCTTCCAGCGCGAGCGCATTCAGTGCCCCGGGCCAACCGCTGGATTCGGTATGCAGTCTGTTGCAGGTATTTCGTGAGAAAACCGTATCGAATCTGTCATCACCGTCTGCAGCGATCCACTTTGTCCGCAAATACATCGCGGTTTCCTGAACGTCCAGCGGGTTCATCGCCCAAGTCGCTGGCTGCCGGCGCGCAATGCCGCGCAAGCTGTTTGCGCGCAGTAATTGTGGCAGATTTGCATTACCGGTCAGGACGAATCGCAACGACGGTTTGCCTTGTTCTTCGAGCGCAACCAGCCAGTTCAGCAGCGTGCGGGTGCTATTGGAACACCGGTCAAAGTTGTCGAGGTACAGGATCGGTACATGATTGCTGCGAGACATGTCGCCCAGGAAGCGGCTGAGTAAGCTCAGAATTTGCTCATCACCGAGGCCTTCGTGTTTGACGCCGAATTGCGCCAGCATGCCATCGACCAGCTGTCGCGGCGAAGTGCCATTTCCGTCCAGAACGGCAACGGGGATTTCACGATCGACCCATGCGGCATGCTCTCTTATCAGCGTGGACTTTCCGGAACCCTGCGGGCCTGTCAGCAGTGCACAGCCGCTCCTGCTGTCCAGTGTCGCGTCCAGGCGGTGCCGGCTCGCGAGGTAGGCGCCATAGGCGATGATGAGCCGCGGGTCCGAATTTCGTCCGTAGGCCTTGCTGCTGAATGATGTGCTGGATGAAACCATGCTCGTCGCTTTCTCTTCTTGTTATGCTTGCATTATGACCTGAGAAAAGGCCCCGGCGTCGCTGAGATTCCATAATATACGCCAGAATCGCAGCAATTTTCCTGTCCATTGACGCCGCCGCCATGAGTGCATTCAGCAACCCTTCAGCAATCCTGTGGCTCTATAGGCGCAGGATTCTTATGGAGTGGGATGATGAAACGCAGCACTACAGCACTGACGGCCGCAATATTACTGAGCAGCGCGTTGCCATTGACGGCCGACGCGGACCCGGGTTTGTACGTCGGGGCCAGTATCGGGAATGCGCGCCTGGACGATGATTTCGACAGTTTCCTGATCGACACGGATACCAACGCGTATCGATTCTTCGCTGGCCTGCAATTCAGTGACGCCTTCGGTGTAGAGGCGGGCTATCTGAATTTCGGTGAATTCTCCGAGTCGGCTGACCTCGGTGGTTTGCTGTCCCGCACCGATATCAGCGGCGACGGCTGGACCCTTGGTGGAACGCTGGGTCTGCCAATCTCGGACAACCTGATGCTGTTTGGAAAGGGCGGCATGTTCTTCTGGGATGCAGATATCTCAGTCGATGGTTTTTCGATCGATACGCCTGGAGACGAAAATCCCTACTGGGGTGGTGGACTGAAACTCGACCTGGGTGAGAGTTTCTCGCTGACCGGTGACTGGACGGTATATGAGCTTGACGATCTTGATACGGATGTCATTTCTCTCGGGTTCAACTATCGATTCTGAGCGACAGGCGTTACTCCATTGTGATAATCACCTTGCCGCGGGCGCGCTGCGTTTCGAGATAGCGAAGCGCATCCGCGGTGTTCTTGAGCGGATAACGGGTATCGATCTGCGTTGTCAGCTGGTCACTGGCCATCAGGCCTGCGAGGTATTCAAGATCCTCGCCTTTGAGAGATGCGAGCATCATGCCGATCTGCTGATCGATAAAGGGTGAATACATCGCCGCCTTTAATGGGTTCCAAAACGGTGCCAGCCAATCGCCTTTAGGGCCGCCGACCAATACCATGCGGCCGTCAGCTTTGAGCACGTGGCGATTTGCAGAAAGTGAGTGGTTGCCGACCATATCGACTATCAGGTCATATTCGTCGCCGGAAGCGGTGTAATTTTCTTTCTTGTAGTCGAAGACATGGTCGGCGCCGAGAGACCGCACCATTTCGACGTTGCGTGTGCTGCAAACGCCATGTACCTCGGCACCGAGCGCTTTTGCGATTTGCACTGCATAGGTACCAACGCCGCCCGACGCGCCGTTGATCAACACCTTCTCGCCGGCAACGAGGCCGCCGCTATCGCGCAGGGCCTGCAGTGCCGTAACGGCTGCGATCGGAATCGCAGCCGCCTCGTCAAAGCTGACCGTGTCCGGCATCCTTGCGATTGCACGGTTCTCCGGAACCAGTACATATTCGGCAAACGCGCCACTACGCCCACCAAATACGGCATCGCCGACCGAAAACTTTGTCACATCCTCACCGATCTCAACAACGATGCCGGCGAAATCCACGCCCATTCGCGGATCATCGGGGCTAGCGAGTCCGGAGGAAAGGCGCATCAGGTAAGGCGAGCCGCGCATGAAGTGATAGTCCAACGGATTAAGCGCTGCGGCTTTGACTTGTACGACGACTTCGCCGGGTCCTGCTACCGGTTTTGCAACGTCCAGATACTCGGCCGTCTCCGGCCCTCCGTAACAGCGGGAGACGACGGCCTTCATTGTCTTGCTATTCGCAGCAGCAGTGGGCGCAGGGGGGCAATCCGATGTGTAGCTAATTGTGACTGCAAGGGCCGCAATGAACAGCATCACCACTGACAGAAATCCATTAATAATCTTGTAGCGAAGTTTCATGACTCTCTCTTTACGCAAATGCGCTTTATAAAAAAGCCGCCCCCGGTATCCGGGAGCGGCATTCTACTTCAATATCGCCTGTTACAGGCGAGCAGCGAATTGACGACTAGTCTTCTTGCACGGCGGTCAGGCCGTATGCCGTATTCACTGTAGTGTTTTCATCGCCAAGGAATCCTTCGCCAACCGAGTAGAGATCGTCGAAGAACTTCACGTCCAGGCCGTCCGGCGCTCCGAAGATGCCGCTCTCACCGATTCCTGCGAGATTGAACAGACCACCCGGACCTTCATCCATCAGGTTTTGTTGCTCATTGAACCCGTCGGTATGGAAGTTGCCGAGGTAGTGGCCAGCTTCATGCGCGATGATGTTGCCGAGTGACGTTACTACGAGATCTTCCTTGCTTGCCCACGGTGCCAGCTCCACATCGTTCAGAGAGAAACTGAAGTCCGCGCTGATACCGGAAGCCGGTGCGCTAAGGATATCGAGCAACACGAGCGCCGTATCGTTCGCCTCGTAGTTGCCCGGATCAATGGTTGATGCGATACCGATGGTGCTGATGAAGGATTCATTAATCGTTCCTGAAACTTCAACGACACTGATCTCGAAGGTGTAGCCAAACAGGTCGAAGCTTCCTGCTTCGATGTAAGGCTCAACCCAACTCGCTTCACCGGTGCCATCGTTGCCCAGCACAACTACGCCAAAGTTGGGGTTCTCCTCGGACCGCGCCAGCTCTCGTTGCAGATTGTCGCGGGTTTCATCGGTGATCCGCCTCGTGATTCGACGCACATCCCGGGCACTGGTCGGAAGGTCCCATGCAGGCAGAAAACCACTGAACGGCGTGTGATTCGTAATCAACGGGAAGCCAAACCACGGCTCCTTGCTGACGGGGCCGCCGTTGTAATCCAGGTAGACCAGCTGGATACGGTTGGCGTCACGCTCGAAAGCAGGACGATAGACGCCGAGCTCCAGCTCGTACTCGCCGACCGAGTTGCTGATAGCGACCGAGTATTGTCCGGTCTGTTCAACGATATAGTCGATTACGGTGCTGCCATCGACCGGTAACGGGCTTTCCACTACCGCGAAACTACCGAACCCTGATACGCCTTTTTCAAGCTCGCCTTCCCGGGTGATAAAGCCCACTGTCGGGGTGCCCTCATTTCGCGCTGCGGCGCCGACCACATCGCCTTTTTTCAGGTGGAATGTGTAAATGTCGAGATCACCACCGTCGGGCGGGAATACGCGCATCTGGAAGTCATAGGTGCCTTCCGAACCGATCAGGCCAGTCACCGATCCGCCGGTGGAGTCAAACGGGTCCGCTGGCTCGAATGCGCCGTAGCCACCGATGGCCATATAGAAGTGCAGGTCAGCTGCACCGACCGTCAGTGAAACAAAGGTGTCATAGCCGTCGCCGCCATCATCCTGCTGAAATATGATCGTGCCATCGTCGAGATAGAAGGTGACGAACGGGTCGAGATCACCGAATGGCTCCGGAGTCCTGACGGCGACATCGAAGGTCGTGCCGGCAGGCAGGAATACCTCGACAAAATCATAGTCAGAGACCACGCCCGGCATCGGGCCGTCGCCAATAACGCCGGAAAAAGTTACGCCGTCAGGGCCGCCGACAACACCGGAAGGCAGGGCGAGTGGGATTGCGCCATCGTCCTCAACCTGCACCAGTGGCCGATTCGGCAGTTCGCCCAGGGAGCCTGAAATAATGAGCTGATGATTCTGACCTGCGCCGGTTCCAAAGCCCTGGATTTGTTCGAAGTACAGGGAATTATCGTTCTCGCCCTGTTCGACTTCTTTTTCCTGGTAGAGGATCGGCCCAGCCGCAACGGCCACTGTGGGTGCGCTGGAGCGGGCGGCGGCCCGCGGTGCTGAACGTGCCGATGGCACCTGCTGACCCGGTTGCGCCTGTGACTTCATCTTGCGCATGCTTTTCCAATACTCCGCTCGATAGTCGGCGCCCGGTGGAAGCGTGCTGATCATCGGGTCCGGCGTAATAGGAGCGGTCGGGTAAAACAACGTTCCGCCTGGCTGAATCTTGTTTGCCTTGATCGCGGCATGATCCGGCGTGAACGGCACGGCGCGCAAGGTTTCTGCCGCCTGCGCGTAGCCGCCGACGAATAGCAGTGCAGTGAGTTGCACCAGGATTCGAGAAAAAAAATGTCTGCTTCTTACTGCGAGGTGTCGCGAGAATTCGCTTTGCATGGGTATCCCCTGTTTGATCGTTGACCAACGTACCGATCGCTCGCCAAAATCGATGAGATACTTCACACCCCGGGATGAGTTGCGCCGCGTTTTTACATAATCTTTTCGTTTTTTTCGCAGTGCGTTGTGGTTCTCAGGTTTTGCGATCGCCCTTTTGATACTTTGCACAAGTACTTCGAATTATTGTGCGCTCACAATACCATTGATGGCACAGTCGTCGCCATTTTCCAGACGATTCTCGTGACAATAAGGAAACAGAACCGACTGGTGCGTGTCGGTTTCCATCTTCACTGGCCTGGCGCTAGCCCTTCGGAAACGGATCGATCCCGGCAACCGCTTGCGCTGGTTAAAGGCGGTGTACGCTATTTGGTCGGGTCGACTGAGCGGCTCAATAGAATTCGACCGAACGCGACAGACACGTAGTCACCATTGGCCTGGTCTGTCGCCCAGTCGCCGGTGCCATGGCAGGCGGGGTACCAAAAGGACGGGTCGTCCCGGGTGCTGCACTGGTTATAGGCGCCAGCTTTGAAATACATCGCGTCGCCTGCGTAGCCCTGCGGATGATCTTTTTCATCGACGTTACCGTAGGGGTCGACATTGTTCGACAGGTCGACCTGGTACTTGACCGTTCGCTCCGGATCTCTCGTCCGGAATGTCAGGTACATGACGTTACCGTGCACATTGATGTTGTAGTTGAACAATTCACCCAGTGCGATGCCGTTCTCGCCGGGGTCCTCCGGATTATCCCAGGTGTTGCCCCACACCGGATACGCAATGTCTGTCCGGTCCGGATCGTCTCTCGGAAGGTTTCTTTCGTAGGTCCAGAACACGGATCCGGTTTCATGCTCGGGAAACTTCTTGTAGTAAATCTTGATCGGCTCATTGCCGTAGCCAAAGCCTTTTCCCTGCTCGACGACGCCGTCGTTCTTGTCGGCATGAATTTGCCCAACAACAACCGAGTGGGTCGGTTTCTTGCCCGCGTATTTTGCGTTCTTTGATACGTGCAATACGGCAAGCGTCGCTTCCAACTGGCCGCCGATATCGGCATGTTTCCTTGCACGTTTATGCGCTTTCAGAGCGAAATTATTTTTCGGGTCGTGCGTACGAATCCTGGTGTTCTTGCCGCGCAGCATTTGCCGCAACTCGCTGCGTGTGTTGGTCGAATTGGCACTCGTCGGCGCCTTGTTTGGCGCGTTCATGATGAGGAAGCCATTCTCGTCGAGGTAGAAGAAATCCGGGTGTGAATAGCCGCTTAAGTATTGCACGTCGACTTCATCGATCTTGCCATCATTGTTGTCGTCAGTTGGCAGCTGCAGCTTCCAGAAGCTCAGGTCGAATTTGTCGCTGGGCGCGTCGGCGAAGACGGTGGCCGATGTAATACACAGCAGAATCGTGCTGGTCGACAGGAAGGTTATCGGTCGTGTTAAACGCATTGTCAGCTCGCTGTTGATCTATTCGCTATTCGTTCAGAAAGTGCTTTTCAAGAAACTCGGAGCGGAAATTTTGTGGTGGCGTCATTCGGTCGGGCCGGCCTTCGGGCGTAAAGTCCATCATGTTCCAATAAGGCCATACGGTATCGACGGAATTGCCTTGTAGTTCGGTGCCCCAAAAATGATAGATGCCGTCGTCGTGTTTCGTGAACACATGCAGGATCGGCCATTGCATGTCGTCATTTTCGCCCTGGCATTTGTAATCGGCCTGGTAGGTTGTGCCAAATCCCGACACCAGGTCTATTTGGGTCCATTGCCGGGTCATTGCCCACGCGTTGATTTTGTCGGCGGGAGCCTTCGCGATGCCACAAAACGCCGCGTCATGCGTCACCTGGTAGGCGGTGCGGTCGAATCCGTCCATCAACGACGTACAGGACAAGCAGGGTTTATCCCAGCCCGGTCCGTACATAAAGTTGTACAGAATTAAAGTTGACTTGTCTCCGAACAACTCGGACAGGCGTACCACCTGGCCCAGTTTGCTGTCGGTTGCCCACTGAAATTCATAGTCTTCTTTCAGGCGTCCGCCGCGCGGCAGCTGGCGGCGCTTCTCTGCCAGTGATTTCACTCTTTCGACAAGCGCTTTTTCTTCTTCCAGTAATGCGTCTCTGGCTTGCCGATATTCGGGACTCTCGTTGGGGTATCGCGGTTCAGTCATGACAGCGGACTCCAAATCGGAATTTCTGTGTTGGCCGACGATTATGCCACGAGGTCCCGCGATGATTTGCGGCAAAGGCTCAAAAATAGTCCGGCTCGTTGCCAGCTCGCCATTTGATACTGCAGCCAATACTCGGTTTTTGCCTGGCAACAGGTGGTTCCGATGCGAGAACGGCTTCCAGTGCAGCGCGCAGGTCACGGCCGTCAATCGGCGCATCGTTCGTTGGACGGCTGTCATCGAGCTGGCCTCGATAGACGAGTTTGAGGTCGCTATCGAACACGAAAAAATCCGGTGTGCAGGCGGCACGGTAGGCTTTGGCGATGTCCTGGCTCTCATCAAACAGGTAAGGAAACTCGTATCCCCAGGTGGCGGCCTCTTCCTTCATGCGGTCGGGATGGTCAGCCGGGTGCGTGATGACGTCATTGCTGTTAATTGCGTAGATTGCGACGTTCCCGGGTTTGTAGTCCCTGCCAATTTGAGCAAGCTCGGTGCGAATGTGTTTTACGAACGGGCAGTGATTACTGATAAACATGACCAGCGTTGCCGCAGCATCTGTGCGTAGCGAGTGTAACGATCCGTCCGGGTCTGGCAGGGTAAATTCCGGGGCAGCCGTGCCCAGCGCAAGCATTTGAGATTCCACTGCGGCCATTATTTCTTGTCCTTGTGTTTTCGATCCTTTAGCCGTCGTTGGCGTCGCCGACCCGCCTCCCTGAAGCGCCGCTTGTCAGCTTTGGTCTTGGGGGTAACGGCTGGAACGGGCTGCGGCGTGCCATCGTCACTCAATGCGACAAACGTGAAGTACGCGGACACGACGTGCCGGGATTCACCGGTGTGGCTGTTCTCGGCTGCGACATGCACGCCGATTTCCATTGAGCTGCGCCAGGTACGGTTCGCTGCCGATTTAATAATTAGAGTGTCGCCAGCGCGTGCGGGCGCAACAAAGTTCAGGCTGTCGACGGCGGCTGTCACACACGGCGCGCCGCTGTGCCGTTCGGCGACAATCAGTGCCGTGCGATCGCACAGGCCCATGACCAGGCCGCCGAACACCGTGTATTTGGAATTAAGGTCATTCGGAAAGACTTTGTAGACATTCTGCTCTACGGCGGATTCGGATGGGGCCTTGCCTGTTCTGCTCATCTGCCTGTCACGTCAATAACTGATCGATTGAATATTCTACAGCAAAGCCATACCGGAATAGCCTGGACGCTGCGAAGCACGTATCGGCGACAGCTGAATGGTATAGTTCGCCCACAATTGAATGCCAGGTCATAAAAATAAATGGCAGACCCTTCAGAGAGAATCAGTCAGCTAAAGATTGATCGCAGCGCGCCCGCAACGAAAGAGCGCCGCTTGCTGCTGCCCGGCCTGACCATCCTGGTTCTGGCGGCGGTCTTTTTATGGTGGCTGTTTGTGGGCTTCGGATCGGCGGCCGTACTGGTCGAAACCGATCTCGCACGCAAGCCGCCCAGTGCTGCCGCAGCAAACAGTGTCCTGGATGCATCGGGCTACGTCGTCGCACGACGGCAGGCGACGGTGTCATCGAAGGTTACTGGAAAGGTCGTCGAGGTTCTTGTTGAGGAGGGTATGCGCGTCGAGAAGGACCAGGTGGTGGCAATACTCGACGATACGACGCAACAGGCGCAGCTATCGCTTGCAAAAGCGCAGGCGGAGTCGGCTCGCGCTTCGCTGCAGGAAATTGAAGCGCAGCTGCGCAATGCCCGGCTGGAACGCAACAGGCTTCGCGACCTTGCGCAGCGCAACCTCGCAAGCCAGGCAAGCCTGGACGCGGCAGAGGCGAATTTCGACCAGTTGGCGGCCAGTCTCGACACGGGTAAAGAAAATGTAAACGTCGCATTACGTAGCGTGGCAATCGCCGAAGATTCACTGTCAAACATGACGATCAAGGCGCCGTTTGCCGGCATGGTTGTGTCCAAGAATGCGCAGCCGGGAGAAATGATTTCGCCCATTTCGGCTGGCGGCGGATTTACCCGTACCGGAATCTGTACGATTGTCGATACCGACTCACTCGAAATTGAAGTCGATGTTAATGAGGCTTACATACAGAGAGTGAAGGCGGGCCAGGCGGTGACGGCAACACTCGATGCCTATTCCGACTGGCGTATTCCTGCCGAGGTGATCGCTATCGTGCCAACAGCCGATCGCCAGAAGGCGACGGTGCGGGTCCGCATCGGTTTCCTGGAGCGCGATGAGCGTATTCTGCGCGACATGGGAGTGAAGGTGGCTTTTATGGGTGGTGATACACCGGTCGCCCCGGTCGACGAAGTCCAGGGGGTCATGATTGCGGGTGAGGCGCTGCGTGCGGATGAAAACGGCGATTTTGTCTGGCTGGTCAAGAACGGTATTGTGGAAAAACGCTTTGTTACAATCGGCGGGCAGCGCGACCGCGCACAGGTTTTGGTTGTAAACGGATTGAGCCTGGGCGATACAATTGTACGATCTTCGGAAGCTCCGTTGCTCGCCGGAAAATCAATAAAGACAAACTAGAATAAAGACAAGGATCAAGCGATGTCCGATACGCTCGCCAGGCTCGAAGGCGTAAGCCGCATCTACCAGAAGGGCAAGGAAAAGGTCGAGGTGCTGCACGAACTCGACCTTGAGATCCCCGACGGCGATTTTCTCGCAATAATGGGGCCCTCGGGTTCCGGCAAGACGACCTTGCTGAACTTGCTGGGCGGGCTTGATAAACCGACGGCCGGTACGGTCACCGTTGGGGATGCGGAGTTGTCGTCCATGTCCAACAGCCAGTTGTCGAACTGGCGCTCCAGTCACGTCGGATTTATTTTTCAGTTTTACAACCTGTTGCCGGTATTGAACGCACACAGGAATGTCGAGTTACCGCTGTTGCTAACCAACTTCAGCAGCAAGGAGCGCTCCGAACGCGCATCGATCGCACTCGATATCGTGGGTCTGGCGGAACGCGCCAAACATTATCCGCGCGAGCTGTCCGGGGGACAGGAGCAGCGCGTAGCGATAGCGCGAGCGATTGTTTCAGATCCGCCATTACTACTCTGCGACGAACCGACCGGCGACCTGGATCGTGACACGGCGGACGAAATTCTTAAGTTGCTGCAAGTGCTGAATCGCGAGCATGGCAAAACTATTGTCATGGTGACGCACGATGCCCAGGCTGCCGAATACGCGAAGCGTACGCTGCATTGTGACAAGGGCACGCTCGAGGCCAGGACCGCGGCATGAAGTACTTCCGCCTCATCTGGAAAAATGCGTGGCGCAAGAAGATTCGCACATCGCTCACGATCCTTTCCGTGTTTGTGGCGTTTCTGCTATTTGCACTCTTGTCGGCGATCGGCTTTGCGTTTCGCGGCGGGGTCGATGTGGCCGACGCCGAACGCCTGGTTGTTATCGACAAAATCTCGTTGATCAACCCGATTCCGATGAGCTATCAAAATCGCATCGCATCGACTCCCGGTGTGCGCGCGGTTACGCACGCGAGCTGGTTTGGTGGTTTCTACCAGGAGCCACGCAACCAGTTCGGACAGTTCCCGGTGGATCCGGAAAGCTATTTCGAGATGTACCCGGAATTCAACATGCCCGAGGAACAACTCGAGGCATTCAAGCGCAATCGAACGGGTGCCGTTGTCGGCCAGGAGCTGGCGACACAGTACGGCTGGGAGGTCGGCGACCGCATCCCGATCCAGGCGACCATCTGGACCAAGGCGGACGGCGGGCGTACGTGGGAATTTGATCTTGAGGGTATTTTCTCAACCGATGACCCACGCGGCAGTACCGCACTGATGTTGTTTCAGTACGACTACTTCGAAGAAGCGCGAGCGTTCGCCAAAGGCACTGTCGGCTGGTACATATTGCGCGTCGCTGACGGCGCCGATCCTATTCAGGTCGCCAACGCGATCGACCAGCAGTTCGCGAATTCGCCCAACGAGACCGAAACCAGTACCGAGGCCGCTTTTGCACAATCGTTTATGAAGCAGTTTGGCAATATTGCGCTGATTGTCGCCATGATCCTCGGCGCGGTTTTCTTCACGTTGCTACTGGTGTCGGGCAATACCATGTCCCAGTCCGTACGCGAGCGCATCTCGGAACTTGCTGTTCTGAAAACACTTGGATTTACCGATCTCACGGTCCTCGGGATAGTGCTCTCGGAATCCATCCTGATCATGATGATCGGTGGACTGCTCGGCCTGGGACTGGGCTGGATCATCGTGCAGGGCTTAGCGCAACAAATGGCGGCCTTCCTGCCCGGCATTTTCCTGTCGTCGACCGCCGTTGCCGGAGCGGTTGGAATCATGTTTGCGGCCGGAATTCTTGCCGGGATTTTTCCGGCCCTCAAAGCCATGCGCCTGTCGATCATTGACGCGCTGGCCCGAGCATAGGAGACAGCGATGACGGGTCCGAGACAAATTGCTGCCGTAACCTGGCTCAACCTCCGCAATTTACCGCAGCGTGTCGGATCGTCTGTTGTGGCGGTCGTCGGTGTCGCGGCTGTAGTACTGGTCTTCGCCGCCGTGTTATCGATGGCGAAAGGCTTTGAGCGAACCATGATTTCTGCCGGATCTGACGATACGGCGATCATCATGCGCAGCGGCTCGACATCCGAGCTGAACAGCGGTCTATCAAATGAACAAACGCTGATCATCGCCGAATCACCGGGCGTGCTGAAAGACGGTGACGCCGCAATCATGTCGGCTGAACTTTATGTCGTCGTCGACGTAAAGAAAAAGTTCAATGACTCCGACGCAAATGTACCGTTTCGAGGCGTGCAGCCTGGTGCCTTCGATGTGCGCAAAAACGTAGCGCTGATTTCCGGTCGTATGTTTGAACCGGGCAAGAACGAGATTATCGTTGGCCGTTCCGCGCAGCAGGAATTTGCGGGTCTGGATACCGGCACAAGCATTCGTTTCGGGCAAACAGACTGGAATATTGTTGGCGCATTTGAGGCGAATGGCAGCGTGTCGGAGTCGGAGTTGTGGACGGATGTACGCGTGTTGCAGAGTGCGTATCGACGCGGCAACAGTTTTCAGTCGGTGCGGGTGAAACTGCAAAGTGAGGCAGCGCTGGATGAACTCGAAGCGGCGCTCGAGGCCGATCCCAGGATCAACCCGGACGTCATGTCGGAAAAAGAATACTACTCAGGCCAGGCCGCACCGCTTAGTCAGTTCATCAAGATCATTGGTTATCCGCTGACCATACTGATGGCGATCGGTGCGGTATTCGGAGCGTTGAACTCAATGTATTCGTCAGTTTCGGTGCGTGGCAAGGAAATAGCGACACTCCGTGCTTTGGGTTTCGGGCCGCTGTCGATCCTGGTCTCGACGATGATCGAGTCAACGATCCTCGCGCTGGTCGGTGGAGTGTTGGGCGGCGCAATTGCCTACCTGGCCTTCAATGGATTCCAGGTATCGACACTGAACGGCGCGAGTTTCAGCCAGGTCGTCTTCGATTTCGCTGTCACACCCGACCTGCTCGTCGATGGCCTTAAGGCGGCGTTGATTATCGGTGCCTTCGGGGGGCTGTTCCCGGCGATACGCGCGGCTCGCTTACCAGTTGCACAGGCGTTACGCGAGCTCTAGTTCGACGGGTGCGTCTGCCGCAGGGCATACGACAACATTTTCTTCATGAGCCGGGACTTCAGGCCCGAGGGTTTGTCGAGACCCATGCGAGCGAGTGCACTGTCGTCCTGCGGCATATCCGTCAATGCAAGCGCGCGCGCCATGGTCGCGGCCTTGCCGCTCGTGGACGCGGTGTTGGACTGCAACCAGCCCAGCGCTTCGGCCAGTACCTGCTCATCGCTCGTTAGTTCTGTGCCGAGCGGGTAGGGCGGGAAATGGCTGCGGTATTTATTGAAAACAGACTGTATGGCAGCGGGCCGATTGTCGTCAGCTGTTTTCGCCAAAGAATAATCGCTTTCGACTTTCCCCGACTGTTTCGCGGTGTCCATCAGTCCCGCGTGAAATCTCGCATCGGCGATGTGCAGTAAACGGTCAATCGTGTCCCGGTCACTGCAGCCGCGCGTGGCGGCGATGCCGTACTCGGTGACAAACACATCCCGATGATGCCTTGGTACCGTGTTATGCCCGTAGTTCCAGCGAATATTCGATGTCACCTGGCCACCGTGTTCGCGGCATGCGCGGCACATGAGTATCGACATGGCGCAGTCCAGTGACTGCGCCATGGAAACGAAATCGAATTGCCCGCCGACGCCGCTGACGACGCGGCCATCCTCCAGCGCGTCGGACACGGCAGCGCCGAGCAAGGTCACCATCATCGTTTCATTGATAAAGCGCGCATCGTGGCGTTGTGCGCGCTTCTGTGACTCCTCGCCGAACAAGGTATTTACCCTTGAGATGCGGGTCATATTGATGAGACGGCGCTGCGCTTCAGGCAGCGATCGCAGCCCGTCATACAGCGCGGTCGAGCCGATAAAGAAGCCGACATCCATGACGATGTCCGTTGCATCATCGGCCGGACGTTTTACCAGGCCTTCCCTGAACAGGAAGAACAATGCATCGCTCAACAATTCCGTTGAGGCGTACAGACCTTGCTGAAACGGCGCCAACTCTGCAGGCAGATGCTGGCGTCGCTTTGTCGATGTGCCGCCCGGCAGTCGCTGCAGTACTTCGCCGAACAGGTCCGGCGACGAGTGCCGCAGCTTCAGGCAATGCGCCACCGCGTCGCTAAGCGAGCCGATGCCGACTTGCAGCGTGCCACCGTCGCGCACCAGGCTCGCGACGTGCATCGCGGTCGCGTAATCGCCGTCCGATACGCGTCGATTCGGCAGCGTGAAGAGCGGGTATTCACAGCTTTTGCTGTCGAGAACGATGTCGAATTTCGATGCGTCGATGTCCGCATCGCCGAACATGAAGGGCATGTGGCGATTGACCTGACCGACCAGTAGCGCCGGCAGACCGGCTTTACGGCGTTCATCAAAATATGGCATCAGGTCGAGCGTGACCTCGGGGTTGGAGCCAAGACTCAGGCGTCCCGGGTATTGCGGTGATTCCGCAACGAGTTGGGCGACAACATTGACCCCGAGTCGCGTCAGCTCGCCTGCAACTTCACTGTAGTTGATATTCGCGTACTGCTGCTGCACATAGCGATTACCGAGGTAGGCACCCGGCCGCAAGTAAAATTCCTGCACACGAATATTGGCCGGCAATGAACCGGCGCGCAGTGCTTCGGCATAGCGCGGGACGGGCCAGTTCGGGTACAGGCGTTTGACAAGTGGCTCGAGCAAACGCCGTTCCAGATCGCTGCCGCCGTGCGGTGGCTCGAGCGTCAACCCGGTAAAGATAGTCAGCGACAGTGTCGAGTCACTTGCGGCCCTGTCGAACAGGGCGTCCGCCACGTGTGTCGCTTTGCCGATGCCAATCGGCAGCCCGAGCACGATTTCGCGGCCAATACGTTCGACGATCGCGTTTGCGGTTTCTTCAGCGGATTGGCAGGTCTGGCTCACGCGGCGAGTATAGCAATCCATGGCGCCGGTATTCTGCAGCGCTATTGGCGGGGTGCAGCGGCCGTAGGTCAATTTCGTGTAACGTTTCCGCCTCCGGGGCGTCGTTTACGGTATGACAGGAAAAAACAGGTGAAGGCAGTTTCAGACGAGCAACTGATTCGCTGGGTGGCGGATGGTGATCCATCCTGCCTTGCGACCCTGTTTGAGCGACATCATCGCGATGTTTATCACTTTTTCCTGCGCATGCTCAGGCACAAGGCCCTGAGTGAGGACCTGGTTCAGGAGGTGTTTCTCAAAATGTTGAAGAAGGCCAGCAGCTTTCGCGGCGAAGGGAGTTTCAGGGGGTGGATGTTCTGCATTGCCAGGAACGCCGCGCTCGAACACATACGCAAGAACAAGCGTCGAGGTGACGAAGCGCTTGACGACGAAACGCTGGCACAACTGTCGGATGAGCGTTCCGCCGAGCAGTCCGCGGCCGGCCGGGAGAAAGTCGACCTGGTCATGCAGGCAATTGCGACCTTACCGGCTGCGATGCAGGAAGTGATCTTTCTCGGTCGTTTCGAATTCGACAGTTTTGAAGAGCTGGGGCAGGCGCTGGACTGCAATGCGGGAACCGCGCGTGTGCGTATGCATCGTGCAATGAGTCTGTTGAGCACAACATTTCAAAGTATTCATGGAGTACCGATCGATGGCTGACAAGAAAGTGCCGGAATTACCGCTTGAGATGGACGATCCGCATGAGCGTGCCCTGTGGAGTGCATTGGGCGAGCATGAGGCCGGGGAGCCATCAGCAGAATTGCGGCGCGAGTTTTATCGCAATCTCGAAGCGGCGAGTCGCCCATCCGTTCTGGATCGGCTACAGGAGTTACTGGGTTTCCGCGGTAACGCCGGCTGGCTGACAGCGACGGCTTGCCTGATCGTCGGATTGGGCACCGGCGCAATCGTTGCGAGCGGGTCCGGCACAGGTGATGAGCGACTGGCAGTGCTGGAGGAAAACATTGCACTGCTGAATCGTAACCTGATTCTTGATCGACTCGAAAACGAAGCGCCCAGCAAGCGACTGCGCGGAGTAATCGATGCCGCGAGCGTCGCGGGCGACGATGCGGAAGTTGCGCATGCACTGTTGGAACGCGCAACACAGGACCGCGTCGGCTCCGTTCGCTCCGCCGCGATCGATGCGCTGGGCCCAAATATCAATGCACCGACCGTGGGAGAGCAACTGATGCCACTGTTGCAGCAGGCCCAGTCGCCGATCGTGCAGTTGGCGCTGATCGACCTGGTGCTTCGCTACGGCAACAAAACACAACTGGATGAAGTGCTGGCGTTGGCGAAGGGCGGGAAATTGCATCCCGACCTGGAGCGCTACGTCATCACAACACTCGAAGGGGAAACCGCATGATTATTCGAACGATGACAATAGTGTTGCTGATCGCAGTGGCGGCAACAGGCGCCGCGGAGCCTGTATCCGAACATCGCGCCTGGACAGAGACTTACGCCGTTGGTGGGGCTGCGCCGCTCCTGTACGTGAACAATGTTTGGGGAAGCGTGCAGGTGCGGCCCGGGCCGGGAGGCGAGATTCGCGTGTCGATCGATGAGTTCCGCAGCGCAGCGACTCCAGAGTTATTTGCCCGCTCGAGGACCGTGCTCCCGCTGCTGATCGACGCCGATGCGGCAGGCGTTTCGATTGAGGTTGGTAATCGGAAGAATGGCTGGAACTTTCACAATAAATGCATCAAGTGCCGCGTTGACTATCAGTTTGTCATCGAAGTGCCGCCGGGAAGCATCGTGGACGTCAGTACCGTTATGGACGGCAAGGTCGATGTCAGCGGCGTAAGCGGGCCTGTGAGCGCAAGCAATGTCAACGGGCCGGTTAGCGTCAGCGATATTGCAGGCTGCGAAAAGGTGCACAGCGTCAATGGTCCGATTCGCCTGGGCTTCAAGTCGGCACCCGTCGCGAGCTGTGACATCGAAACAATTAACGGGAACATTACGATGGCGATTCCCGACAATAGCAGCGTCGACCTGTTGCTGGACCTGTTCAACGGCAAGGTTGATTCGGAGTTCGGGCTGGAGAGTTTCATGCCGCCGGCAACAGTGGAGCAGGTAACCGACGAAGGGCGCACGCTGTACCGCGTACAGCAGCAAGCCGGTTTGCGCATCGGGGCCGGTGGCCCGGTTTTTTCAATTTCGTCGATGAACGGCGATGTTCGCGTCAAGCGAGTGAATTAAATGGAGTCTTTCATGAACAAATTAATTATCCGCAGCCTGGTGCTTACCGTGTTGCTGCTAACGAGTGTTTCGGCCTGGTCGCAGGGAACGCAGGTCGTCGATATATTGTTGTCGCGCCCCGGGGAGCCCGTCACGCTGGACATCGACATTCTTTCCGCGCGAATCGAGGTCGTTGGTGAAGATCGAAGCGATGCACAAATCGACGTCGCGGTTGACGCCGGGGAACGCAAGATCATCACGCCGTCCGGCACGCAGCAAATAAAGGCGGCGAGTTTTTCCTTCGAAGTGGAAGAGGATGACAACGAAATAACGGTCGACACGGACTGGCGTGCAGATCGCGCAACAGTCGTTGCCCGCATTCCAAACAGGGCCAACTTGTCGCTGCATACGGTCAATGATGGCGAGCTCATTGTCAGCAATATCACCGGCAATCTGGAGCTGAACAATGTCAACGGTCCAATAACCGCAACAGGCATCACAGGTTCTGTCATCGCGGAAAGTGTCAACAACACCATTGACGTGAGCTTCGTGAGGCTTGATGAAGATAATGCGTCGGCATTCGAGACCATTAACGGTGACTTGTACGTACGGTTGCCGACCAGCCTGGGCGCTGAAATTCACCTCGATACCGCGCGCGGTGAGATGTACTCGGACTTTGAAGTGGAGGTAGTACCCAACAGTGGCAATGTGACTCGTGAGAACAGCAGGAACGGCACCATTGTGCGTATCGACAATGTTGTCGTCGTTAACGTCAATGGCGGCGGCCCGGTGGTACGACTGAAATCGCTAAACGGGGACATCCATATTCTGAAGGCGGGTCAGTAACGCCCGCGTGGCCAGGGTTGTCAGGCAGCGATACCCGACAATACGCGTACGCAGTCGTCGTCGAGTTTCAGTTCTGCGAGGTCGTCTGCGCGCGTGCGCCCCTGGTTCACAAGCACAATGGGCTTGCGCAATTCCGCGGCGAGTCGTGCAAACCGAAATCCGGAATACACCATCAAGGATGAGCCGATAATCAACAGGGCGTCACTTCGATCTACTGCAGCGGTGGCTGCTGTGACTCGCTCTCGAGGGACATTCTCTCCGAACATGACAACATCGGGTTTGATGATTCCACCGCAATAATCACATGCTGGTACAACGAATGACTCCAGACTCGATTCGGCAACGTCGGCATCGCCATCTGGGTTAAAGCGAAAGACACGCGCATGCCAGTCGGGATTCGCATCCTGCAACTGCTGTTGATAGGCGATGCGTGATTCCCTGCGGCCGCATTGCTGACAGGTAACCTGGCCAAGGTTACCGTGTAGATCGATGACTCGACGACTGCCGGCCTTGCGATGCAGGCCGTCAACATTCTGTGTAATCAGGGTGTCGATTTTTCCGTCGGACTCGAGCTTCGCCAGCGCGCGATGCGCTGCATTGGGAGCGGCCTTCGAGAAGCGCTGCCAGCCAACAAAACTTCGTGCCCAGTAGCGCTGCCGGAAACTGGCACTACCCATAAACTCCTGGTACTGGATCGGGGTCTTTATCTTCGACTTTCCGTCACGATCGCGGTAATCGGGGATTCCCGATCCGGTGCTGATCCCGGCGCCACTCAGCACAGCCAGCGATCCTGATTGTTTCAGGAACTGACTGAATGCCTGGCTTTGCGGAGTCACCGGTATATTGGGCTATGGCTGGAGATTGATGTCAAGAATAGCCGCTGCACGATTGCGTATTCGGCCGTATTCGCCGTCAATCCGCGGCAAATGAACTAGACTTGCGTGATGGGGCAACTTAGGTCGCTTGTCACTGAACTCAGGCGCCGCAAGGTATTTCGGGCGGCGGGTATTTATGTCGTTGCGGCATGGGTACTGGTGCAGGTTGCAAGCCTGGTCTTTCCGGCCATCGATGTGCCGGAGTCCGCGATTCGATACGTGTGGCTCATCGTTATTTCATTGTTCCCGATCGCGCTGATCTTTGCCTGGTTTTATGAGGTGTCGCCGACAGGCTTGCGTCGCACGGGACCGGCGGCCATCAGCGATCATGCCGATCTGCCCTTACGGTCGTCAGACTGGCTTGTATTGTTGGCGCTTGCTGCAGTTGGTTTGACAGTGACCTGGCAGTTCAGTGCGGACATACGTGAGGTAGCCGGTGCGGCAGCAGTGCGAGCTAGTTCCGGCATCGATCCCAACTCCATCGCCGTGCTGCCACTTGAGAGCATCTCGAACGATGCCGGGCAGCAATACTTTGTGTCCGGCATGCAGGATGCGCTGATTACCGGGCTGTCGAGGATACGCGCACTGAAAGTAACCTCGAAGACTTCAACGATGCGTTTCGCCGGGGGGCGGCAATCATTGCCGGACATCGCCAGTGAGTTGGGCGTCGCGAAGTTGATCGAGGGTTCCGTCAGCCGGGATGCAAGCAGAGTTCGCATAGCGGTTCGATTGATTGACGCCGCACTGGATCGTCAGGTTTGGTCACGAGTATTTGAGAGTGAAATGACCGACGTCCTGCAGATGCAAGGTGATATAGCACGAGCCATTGCAGAGCAGGTGCAGGAGACCGCTGTCGATGGTGTGACGGCGACTCAGACCAGCGCAAGACAAGTCGTACCCGCCGCCTACGAGGCCTACCTGAAGGGTCAGTTTCATGTCGAACGCTTCACGCCGCAGGACATGGCAATGGCCGCGAAATATTATGAGCAGGCGGCCGCGCTCGACCCGGATTATCCGCTGGCGTGGTATGGCATGTCGAAGTTATGCGGATTCCGCGCGCAGGCTGGCCTCATTACGCCCGAACGGGCACAGCAGGAATGTTTGCCGCCAATCCTGATGGCGTTGCAACTGGACCCGGACTTGCCGCAAGGGCATCTTGGTTACGCCGCACACATGACCTGGCAGCGCTTTGACTGGGACGAGGCGGCGAAGGGCTTCGAACGTGCCATTGAGCTGAATCCGAGTTACGCCGAAGCACGGATGTTTTATTCGCACTACCTGGCATTGATGGGGCGTACGCGCGAAAGCACGCGGCAGATGCAACTGGCGCTCGAGCTTGATCCCTTCAATCCTTTCGTTCGCGGTCTCTATGGCGCACAGCTCATGCTGATCGGTGAGTTTCAACACTCGGTCGAGGTGCTCGAAGAAGTGATGCAGACGACGCCGGGATTTGCCTTTGGCTTCAATGTCCTGTGGCAGTCCTACTCGGAACTCGGCCGCTACGATGATGCCATCAAATCCGTTGCAGCCTTTTACAGGCACACGCAAGGCGATACCGAGACTGCCGAAATTATTGAGCAGGCCTACAAGTCGGCCGACTATGCGACAGCCATGCTGCAAGTTGCGCAGGAGTTGGAGGGCGCCGTCAATGAGCAACACCTGGCGCCCATTTTTATTGGCTATATGT
>TARA_R110002096_G_scaffold147671_19_pt1 | contig 37559 bp, 34 predicted proteins | sample TARA_R110002096 | Tara Oceans TARA_R110002096 (sample SAMEA4397295) | marine metagenome | biome: Polar Biome; feature: [DCM] deep chlorophyll maximum layer (ENVO:01000326); material: water (ENVO:00002006), including particulate matter (ENVO:01000060) such as... | depth 35 m
GCCATTCCGGATTCCTTTGGCGGCTTTTTCATCAATCCCGCCGGTGCCCGGCTCGAAGACGTTGCCAACCGAAAAGCGACTTGGGAACCGAATGGTGAACTGAAAGGAAAATGGGGACTGTGGAAGGAATCCGACAATCACGATACCAGTCTGGAGATTCAGCGCCTGGAGATGCGGGCGATCGTCTTCGGCGTCGAAGCAAAGCAGGTGACGGTTCACAAGCGTGATAATCGGAATGTGAGATTCGAGATCCATTATCCTGCCAGTGAACAAAATCCCGGTCGAACCACGCGCCAGGTTCTTGCGAACATTCGGGCGTGGAGTGGGGCCGACCTCTCACCCCAGAATCCGGCGATCGCCTTTGAGAATCTGGAAGTGAGCATCGGCCGACTTTCCGACGGAGGGTTGCAGGTTTTTTTGGAGCCCCGTAATTCGTGAAAAAGTGGCTGCTGCTGTGGTGTTTGGGGACGGCAATCGGGGGTTCGGCTGAATTTCCAGTTCGGCAGGCCCTGACGGATTCCACAACGTGGGCGAACCCGGACTTCCTCCAGATTTGGCAGCCCCAATCCGCAGTCACCCGGATTTCCTCCAAGCATTGGCCCGAACCTGAGCCGGTTTTTGGACATCAACCCCATGCGATCACGGCGAGATTCGTGGACGGCGCCATTCAGTCGATCACCCTGCTGTTTCTGGATTCCGGAACGCACTTTGGTTACGTGCCTCGCGAGAATGCCGCGAAAACTCAGGAAGAACATCGGGAATCGTTTCGCACCCGGGTTGAGGAAACCGCGCGGGACGTGGAAGCTGGGTTAATTTTGCTGGCGAAAAGTGCGAACGGAGATGTTGGAATTCTCGGCGAAAACCAGCTTCTGAAACAGCGCGTGAAGCTCTTTCAATTGGGGGATCTGACGGCACGTCTGCATTACCTTGAGGAGCAGTTGGTGAAGGTGACGCTGTTTCCCGAGGACAAGCCGGCGCAAACCTGGCTCAGTGGAGCCCGATTAGGAAGCGAGAAAGCCGCTTGGGCGGAACTGATCGCTTCAAGGGTGAAGATTCAGGAAAATGGGGATCGGGTTTTGTCTCAGGTTCCGATGTTTCCTCAGGGCGACCGCGCGTATTGCGGGGTGTCGTCGTTGGCGATGACCGTTCAATACCTTGGCCTGGCGATGGAAACGGAAGATCTCGCGGCCGCAGCAGGAATTCGATATGGCAGCACTCGCGGCGCCCGAATTCGCGAAGTCTATCAAGCGGCGTTTTATGAACTGGGAATGCGGCTGCCGCGTCGCGAGGTTTTCGATTTTGAAAAGGCCGTTGAAACGATCGATGCAGGCATTCCCGTTATCGTCTGGCGCCGGTGGCGTGCCGAACGCGATTACCTTCACACGCAATTCGCGCGACGTTTTCAAAGCGACCCAACCCTGGAATTGCCGCTCCCGGATGAGGGCGATCGAGAATTTTGGCCGCAGCCGTCAGACTACAATCATGCCTCCGTCATCACCGGTTACAACGGCGATCGCGGTGAAGTGATATTCACGGAAAGCTGGGGCGAACGCGTCCGAAACCGGCGAATGCGGGTCGAGGAGATGAAGGCGACGAGCTACTACTCGTTCTACCCCGCTTTTTGAGTGGCGTTAGAAGGATTCCGATTCGCGCTGCCAGGGCGCCTTGCCTGCCAGGTTCACGTGTTTCAGGAGTTCGTTGAAGAGCTCTTGGTATTTTTGGGGAGCCTTTTCGCGGGGAACCGAGGTCGTTTCGCCAGTATCATTGCCGACATGGAACAATTGGTAGGGCTCGAATGGTGTGTTGCGCAGGAGCTTCCAGTCTCCGATCCGCGCGGCATGGTAGGGGATGCCGCCGTATTTGGTTCCGCCCTCAAGCCGAACCCAGAAGAGTGGCCGGGCCAGATCTGTCTCAAACGGTTGCCCCAGCAAAAGTGGGGAAAACGATTCGCCGTCGATCGCATGGGAAAATTTCGCGCCTGCGATCTCGGCAAGGGTCGGATAAAAATCCATCGTGATTCCCAGATGATTGGATCGCGTGCCCGCAGCGATTTTGCCGGGCCAGACCGCACACGTGGAAACGCGAATGCCGCCCTCCCACATTTCCTGTTTTCCGCCACGAAGAGGCAGATTGCGTGCTCCGACGTTGCTTTGACCTCCGTTGTCCGAGGTGAAAACGATCAACGTTTCTTCGCGCAGCTTCAACTCGTCCAGCTTGGCCACGACCTGCCCAATTCCATGATCCAGGTGTTCGATCAGGGCGACCAGTTTCGCTCGCCTGTCGGTCATTCCGGCTTCGCGAGCCTTCACCTTTTCCAACCAATCCTGAGGCGGCTGAATCGGCGTATGAGGCGCGTTGTAAGCCAAAAATAGAAACCAGGGTTGGTCCGGTGCCACGGATTCACGCTCATTGATGTAATCGATCGACCACTGCGAGAACAGATCCGTCGCGTGTCCCTCCGGATGAATCAGGTCGTCATTCAGCCGCATGTATTCGATGCCGTGACGCTTGTGCTCGTAATAGTCGTCCATCATGTCACCGAGCCAGCCATGAAAGTGGTCGAATCCGCGATCGTGAGGGCGATCCGGCTTCTCCAAACCCAGGTGCCATTTGCCAACCAAGGCCGTGTGGTAACCCGCGCTTTTCAAAACCGCAGGCAACAGCGGGACATCTTCCCTCAGTTTTCCCCAACTGGTGGGCCTTCCCTCCAGCGGTGTGCGGATGACCCCGGGGACACCGGATTTGTCCGGATACATTCCGGTCATGAACGAGGCGCGGGTCGGAGAGCAAACCGGACAATTCGCATAGAATTGATCGAACCGCATTCCTTCGGCCATGAGGTTGTCGATGTTTGGCGATTTCAGGTCAGGCGTGCCATAGCTCGACAGGTCGCCATATCCCAAGTCGTCCACCATAATGAACAAGATGTTCGGTTGCGAAGCTGAAGCCGTGAGAGCCAGACAGAATACGGCAAGGGAAAGGAAGAGGGGTTTGATCATTTCCCGAACATGAACTGAGTCAAATTCAGGTCAAGTGAGATGGCGAAATGACCTGTTTATAGGCACGCGTTTGGGGAAATTGAGGCAACTCCGCCAAGAATTTGCGATTCGAGATGACCCATATACTGTCACGCCATGTCCCTTCGTCTTGAGATGTTGCAAGTAGCGCGACTGGCTCCCTCCTTACTGGGAGACGCGGTTGAGTTGATCGAAGGATTCGTGCGTGGAAGCCAAAATGAGGACGGCGGCTTCGGCGATCGCGATGGAAAGAGTGATCTCTATTACACGAGTTTTGCGATTGATGCCCTGACCGCCCTGCAAAAGGATTTGCCGGAATCGCAGATCGCGGATTTCCTCAACCATTTTGGAGACGGGGAGGGATTGGACTTTGTGCACTTGTGTTGCTTGGCGCGTTGTTGGTCCGCGTTGAAGTCCGAAACGGTCAATTCGGCTGATTTGGAGGGAATTTTTGGCCGAATTGAGGAGTTTCGAACGCCGGAAGGCGGCTACGAGCAGTCGCCGACGGCTCAGCATGGTTCCTGTTATGGATGTTTGTTGGCTTATGGCGCCTATGCCGATCACCAGCGAACGCCTCCCAGTCTGGACGGACTAACGAAGTGTCTCGACGGCCTCCGAACCAGCGAAGGTGCCTGGGCCAACGACACCAACATCCCGATCGGTTCGGGGCCTGCAACTGCGGCGGCGGTCACTCTTTGTCGGAATTTGCGGCATCCTATGGCCAGCGAGGAGACTGCCAATGCCCTCATGCAATGCTTTGATGTGGAGAGTGGAGGCTTCAAGGCGATTCCCAATGCTCCGATGCCGGATTTGCTTTCTACCGCGGTGATTCTGCACGCCTTAGACGGATTGCAGGCCCCCTTGGCAAAGCTCAAAGAGCCATGTCTGGATTTCATCGATACGCTTTGGACGAACGAAGGCGGGTTCCATGGAACCTGGGCCGATGATGCCCTCGATGTGGAATACACGTATTACGGGTTGCTAGCCTTGGGACATTTGGCACTGTAAGCGCCCTAACATGCATCCCGATCTCGATCAGATCATCACCAACGCGCGTTCAAGTCTGCTGGCCGAACGAAACCCTCAAGGCCACTGGACCGGTGAACTCTCGTCCAGCGCGCTTTCGACCGCGACGGCGATTGTTGCGCTTCACTGCGTCGATCCCGCCAAACACGCCGATTTGATTCGAGGCGGAGCGAAATGGTTGATTGATACTCAGAATGAAGACGGAGGCTGGGGAGATACGACGATTAGCCTTTCCAATATTTCGACGACGATTCTGGCGTGGTCGGCGCTGAGTCTGGTCAGCCCGGAAAATCGGAACGAAATTGAACGTTCACAGGGCTGGATTCAGCAAAACGTGGGAGGAACGGAGCCCGCCTTGCTGGTCAAGAAGGTCACGGAGCGCTATGGCCGCGATCGAACGTTTGCAGTTCCCATTTTGATGACCTGTGCGATTTGCGGTCGTCTCGGAGAGGATAAACGGGCTTGGAGTCGCGTTTTGGCGCTTCCGTTTGAGTTGGCGGCATTGCCGCGAGAATGGTTCGCGGCGCTTCGGTTTCCGGTCGTGAGTTACGCGCTTCCTGCCCTGATCGCGATTGGTTATGCCCGCTTTTTTAATGCGCCGCCGTTGCCGCCGCTTTCGAATATTCGTGCCAAAGTCTGGCCGAAAGCGTCGGAACTGCTGACGAGGATTCAGCCCGAAAGCGGCGGTTTTCTCGAAGCCGCGCCTTTGACGAGTTTTGTCACCATGGCGCTGGCGGTCTCCGGTCAACGTGATCATTCCGTGGTGATCAAGGGAAGCCAATTCCTGGTTGAGTCCGTCCTGGAAGACGGAAGCTGGCCGATTGACACGAATCTCGCGACGTGGACGACCACCCTGGCGACGAAAGCTCTTACCATTCGAGGAGAGGATCCGGATTTCAGCGAAGACGCGCGATCGAGCATTCTCAAGTGGTTGCTCGATCAGCAATACAAGGAGGTGCATCCCTACACCGGCGCGGCGCCGGGTGGCTGGGCATGGACCGATCTAACGGGAGGTGTGCCGGATGCTGACGACACGCCGGGGGCGCTCCTTGCGCTTCGCGCTCTGAATGGAAATCCTGGCGAGGAGTTGACCGACGCGGCGACTCAAGCGGTGGCGTGGTTGTTGGATCTGCAAAATCGTGATGGCGGGATGCCGACATTTTGCCGTGGTTGGGGAACCCAGCCGTTCGATCGCTCGAGTCCGGATTTGACGGCCCACACGCTGCGGGCTTGGAATGCGTGGAAAGAAGACGTGGATTCGCGAGTTCGAGCCAATTTGGATCGGGGAGCTGATCGAGCATTGATGTTTCTGCGCAGGGAGCAGGCCCGGGATGGCTCATGGACGCCACTCTGGTTTGGCAATGAGCGCGCCAAGGAGGAGACCAACAAGACCTACGGGACGGCGATGGTCCTGCTGGCGCTTCGTGAGATTGAAGATTGGCAGCCGGTTTCCAAGAACATGGGGGGAAGTGCGATGACTTGGTTGCTGTCGAATCAGAACGAAGACGGCGGCTGGGGCGGGGAATTGGGTTGCCCCTCGTCGATCGAGGAAACGGCTTTGGCGCTTGATGCGATTGCGGCCGGGCTTCCGCGTGACATCAGCAGCGATCGAGTGGTCGCGAAGGCGATTGAGTTCCTCAAGGGCGCGACCAAGGGCGGTACGGAGTTCTCCCCATCACCGATCGGCTTCTACTTCGCCAAACTTTGGTATTTTGAGCGTCTCTACCCGAAAATCTGGACCGTTTCCGCCTTGGAGCGGGTGAAACGCAATCAGCCGAAGCCTTCCTGAGGTGCTAGGAGTGTTCGAGGTAGGCCGCTTGGATCTGCTTCAGGAAATCATCTTGGTCGGTTGCCCACCAGCGGTTTGAAAAGACCTCGACCTCGTTGAAGCCGTCGAATCCGGCTTCTTCGACCCACCCGCGAATTTGTCGAATGTCGATACAGCCTTCGCCCATGAGGCCGCGATCATTGAGTAAGTCGGAGGTTGGCGTCATCCAATCGCAAATGTGGAAGGCAAAGAGGCGGTTTTTGGCCGCCGTCAGTTGGATTTGGGATTCCAAATCAGGATCCCACCAAATGTGGTAAACATCGGCTGCGATTCCAACCAGTGGATGATTGAGTTGATCGCAAACGGCGTTGGCGCTCGCCATGGAATTGATCGCGCTGCGATCATCGGCATACATGGGATGAAGCGGCTCAATCGCGAGTTTGATGCCGTGTTCTTCCGCTTTGGGAAGAACGGCCGCGATGCCGTCGGCGATCTGCTGGCGGCTTGTTTCGAGAGGTTGCCCGGGAACGGCTCCGCAGACCAGGACGATCATGGGGGCGCCAAGCTCAGCGGCTTCCTCAATCGCCTTTTCGTTATCGATAATCGCTTTTTTCCGGTCAGTTCCGGACGTTGATGGGAAAAAGCCACCTCTGCAAAGGGAGGCGATTTCCAAATTTCGCGCCCTCAGGGCTTCACCCGTTTTGGCGATGTCGCGATTTTCCAGCCATTGGCGCCAGACGGTGATGCCCCCGACGCCGGCATCGGCGTATTTGTCCATCGCAACTTCGACGCCCCAAGGCTTGGTGGTGATCGTATGAATGCAGAGTTTTGAGCAATCGATTATTTCCGTGGCCATTTGGCCAGATCGTTTGATTTGGTGTTTGGTGCAACGAAATCCATTTTATTGGGAAAATTTTGTGTTCGAGGACGTCATTTAGCGAGAACTTCGTTCGATCCATCACCCAATTTATGAAGTCTGTCTTTTTGTTCGCAATCCTGGCCTGTCTCGTGACCGCGGCCCAGGCTGAAGTGCGGACGTGGACGGACAGCAAGGACCGGAAGGTCGAAGCCGAATTGGTGGGCATTGAATCGAGTGGTTCCGGGCCGATTGTTCAGTTGCGGGGGAAGAACGGCAAAGTCATCCAGTTTCCCTTCCGCCTCCTCAGCCGCGAGGATCAATCCTACGTCAAAAAGAACCTTCCCTACGATCCGAGGCGTGCTGCCGAGCAGATTGACGCCTTGGTTTGGGAAAAACTGCGACAGGCGAACGGGGATCTGAAACTGCAGCTATCGCGCGTCATGCAGGATTCGAGTCTGAGCCGGTCGGATCGCCTCCAGAAAAAGGAGGAAATCGAATTTGAGATTTCGCTGACTCACCCGACCAACGAGCTGAGTGACGAGCAATTTGTTCGTCGGGTTTATCTCGACATCGCCGGGCGGATTCCAACCTACCAGGAAACGACGGAATTTCTGGATCAGAACGGGAAGGACAAGCGCGCTGAGTTGATCGACGATTTGTTGGTTTCGGATGGATTCACGAGCCACTTTTTCAATTACCTCAGCGATCTCCTTCGCATCCGCAGCAAGCTTTCGATGAATGGCGGCCAGGGGCTTCATAGCGGCGCCTATCACGATTGGGTGAAGGACCAAATTCGGAGCAACCGCGGTTGGGATGAGATTGTGAAGAGCCTGGTGACGGCGGAGGGCACGCTTTGGGAGAATCCGGCGGTCGGCTATGCACTGACTGATTTGGGAATGCCGCTCTGTAATCTTTCCAACACGTTTACGGTATTCCTCGGAACGGAAATCACCTGTGCGCAATGCCACGATCATCCCTTTGAAGAAGTCTATCAGATGGATTTCTATCGAATGGCGGCTTTTTTCGGAAAGGTGGAAACGGGACAGCTTGATGATCAGAAATCCAAGTTCCTGGCGAAACAAGCTGCCCGGCTGCAGAATGAAATCGCGAAGTTGGATGCGGGCAGCAAGATGGGCAGTGGGAATTCAATGGGGGAGATCATGGGCTCGCTGCGCTATTCGGTTCGCGATGGTGAAACCAACCGAACCAAATTGCCCCATGACTACAAGTATGATGATGGGGAACCGCTTCAGTTTGTCGAGCCGGCAACGTATTTTGGGGAGATCGTCGAACTGGAAAACTATCCGAATCCACGGATGGCGTTTGGTGATTGGCTGACTTCAAAAGAGAACCCGCGGTTTACGATCAACCTGGTCAATCGGCTTTGGAAATTCGTCTTCGGGCTGGGCCAGATTGAGCCGGTTTACAACATCCCGGGTCACCTCGACGGGCAGGCGCAGAATTACAAGCTCCTCACCTATTTGGAGAGCCTGATGAAGGATCTGGACTACGACGTGAAGGATTTTCTCCGCGTGCTCTACAATACGGAAACGTATCAACGGGAGGCCTGTTCGGAATCTCCAACCATGGCGATGATCGATAAGGGGCGATACCATTTTCCGGCTCCCATTCTGCGGCGAATGAGCTCCGAGCAAATGTGGGATTCGCTCGTTGCGCTGACCACGGAGAATCCGGAGAGTTACCAAGCGAGGGTTCTGGAGGACTACCGCCAGTTGATGAGCGTGGATTTCACGAAGATGAGCGGGAAAGAAGCGCTCAAATTCCGGGACGAATTCAAAAAACTGAACCAAAACGGTCTCGGCATGGATTCTCAGCCCAGCCGCGTCGGTGGAGAAGTGATGGTGAGAGCCTCCGAGATGAGCCTTCCCGCCAATGATCGGCATTTCCTGAACATGTTTGGTCAGTCTGACAAGCTTCTCACCGACAACGGCAATCAGTTGGGCTCCATTCCACAAGTTCTCATGATGATGAATGGGAAGCTGACGAATGAGACGCTGAGCGATGCCAAGTCTCAAATCATGAAGAACGCAGGGAGCATTCGCGGAAAGGGGGATACGGTTGAGGCGATTTTTCTCAGCATTTTGAGCCGCTACCCGACTCCGGAAGAGCGTTCGATCGCGCAGCGCAGCCTGAAGCGGGATCGGAACGATGATTCGGTCGAACAAGCCGGTTATGCGAATTTGATCTGGGCACTATTGAACACCCGGGAATTCATGTTTATCCAATGAGCGCCGAACTGAATCGATGGAGTCGACTGGCCCGGCGCGACTTCTCGCGAATCGCGGCAAAATCTCTGTTGGGAGTGAGTGTCCTGCCGGGTGCGTCACAACTAATGGGGCAATCGAAAGCCGCCCGCGCCAGGAAGGTCATCTATTTCTATCTCTCCGGTGGGATGAGTCACATTGATTCGTTCGATCCCAAACCGGGTTCTGAGGTTCAGGGGCCAACGGAGGCAATCGGCACCTCTGCGGGCTTTCAGCTTTCCGCAAATTTTCAAGCGGTCGCTTCTCAGAGTGATCGGTTCAGTGTCATTCGAACCATGACCTCGCAAACCGGCGACCATCAGGGAGGCCGCTACTATGTCCGCACCGGTTACAAGCGGCTCGCTTCCATCGTTCATCCGGACCTCGCGGCGTGGAAGAAGAAACTGGCCCCCATGCAGAAAAAGTCGACCCTTCCATTCTGGGTGTCGATTCGCGATGGAAGTTTTCCCGGTGATGGATTCATGGGCCCCAATTTTGCTCCGGTGCCGTTGGGGAACCCCACCAGTGGCCTGCCGAATTCCCTGCCCATGGTCGATGAAGGCGCGTTCCAGGAGCGTCTCGAAATGGTGAACACCTTTAACGAAATGTTTACGAGGCGATTTCGCACCAAGGAAGTTCGAGCCTACAACGAGTTTTACGAGCACGCGCTGAAATTGATGACGAGTGAGGACTTGGATGCGTTCGATCTCTCGAAGATGCCAACATCCAGACGCGAAAAATTTGGTAGTGGTCAGGGAGCCGACGCGGCAGCTTTGGCGGTTCAGCTAAACGAGAACGACGTCGAATATGTCCATGTCAATTGGGGGGGATGGGACAATCACAGCGGGATTTTCGAATCAGGCCCTTCGCGGAATTTTCAGGGCCTCTCTCAAGCTCTCGCCGGAACCTTGGAAGAGGTGAACCTGGAGGATACGATGGTCGTTTTGGCGACGGAGTTCGGCCGAAGCCCAAGAATCAACGAAAATCGGGGTCGGGACCATCATCCCCTGGCGTTCAGCGCGCTTGTTGCTGGAGCGGGAATCAAAGGTGGGCAGGCCTACGGTCGAACCGACAAAAACGCTTATGCGGTGGAGGACGATCCGGTCAGGCCGGAGGATTTCAACGCGACATTGGCGACTGCGATGGGAATCCCAATCGACAAAGTCGTCTTTTCTCCATCCGGGCGGCCATTCCTTGTTGCCGGGCATTCGGAAGACCCGAAAACGCGCCAAATTGTTCCCGTCGGCCAGCCCGTTCGAGAGCTGTTGAGCTGACTCGCTTCAATCTCCGTTCAGGGCGAACGGCAAGTCTTACATGAAGCTGTTGAACGGTCCCCGGGCTTTCTTCACCTCGGGCTCCTCAGCCGGCAGTTCGGTGTCATCTCCCAACAGGCTCGACCCGAAATCGCTGGCCGAATCGTTGAGTTTGGAGAGCAGTTCGTTGCCCAAACTGGTCGGATCAGAAGACTCCGGAGCGCTGGGCGCATCTGCCGTTCCTGATGCGAATGAGCGAAGTTCATCAATCGAATCCCAATCCGCTGAATCACCGGCTTCTTCATGGATCTCATCGATCAGAGTGAACGCCTGGGTCGCTGATTTAAGCACTGAGAGAACTTCCACATCCTTGGATGCACGGCGCATTTCCGCCAGTTTTTGCTCAAGTTCGTCGCAGTAGCTTTGGAGAGATTCGACCTTGTTCATTAGTAGTGGATTCGGAGTGCGCTCAGGAAGTGACTCGGCTTCAGGGGCCGACACGTCGAGCGATTTTTTTTCGTTGTCAAGAATGGGGAAAGATTCCACCGAAGGCACCGTTTCGATCGGTGCTGGTTCAGTTCCTTTAACGCGATCACTTACCAAATTGGACGCCGCGGTTGTGGCTGCGATCCCGATTCCTGCTTTTCCCAAGTCATCCAAGGGAGAATCATCATCGAAATTCGTCTTCGCAAAGGCATCCTCATCAACCTTCAGCGTATCCAGTTTCTCCGGGATCGAAGAAGCGGGTTCCTCTGATTTGTCTTCGGGGAGAACGGGTGAAGTCGGCTCTAACTCTTCTGCAACTGTTTCCAACTCAGGATCGTTTCCGGCGAGTTCGACAAGTTTGTGGTCGAGCCAGTGAGCTTCCATGACCGCGCGAACCAGGCCATATTGAGGATCAGAACTGAGGGTGTCGGGGGCGTTGTTGGAATTGACGGTTTCGAGAACCGCTTCCGGCGGGTTTGGCGACAGCCGTCCGCGTTCTGCGCGAACCCATTCAATCACGCTTTTGAGGAGGTCAGGATTTCCTTGGGCAAGGTATTTGGTAATCGTGTCCTGCATCAGGCTCTTGTTCTCAAGCAGGGTGCTGTCCAGCTTTTCGCGAACGGGAGGAAGCTGCCGTTCGGCAATCATCTCACGGCGAAGCTCGCCCTGGAGGAGTCCCGATTCGCTCAGCCAGTTCTCGAAATTATCATCCGTAAAACGGTGGCGAGCGGTAAACCGCATGATCTTTGCCTTCTCGCCTTCAGCGAGGTTTTGATAGGCGTCTCGAATAGCATCTAGCCCTTCCAGGCTTGGCGAAGTTGTTGGGTCACTCATTGGAGTTGGCGAAGTTTTTGTGTAAACTTGGCTCAGGTACTCAAAAGCAGGAGCAAGTTTCAGGTTTCTCTGAAAAGATCGTTTACATCGTGAAGTTGTCAGCATCAATTTATAAAAAATTCAGCCTGTCAGGAGGATCGTTGTAATGAATTGTCGGGTTGCGAACTGAAGAGGATGCTCTCAGGTTGAATTGAATCACCAAAAAGCCCCATGAATCGTCGAAATTTCCTTCACGCCGCCTCCAGTTCCCTCGGGATGGGAACCCTTGCCGCGAGTAGCTCTTCTCCTTCACTGGCCCATCTAGGCGGCAAGGCTGAGCACTGTATCATGTTCTGGCTGGGCGGAGGAATGGCCCAGATCGATACGTTTGATCCCAAGAAGCTGGGAGACGCGAAAGCGAGAAAAGCGGGTTCCTACTATCCCTCCATTGAGACTTCAGTTCCTGGAGTCCGAGTCTGTGAGCACTTGAAGAGGACGGCCAAAGTGATGGAACATGTGACCGCGCTCAGGACTGTTCATCATGATGTGATCGACGAGCATGCGGCGGCAACGAACCGCATGCATACGGGACGGAAGACAAGCGGAACTGTCGTCTATCCTTCGCTCGGTTCGATTGTGGCCGGCGAGTTGGGAGCCGTGAACGAGAAGGTTCCCGCCTACATGCTGATCGGATATCCCAATCTGACTCGTGGGCCCGGATTTTTGGGGCAGAAAGCGGGATTTGTCTATCTGTCGGATATTGAAGCCGGTCCATCCGGATTGGCCCGGCCGGATTTTGTGACCGACGCACGCCAGAAGCGACGAGAGAAACTGCTGAGAGCCGTTCGGAAGTCTGGCAGGTCGCGTTTTGGTGAGGATGATCTGTTCTCAAGCTACGATACGGCGATTGGAGAGAGTCTGCGGCTTTCCGGGCCCGATTTCATGAGGACGTTTGATTTGAGCGATGAGTCTGACGCCATTCGAAATTTCTATGGTGGTGAGTTTGGGCAACGCTGTCTCTTGGCGCGACGACTCACCGAATCCGGAGTGCGCTTTATTGAAGTTTCCCACAACATGAACTTCCGCAATGGAACGGGATGGGATACCCACAATGATGGGCAACTGAACCAACACCTGTTGATTCAAGAATTGGATCAGGCGCTGAGTGCCCTGATCATTGATTTGGAACAGCGGGGAAGGCTCGACAGCACCCTGATCATCATCAACACCGAGTTCGGGCGTCCCGCACAGTTTGATTCAGGAGGCGGGAGAGGACATCACTCGAAATGTATGTCGGTGGTCTTGGCGGGAGGTGGGCTGAGCCATCGCGGCGCCTATGGCGTCAGCGACGAAAATGCGATGGAGGTGGTCGAATCCCCGGTTGGGGTTCCCGACTTTTTCGCGACGGCATTGGCGGCAATGAAGATTGATCCGACGAAGAATCTCTACGATGGGGACCGACCTGTTCCGATTACGGACATGGGGCAGCCAATTTCTGCCCTTTTCTCGTGATCAATCGACGTCGGAAATCACGATCCGTAGTCCAGCATCCGTGAGTTCAATTGCTGAAACCCGGGATAGAACCGTTTGAAGCTCCTTCTGTGAGGAGTCGATCCGGAACATGTGGAGTTCCCGGAATACCCCGATAAAGTCAGCAGGCACCTCTTTGCCGGGAACCTGAATGTCTTGGAGCATCAGTTGCCACTCATTGGTTCCGGACTCCTCCGGGATGAAGTGGAAGAAGCCATTCAGATAGCGCTTACCACCGCCGAGTTTCCGGATTTCCTGGCTTTTTTGCGCGACCAAAGCGGTTGAATCGATGGACTCGATCAGGGTGTTGCCGCGGAGGCTTTCGAGGAGGGGCTGTTTTGAAATCAAGTGGTTGAGTTCGGTTGCCGAAAGAACGATTTCAGCAGCAGTTCCGCTATTGGCAGCGGTATTCAGGGTCTCAAGCTTGAGGTTCAGTTCCTCGGTCTCGTAATTGCTGGGAGAAGGAAGGGTGATTTCGACCGGCGTGCTGTCCGTAATCTTTGCCAGTTGTTTGTTTTGCAGAAAACCGGTGACTGCGACGCATGTCCCCAAACTCAAAAGAACGGTGATCGCCACGATGGGAATCATGCAGCCCATCCAGGATGGTTCGCCTCGCTGTGGTTCTGATGGGGGGGGTTGGCTGGATTCGGTCATGGTTTCGTATGCGGAATGTGACTCAAAAAGTTTGGTGTAAGCTGGGCTTGGTTTAGATGATCTAAAGCACAGAAGTAATTGATGAAGCTGGTAATTATGGTTATCTTAAAAAGAAACCATTGACCATTGAATGGCAGCTTTGCTCGAGCATTCGTGCGAGTCTACCACACCTAGCCAATCAATCGCCTGGAGGAAACATGAAACTAAACCTGATAAAACTCACTGTAGTGTCCGCCGTTCTTGGTGGATTTACCGCCCAATCGGCCCAAGCAGACGATCTTGCAACCCAGTATATGTTGGATCGTGAAGCGCAGTCCATTTTGCGCAGCTCCGAGTCCGCCGAAGCGCGCCGCATCCCGGCATTTGTTCGGATCGACAAGGGATTGACCGTCTATTCGCAAGAAAGCCATAGCGATGCGATGAGCCGCCATGATGAAACTCGTTCTCGCGTCTTCGCGCTTCACTCCATCTGTGGCAAGCCGGCCAAGTTGATTGCAGGCCACGGGCTCGCTCCGAACCTACATCGGATTACGCGACGGTAAGCGCCCGGGAATTCCCGATATTTTCGAAAACCTCGTTGGCCATGGTCAGCGAGGTTTTTTTGTCGATAGGTTTGGACCAAAGCGGCGGTTTCACTTTCTCAGCGAAGCGGGAAATTCGCCCTATCTCAAGCGTTCGATCGCTTCGTCAACAATACGGGATCCAATACTGAGGGACGCCGTTGCTGCGGGTGAAGGGGCGTTACACACATTGATCACCCTTTCGTGCGGCAGAATCAGAAAGTCGTCAATCAAGCTTCCATCGTCGCCGATGGCTTGAGCGCGAACTCCGGCCGGGGCTGAACTGATTTGGTAGCTTTGGAGCTCCGGTAACAACCGCTGCAAGGCCTTGACAAAGGCGGCTTTGCTGAAACTGCGCCACATCTCCGATAGCCCCATCTGCCAGTATTTCGATGCCATCCGGAGAAAGCCGGGATAGGTGAGGGTCTCCACGAGTTCCCCGGGGTTGATCGTTCGCTTCCGATAGCCTTCCCGGGCAAAGGCGAGCACGGCATTGGGGCCACACTCAACGCCGCCGCCAATCATGCGAGTGAAGTGGACTCCCAGAAACGGGAAACTGGGATCCGGAACCGGGTAGATCAAATTGTTCACCAAACCGGATGCATCAGGATCGAGGTCAAAATACTCGCCCCGAAACGGAATAATCTTTGCCTTGGGATTGACCCCTGACTTTCGCGCCATCACATCAGAATAAAGGCCCGCACAATTGATCGCGACTCTTGCCTCGAAGGTTCCCTGGTGAGTTTCTAGCACGACGCGATTGCCGTTTTGAGCGATATCTTCGACCTTCGCGTTGCCAACAAATTCGCCTCCCATTTCATGCACCCGCTGGGCCATGCGCTCGCAAACGGCCACATAGTCGACGATTCCAGCTTCGGGAACATGGATGGCTTCAATGCCTGCGGCATGGGGCTCCAACTCCTTCAGTCGAAACTTATCAATGAGCTCGCAACGCACTCCATTTTGCTGGCCGCGTTCGTAGATTGCCTTCAGTCGGCCGCGCTCTTCCTGATCCACTGCAACAATGACTTTGCCGCAAAGTTCAAAGGGGATCCCTTCCACTTCGCAGAAACGTTCCATCGCCGCTTTCCCATTTCGACAATTTGTCGCTTTGAGAGATCCGGGTTGGTAATAGATGCCGGAGTGGAGAACGCCGGAATTGTGCCCGGTCTGGTGGATGGCGAGCTTCGGCTCCTTTTCGACGACCGTGAGTGAATGGCCTGGGAGCGTCTTGAGAAGCTGATATGCTGTCGCAAGGCCGACAATGCCGCCGCCGATGATTACGACATCTTTATTTTTAACATTCCCCACAAGTAAGTCTAAGGCTAGGATGTTAGTTTGGCTAGAACCAAAATCTGAAGCGGAAAGGTGAACTTGGAACCCTGAAGCCGATTGCTTGCCAACGTAGAGGCTGATCGCGAAATTTTCGATTGATTCCGAAAGAAGGACTCTCTTCTCTTGACCGAACGCATGCTTAAAAGTTTAGGTAGGATTCATTTTTCAATATGGGACCAGCATTATGAATCGCGTTACTCACTTCGAAATTCATGCAGAAGATCCAGAGCGAGCCATCGCTTTTTATGAAGCGGTTTACAATTGGCAGTTCGAAAAATGGGACAATTACGACTACTGGGAGATTCAGACGGGTGATGAGGATGATTACGGCATTGATGGGGGATTGGTGAAACGTCAGGGAAAGGCCTTTGGTAAGAACGTTATTTCCTTTGTGTCCACAATCGAGGTCGAGTCTGTTTCCGACACCTTGGACTTGGTCGAATTGCACGGCGGGAAAATCGCATCGCCGAAACGCGTGGTCCCCGGCGAAGGCTGGGTGGCCTATTTCAAAGATACCGAAGGAAATATTGCCGGGCTTTTTGAGCCTGATGAGGATGCTGCGGAAGAGCGTCTCCGTCCTGATGATGACGACGACGAGGATTGAGGCGGAGCCGGTGTTTTAGCCGAGCCCCGCCAACGTTCCGGTGCTGTCGCCAAACTTCTTGAGATCAGCGCCCGCGTTGTGCGCGAGGCTAACGAGCAAGTTGCACATTGGAGTATTTTCGGGAGCGCGGACGCGCCTGCCGCTCCGGAGCTGTCCCTTCGCCCCGCCTGCAACGATGAGAGGGAGATCATGCGGATCGTGGCGGTTTCCATCTTTGAGCGAAGACCCAAAAAGGATCTGGCTGTTGTCGAGCAAGGACGAGCCACCTTCATCCAGCGAGCGCATCCGATTAAGGAGATAGGCAAATTGGCTCACATGCCAGGTTCCGATTTTCTCATACTCCTCCTTCAATTCAGGTTCGTTCCGATGATGAGAAAGGCCGTGGAAACTCTTCTTTCGAACGCCCGGAATGAAGTCGAATTGGCGTCCGGTCTGTGCGTTTCCGAACATGAAACTACCGATCCGGGTGGTATCGGTCCAGAAGGCCAGCACCATGATCTCAAGCATCAGTTTCACATGCTCTTCATGATCGTCCGGCGTGTCCGGGGCCGGGCGCGCCATTTTCAATTGCTTCGCGTTGACCCATCGTGGTTGAGGTTTCATCGCTCGTTCAATGCGCTGCTCCACCGATCGAACGCTTTCCAGATATTCGTCCAACTTGGTTTGATCGTGTTTGCTGATTCGGCGTTGTAGGGATTTGGCGTCCTCCAGAACGAGGTCCAGGATGCTGGAGTCGTCGCGCTGCAATGAATGGCGGACAGCCGGAGAATCGGGCCCCATTCCCGGCACTTCAGGAAACGTGTTTTTGCTCCGGAAAAGGCGATCGAAGGCCTGCTGGGGCGAAATCTCTTTTTGAACCGGGGTGTGGGGATCTTTCCACGAGATGTGAGAACCAAGAATTCTCGGGAATCCTCCTCCAACGTTGTCGATTCCCGAACTCGCGGCATCAACGCCAAGCTCAATGCTTGGGAGCGCCGTCCGGTGACCTATTTGCCGGGCGAGGAGCTGGTCGATAGAGGTTCCCCCCGTGTCGAGATCAGCCCCCGAGCCGCGTTCAACGTAGCCGCCCGAGAGCCAGGCCGGAACTTTGGGCCAGTGGCCATTGCGTCCGACCGTTTCGCGATGCCAGAGGTTTTCGAGCAGCAGAAATTCCTGTTTCAGGTTTTCGAGAGGCTTGAGCATCGGTGTGGTCTGCCAATTTTCAGGCTCTCCTTCAATATCCGCCGGTGTCCAATGCTCGGGAACCACCCCGTTGGGGAAAAAGAGAAAGGCAGAGCGAAGTGGCGGTTCGGAAAGTTTCAGGTTCCTGGTCGGGCCTGAAGCTCCAAAAGACTCCATCCACGGCAACGCCAGCGTGGCTCCAAGACCTCTCAACAGATTACGGCGTGTGGTTTTTTGGTTCATGGCAGGGGAAAATCTAATTTGGCAGCACAGTCGTGGGCAATTGCTGATTTCGAAATGGGACACTCAGAACGATCTCTTCGATCAATGTTTGGGTGCCGAATTCATTCTCTTCCAGCGCCTGGGCCAACTTTTCGATGCTTCCATCGTCCCGGTCCTCGAGGCTCCGACCGATGGCGTAGCCGAGAAGCTTGCGGCTGATATTGCGAACAATTTCTTCCTTGTGAGCCCGGATGAGAACTTTTTTGAGCTCTGCCGGCCCGTTGAACGACTCTCCCGATGGCAGCCGACCGGTTGTATCGATCGGCTTTTTCAGCTCCTCGGTGCGCCAGCGTCCCACCCAGTCAAAATTCTGGAGCCCGAAGCCAATGGGATCAATGATCTGATGGCACGCCATGCAGGAGCTGTGATCGCGGTGTTTCTGGAGTTTTTGTCGATCCGTGAGTTTGCGTTTTTTCCCGGTTTCAGGATCAATTTCGCTTTCGGGAAGTGGAGGGACATCTGCGGGTGGGGGAGGGACCGGGGAACCGATGATGGTGTCAAAAACCCAGGCGCCTCGTAAAACCGGGCTGGTTTTCTTGTGGTGGGATGTGAGTGCGAGGACCGCGCCCATTCCCAGGATGCCACCGCGTTGTTGCCCGGGATTTTCCACCCGTTGAAACGAGGTCTTCTTGAGATCGTCCGCGTTGTTCAATTCGTAAAACGTCGCGAGGCGTCCAGTGATGAACGTGTAATTGGAGTCGATCAGTTCGAAAAGGTTCCGATTCTCACGAGCCAGATAGGCAAAGTACTCCACCGCCTCCTGGCGCATGTCAGAAGCAATTTGAGGAGTGTAGAACTCCTGAACATCGTTTGCGGTCGGTGCGACGCGACCCCCGACATCCTTGGTGCCAAGCCATTGCCCGATGAAGGATTCGAAGAACCCCATCGCTCGTTCATCGGCCAGCATTCGACGAACTTCGCTGCGCAAGGCGCCCTCTGAGTCCAACTTTCCCGCATCAGCCAATGTTCGAAGTTGTTCGTCGGGCATTCGCGACCACAAAAAGTAGCTCAGCCGGTTGGCAATTTCTGGTTGAGTAAGTCTGTTGATCCCAGCGGTTTGAGGTGGATTTTCAATCCGAAACAAAAAATCGGGGGAAACGAGAACGCCGCGAATCGCCAGCTTCATCGCTTCCTCATAAGGATCACCCCGGTCCAGGGCACGATCGACAAGTGGCATAAACTGCTGAATTTCGGCTGCGTCTACCGGACGTCGAAAGGCAAGTGGCACCAAGATGGAGAGCCGATGTTCAGCGAGTTCTCTGGGATTGTCAGGCTGTTGACCTGGTTTGAGACCGAGGAGGCGAACGTGGTTGGTGATTTGTCTTTCCGTGGGATTTTTCGGAGCAAATTGCCTGATGGACAGCGATTCGAGGTTCATCCCCTGAAGGGAGAGTGCGTGAACTCCGCGAGACAGTTTGATGTCGAATTCTTCCCGGATGATGCCTTCGTTGGCGGTTGGTGAGAATTCGTGAACGGTGAGATTGTCGACCTTGAAGGTCGCCGTTTGCGAATCACCCGGCTGCCCTTCCAAGACAACTCGATACCCGGATTCGACATAAATGGGCACCAGAGCTAGGGATTCCTTCTCATGTGAAGACAATTGCGCTTTGCGGATGACCCTGGAAAGCCGAGGCGATAGGATGACCGCATCGACAACCTCCTGCGCGCTTTCCAGGTAACGTTCCAGCATCATGGGAGGCAAGAACAGCGACTCGCCGTTGTTGTTGAACCCCTCACCGGTTCCGCTTTCCAAGGGGAATCGTTCCGAAAACTTGAGATCAACCCCGAAAAGATCCTGAATGGTGAGATCGTATTCCAGGCGATTCAGTCGCCGTGCCATAACTTGCCCGGCAAACGGAGGCATTTGCCGGGCCGTTACCCTCAGGTGATCGTTGATCCAGGAAACGACGAATTTTCGGTCTTCGTCGCTTGGTTGTGCCTTGTCTGGTGGCGGCATTGTTTGGTTTTGGAGTTGAGCCGCGACGCTCCTCCAAATGGCCCGCATCTTTTGGATATCGGAAACGCTGCCAACATCCAGAAAGGGAACGCCTCCCTTGGACATTTCAGGTTCATGGCAATCGATACAGGAATCTTCGAGCATCGGGAGCACCCGACTCTCGAAGATCGGATCAGCCTGGAGATTCGTGATGAGAATCCCAGAAGCTACCAGGTGAGTGATGAGGATGAAGGCAGGGCGTTGCAACGATCCATACACCTGAATCATCTTCAAAGTCTTACGATCGAAATGGACGGCGATGACGACCGAACCCTAACCTCCTGCCGCAATCCTCAGAAGTTCGATCCGATCACCGTCTCGAACCGTGGATTTCGAAAACTCCCGTTCAAAGAGGGCGGTTCCGTTGTGTTCCACCAAGACGGGATAGTTGATGCCGAGGATCTTGAGCAGTTGATCGATAGTGAGCGTCTGCTCCTCAAGAATTTGTTGGTTTCCATTAATTGAGACGGTCATTGGCGGCGCTGTTACTACTGGCAAAGAGACGCTTTGCTGAAATGCATTCGCTCTCGATCGCCATCATCCACATCAATTTGGACGGATCAATTCGGAGAGGTTTATTTTTGTTGCCAAAGCTGAGGGACGTTGTAAGGCTAGGGCAAATTTAGCAGCAACTTTATGTCAGAGATCAAAGACAAGGTAAAAGACATCATCGTCGAACAATTGGGCGTCAATGCAGAGCAAGTGACCCCTGAGGCAAAATTTATCGAGGATCTGGGAGCAGATTCTTTGGATACGGTGGAACTGGTGATGGCTTTTGAAGAAGAATTTAACATTGAGGTTCCCGATGAGGACGCCGAAAAGCTCACCACAGTAGGAGACGTTTACGATTACGTTGAAAAGCGCAAATCTGACGGTTAACCCCGGCTTTTTTGCTTGCCACCAAATTTTGTGAAACGGTTCCCAATAATGGGGGCCGTTTTCGTTTTCACGCCTCGCATACTGGTAAATAGTGCTGGCGGAGGAAACTCGTTTCCCTTAGCCTGCGCCTGAAATTATGTATTCGGAGGACGACATTCATTACGCCTTTGAGACGACTCGGGTTCTCTATGAGCCCGACCGTATGATCGACACCTTCGGCTCGACGAGTTTCGAATTTACCTTGATCACCGAATTGATGGATGCGGTCAGCCAGGTAAGGGTGCGCGAAGGGCGTATCAATGCCGAAAGACCCACGATCCTAAGGCCCGAAGACTCCGCCGACTTCAGTTTTGAAGGCTTTGGTGAGCAGGCTCAGGCGTTCAGTGAGTGGCTTTCGGCGCATGCCAACGAATTCGCGTTTCTCAAGTATGGCTTTAATTTCAGTCGCACGGATATCTCAGAAAGCGTGGTTCACGATTCGATCGAGGTCGTTTCGGATCGGGTGATCACCAACGCCAAAGAGATGGGAAATCCTCTCACCGCCGTGATCGCCGGGATTGACGAAGCTTGGGAGATTTGTTTACTACGGTTCACTCTCCAAATGATTGAAAAGTCTCAGGAAGTGAACAAGTTTGATTTCCGACGTAGAGGCTTGCTCTAGGAAAATGGCTGCCCACAACCAACTCAAGATTCTGTCCGGGGTTATCGCTTTGATCATCCTCGGAGGTGCCGTTGTCCTGATGGCCTACTATTGGGAGAAGGTATTGCGACCGGAAAAGGTAGCGATCCAAAAAGTGGAGGCAGTGAAGGTGGGGGACATCGTTGCTCCTCCACCAGATCCTGGTTTGAAGCCGTTTGAAGCTGCGGTTCAACATATCAAAGCGGAAGAGTGGGAGCAGGCGAGATCGCAGCTGTATTATTTGATGCGGTATTACCCGGATTCCTCAAAGTACGAAGAATCCAAGCGGATTTTGGGCGAGATCAACGCGGATTTGCTGTTGTCCAGTTCACCGATGCCTGGGAAGATCCAGCACACGGTTCGCTCCGGCGACTATTTTACGGTTCTGCAGAAAAAGTATAGCACCACGATCGATTTCATCCTGCGGGCGAACAGCAGGACAACGCATTTTGTTCGAATTGGAGACAAGCTCTGGGTAATGCCGCTTTATTTTGCGATGGATGCGGATTTGCAGAATCGAAAGCTGACGGTCTACCGTGTCGAAGAAGTGACTCCAGAGGTGGCTGCCGTGGGCGGAACGGAGGCTGCCGCGCCGGAAAAACAAGAGGTGTTTTTCAAAGAATACAGCATTGTTGATGTGAACCTTCCTCCTACCGTTTCCGTTCCTTATTCCACGAAAGTCAACAGCAAGCCCGCATGGCTGGGGAACAAGAGGGCAAGTTTCGAACAGGCTGAGTATCATCTTGCGCAAAAATGGCTCCAGACGAGCAAAGTTGGAGTTGCGATCAAGGCTGCGCCGGAGGATATCGAGAATGCAACCGAAGATCGGAAAATGGGGATCCTGATGAGCCCTTCCGATATGAGCGAGTTGTTTACCTATGTTCGAGTGGGAGCGCCCCTGCGTCTCACGAACTAAAACCAGCATTTCCCGTCATGGATGTAGAACCTTTGGAATTTGAGAAGCCGATTTTTGAGATTAAGCGCCAATTGGACACCTTGCGGCGTCAGTCTTCTGGACAGCAGAATTTGGAGATGGAGCCTGAAATCGAGAAGATGGAAGAAAAGCTCGAGCTGACTCGGAAAGAAGTTTACCAAAATTTGACCGCATGGCAGCGGGTTCAGATCGCTCGCCACCCAAAGCGTCCATTCATGCTCGATTACGTGGGGCGATGCTTTCATAACTTTCTCGAGCTTCATGGCGATCGTCATATCGGTGATGATGCGGCGATGCCGTCAGGATTTGCGACGATTGGGAACCACAAATGCGTGGTGACGGGTCACCAGAAGGGGCGCAATACGAAGGAAAACCTTCACCGAAACTTTGGCAGCGCCCATCCGGAAGGATATCGCAAAGCGCTTCGCTTGATGAAGATGGGAGAGAAGTTCAGAAACCCGGTGGTCTCGTTGATCGATACCCCCGGAGCTTTCCCGGGAATTGGCGCGGAAGAACGAAACATCGCTGAAGCGATTGCCTTCAACTTGCGTGAAATGGCGGTTTTGCGAACCCCCATTATCGCGGTGATAATTGGAGAAGGTGGATCTGGTGGTGCCTTGGGAATCGGAATTGCCGACCGTGTCCTGATGCTTGAAAACGCCTACTACTCGGTCATCAGTCCGGAAGGTTGCGCGGCGATTCTTTGGAAGGACCGCAAGCATGCTCCCGAGGCCGCTGCAGCTCTCCGCTTAACGGCAACCGATCTCAAGGAGTTGGGAATTGTTGATCGTGTCGTGCCCGAGCCGTCTGGAGGCGCCCAATATGATCACGAAGAGATTGCCAAAACTCTGAAGGGCATTCTGACGGAAGAGCTGGATCAGCTCACTCAAAAGCCGATCGACGAATTGCTTGATACCCGCTACGAAAGATTGCGTTCCTACGGTCGGTTGACCGAGAATTAAGACGCCCGAACCGACTGGATATACGCTTCGGCGGCTTGCTTCAAGGAATCGGCTACGTTTGCTCGTTGATGGGCAAATGGTGGGGTAAACCACGGGAAAAAGCCGATCAAATCGTGGATCACCGCAATCTCGCCGTTGCAGTCGTTACCAGCGCCAATTCCAATGGTGGGAACGCTTAGTTCGCGGGTAATTTCGCGCGCGACTTCAGGAACGATGCTCTCCAGCACAATTGCAATCGCGCCGGCTTCCTCCAGGAGCTGTGCATCGTTCAGGAGGTAGTCGGCTTCCATGCTGGTTTTGCCCCACTTCTTGTAGCCGTTCACCTCCTTTACGCTTTGCGGAAGCATGCCGATGTGACCGACGAAGGGAATCGACTCCGCGACAATCGCCTTGACTTGCTCGATCACCGCTTCTCCCCCTTCCAACTTCACCGCTTCGGCTCCAGCGGCGATCAAACGCTTGGAATTCTCGATCGCCTGGTGGGGAGTCTCGTAGGTATGGTAGGGCAAATCACTGACGAGAAGTGCATTCTTAACACCGCGGGCTACCACTTCAGTGTGATAGAGCATTTGATCCAGAGTGACCGAAGTGGTGTCCTCACATCCGGCAAATACCATGCCGAGGGAATCGCCTACCAGGATGAGATCGACGCCCGATTCGTCCAGGATTCGCGCGGTTGGGTAATCGTAGGCGGTGAGCGCTGCAATCCGGCCTTTCTGCAGCTTATCGATCTTCTCTTGGAGGCTCATATCACCACTCGCTTTGAATTTTTACCGGCGCAAATTCCTCGTCTGGCATCACCTGAAGCAAACACTGAATCGTTGGAAGACCGGGAAGTTCCAACTCTGGCCGGATTTCGGCAAGCGGTTGCAATACGAAACTGCGCTCGTGAAGGCTGGGATGGGGAATTTTCAGGACCGCGGTTTCGACCGATTCCTGGCCCATGTAAAGAATGTCGATGTCGAGCTCTCGAGGCGCATTGGTGGTTTCGCTGGGAACCCGGCCTGCTGCGGCTTCGATCGACTGGGTAATCATGAGCAACTGCTCCGGGGAGAGGTCGGTTTGAAGCTCAATCACGGTGTTGTAAAAGGTCGACGAGCCCGGGGGACAATCGACCGGCTGCGTTTCGTAAAGGCTTGAGCAGAGGGGCTCGGGATCTTCGAGTCGATCGCACAATTCCTTGCGGCCCAGCTGAAGATTCGCCAAGCGGTCGCCAAGATTGGAGCCGAGAGCAAAGCCGACTCGCATAGGTCAGGTTCCCATGATTAAAGTTATTATTTCAAGCTCCCTAGGCCAAACCCAAGACATCTTGCATGTCATACAAACCCGGCTTTTTCCCTTTGAGCCAGACGGCCGCGCGTACTGCGCCTTTGGCAAAGGTCTGTCGGCTGGATGCTTTGTGGGTCAATTCGACCCGTTCCCCTGAGCCGGCGTAAACCACGGTGTGATCGCCAACGACATCTCCCCCGCGAAGGGCGTGGACGCCGATCTCCGTATCCGTTCTCGCTCCGGTGTCGCCGAATCGCCCGTGCCGCGTGTCGTCGTCATAGCTGAGTTCGCGAACCTCCGCCAGAATTTCGGCCAAGCGGCGGGCGGTGCCGCTGGGCGCGTCGATCTTGTGGCGGTGATGCATTTCAACGACTTCCAGGTCGAAATCAGGTCCCAGGATCTCGGTGGCCTTTCGAGTCAGCCAAAAGAGCGTGTTGACTCCAACACTGAAGTTTGGCGCAAAAACGATGGGAATCTCCTTCGAAGCTTCGCGAATTTCGGCGAGCTCCGCATCGGTATGACCCGTCGTGCCAATCACCAGGGCGGCCCGCTTAGCAAGGCAGGTGGCGACGACTTCGCTGGTGAAGGTGTGGGTGGTAAAATCGATGACCGTGTCACACTTCGCGATGGCATCGCTCAGGGAATCGCCGAGATCGATCGTGGCTCCGATCGCAGCAGATGGGTTTTCGTTGGTCGCCTCAATGATGGCTTGGCCCATGCGGCCTTTTGAACCGGTGACGAGGATTTGGATTTCAGACATAAATGTTCGCCGTTGTGATCAGATCACTCCCAGACTTACCAGGGTCTCGCTCAGAATCTCCTTTTTTTCCGCCGTCATCGGGATCATCGGAAGCTTGTATTCTTCCTGAATCGCCCCTTTCAGCACCAGGGCTGTTTTGATGGGAACGGGATTGGTATCAAGCTTTAAAAACGAGCTGAAAAGCGGGTAATACTTGCGGTGAATTTCGCGAGCCTGAGCGAGGTCGCCCCGGTTTGCGGCGGCCACCAAATCGACCATAACCTTGGGAAGCAGATTGGAGGCGACGCTGATGACTCCGACCGCTCCGACGGAAATAAAGGGCAACGTCATGGAGTCATCGCCCGAAAGGACTTCGAAGTTGTCGGGGGTTTCCGCGACCAACTGACTCACTCTCTCCGGGGTTCCTCCCGCTTCCTTCATCGCGATCACATTGGAACAGGACCTGGCCAGGCGTGCCGTGGTCTCCACACTGATCTCGATGCCGCAACGTCCCGGAATGCTGTAAAGAATGATGGGAAGCTTGGTTGCGTCGGCGATCGCCTTGAAATGCTGATAAAGGCCTTCTTGAGAAGGCTTGTTGTAATAGGGACAGACCTGAAGGGATGCATCAGCCCCAGCTGCCTCTGCGCTTTGCGTCAGTTGAATCGCCTCCGCTGTCGCGTTTGAACCGGTCCCAGCGATAACCAGTCCGCGTTTTGCCGTGTGTTCCACAGCCAGCGCGATGACCCGATCGTGTTCCTCGTGGGTCAGGGTTGGCGATTCGCCGGTCGTTCCGACGGGAACAACCCCTGCGACTCCGCCTGCAAACTGATCATCGATCAATTGCCGAAACGCGGACTCATCCAACGCTCCGCCGTTAAAAGGCGTGACTAACGCCGTGTGAACTCCCTCAAACATAGCTTAAAATGCGTCGATCTGGCCTGCGAAGACGAAGTCTGCCGGCCCTGTTAGTTTAACGTGGTGATAAGAATCGCCGTTTTTCTCAAAATCCACTTCGAGCGTGTCTCCGCCCCGAACTGTGACCTGGATCGGAGTTGGGGCGTTGGCGAGTTCATGGTGAATGATGGCTGCCGCGACCATTCCGGTTCCGCAGGCAAGCGTTTCGTCCTCGACCCCGCGTTCGTAGGTGCGGATGGCGATTTGATTCTCTCCGAGGACCTGAACCAGATTCGCGTTGGTTCCGGCCGGTGCAAAATGGGAATGCTCACGGATGGCGCGCCCGATTCCCACAATATCCGCGTTCTCCAGATCATCGACGAAAGCGAGCGCGTGGGGAACGCCGGTGTTGACGCTGTGAACCACCATTTGCTGCGAACCCACCTTTAAATCCAGATTCAATTGGAGGTCGAAAGGTTCGCTGAGTCCGATTTCCACCATGTCGCCGGGAAAATTCGCCTGGATCACTCCGGCAATGGTTTCAAACGAGGTGGAATCGAGAGGTTGGTCGCTGAGCTTGCGGACAAAATTGGCGAAGCAACGGGCACCGTTTCCGCACATTTCAGCCTCACCACCGTCGGCATTGTAGTAGCGCATCCGATAGTCGGCCCCGTTCTGGGCGGGTTCGACCGCGAGCAGGCCATCGGCGCCAATCCCGCGTTGGCGGTGGCACAGATTCGCGATCTGCTCCTTCGAGAGATTCAGACTTTGGTCGCGATTGTCGATGACGACGAAATCGTTTCCAGCGCCGTTCATTTTCCAGAATTCCATCACGGCAACAGCTAGCCGGAATCCAGGCTTCCGTCAACGGGAAGCATCAAGCCTCCAGAGACCAGCCTTCGCGATATTCGCGTCCCAGAAACTTCTCGGCTTCCGGGGCATTGGTGAACTTGAGGTTCCTGGTGTCCCAGTTCAGTTTTTTACCGGCTCGAAATGCGACATTTCCGAGATGGTTCGCTTCGGTGAGCGGACCGGAGTAGCTGAAATCGCACATTCCGGTTTCTCCGGCTTTGGCGGCGGCAATCCACTCCGCCTGTTGGCCGGGTGAAGGTGGAATCGTTTCCGCAGGCCGCACGTAGCTCTGAAATTCAGCTTCCGGGAGAAGCACGAGTTTTGAGTAGTCGCTCAAAAGCATCTTCCCGTCGTCGCCGACAAACAGGCAACCATTTGCCCACTTTGGAATGGATCCATTCTTCCAAGCCTCGGGTTTCTCCGTGCCCTGATACCAGGTCAGAGACAGCCCCGGGCGGTTTCCGCGAGGTCCGTATTCATATTTTGCCCACATCGATGCCGGAGCAATTTCCGGATGAGCCGGTGGTCCTCCGGCCTCGATCGAAAGCGGGGCATCCAGATTCAGGGCCCAGAATGGCAAATCGATTCGGTGGCTGCCGAGATCCGACATCGTTCCGTTGCCAAAATCCCACCAGCGATACCAACGCGGCCCCGGAAAATAGTCGGTGTGGAAGGGCCGCCAGGGAGCCGGGCCAATCCAACGATCCCAATCCAAATCAGCAGGAACCGGCATTTCTTCGGTGGGGCGCTCCTGGGTTGAAATCAGGTCCCTGTTGGCAATGGCGTCTTCTTTGCTTTGCCATCCCCAGGCTCGCGAAACCCAGACGTGGACTTCGCTGACGTTGCCAATCGCTCCTGCCTGAATCAGTTCAACGGTTCGGCGGTAGTTGGAGCCCGCGTGAATCTGCGTTCCCATCTGTGTCGCGACTCCGGCTTCAGCCGCCGCCTCGATGACTTTTCGGCACTCGACAACGTCTCGCGTGAGCGGTTTCTCGCAGTAGACGTGCTTCCCGGCCCTCAGCGCCGGAAGCGTCGCGAAGGCATGGGTATGCTCCGTTGTGCTGACGACGACGGCATCGATCTTGTCGGTCTCCGCAGCGTAAAGTTCCCTGAAGTCGATGTATTTTCGGGCCTCTGGAGCACTCAATGCCGCTTTGGCCAAATTCTTGCCGTTGACATCACAAAGCGCCACGATGTCTTCGCCGAGACAGGCCTTCAGATTGCTGCCTCCTCTTCCCCCGGCGCCAATGATGGCGATTTGGAGTTTCGAGTTTGGAGATTGGCTGGATACGATTGCGGGAAAACCAAGCGTCGTGGCACTGGCTTTGAGGAAGGATCGGCGTTTCAGGGGCATTCGCCGAGTCTAGTGACTCGGTAGAATGTGACAAGCCTGCAAATTTTAAAGGCGAACGGCGGTGCCGGAAACGCTGACCATCAACATGGATCCGGCTCCTTCTTTGGATCCGGTAATGGTCTCGTAGTCGATATCGATTCCAATCACCGCGTTGGCTCCAAGTTGCTCCGCTTTGGATTCCAACTCCTGCATCGCGATTTCCCGCGCTTTGATGAGAGATTTTTCGTAGCCGCCCGATCGTCCTCCTACAATGTCGCGAATTCCGGCGAACATGTCGCGAAAGATGTGAACGCCGAGAATGGCCTCTCCGGCAACAACTCCGAGATATTCACGAACGGGATGCCCTTCAATTTGATTTGTTGTGCTGGTAATCATCAGACTACCAAATTGCGAAATCAGAGGATATCCGCAGCTACAAAGTGCCGGTGGAATTGTAAAAATCGGGCAAAGAATCTGGCCCGAAAGCACTTGAGAAGAAAAATGGCTACCCCACAAGGACTTGAACCTTGAATGACTGAACCAAAATCAGTTGTGTTACCAATTACACCATGGGGTAGAATGATGCGAGGAAGGGACTGTTGCTCAAAAACGATGTTTTGCAAGAGCTTTGCGTTTAAAGAAACGCTCAATTTCCTCACGATCCAGAATCGCTCTCCGCTTGACGAACCAATCGTGACGAACCGGTCATTTCCTCCGGTTTCTCGACTCCAAGCATATCGAGAAGAGTTGGGGCAATATCGGCCAGAATTCCATCGGTCAACCAATACGCCTTCGGTTGATTGGAAACGTAGATGAGGTGAACGAGAAACGTCGTATGCGCGGTGTGAGGCGAGCCGTCGGGGTTCCGCATCAGTTCGCAGTTTCCGTGGTCGGCGGTAATGAGCAGTTTGCCGTCCAGTTCGAGCACTTTTTCGACGACCGCTTTGACGCAACCGTCGATTTTTTCCACGGCCTTGACGGCGGCGTTCACATCGCCGGTATGCCCAACCATGTCGGTGTTGGCAAAGTTTAGGATCACCAGGTCAAAATCGGCGATCTGATCCAACAATGTCTTGGTGACTTCGTCGGCACTCATCTCCGGCTGTAAGTCGTAGGTCGCGACTTTAGGCGAGGCGATCAGGCTGCGTTTTTCGGCGTCAAACGGCTCTTCGATCCCTCCATTGAAGAAATAGGAGACGTGCGGATACTTTTCGGTTTCGGCGATTCGCAGTTGGCTCAGCCCGGCCTTCCCGACAACTTCTCCGAGAACGTTTTTGAGCTGATCTGGGGGAAACACCATTGGGCAGTCATAGTTTTCGTCGTACTCCGTCAGGGTGACGTAGTGGACCTTGGGAACTGTGCCACGGTCGAATCCATCAAACTTCTCGTTGAGGAATGCCAACGAGAGCTGGCGGGCGCGGTCGGCGCGAAAGTTGAAGAAGACGATGACGTCGTTGTCGCGAATGCGCTGCTGATCAGGTTCCGCGAAGATCATCGGCAGGATGAATTCGTCCGTTTTCTCGGCTTCGTAACAGTGAGCGATCGCTTCGCTGGGCAGAATTTCCTGAAAATCGCCTTTGCCGTGCACCAGAGCGTCCCAAGCCAATTTGGAGCGATCCCAACGCTTGTCGCGGTCCATGGCATAGTAGCGACCGATCACGGTTGCGATTCTGGCGCCGAACGCTCCCAGTTTGTCCTCGCAATAGGATAAATACTTGGCCCCACCGGTTGGAGAAGTGTCACGACCATCCGTGATGGCATGAACCCAGATGTCTTCGACACCGGCTTGGTTCGCGGCCTTTGCCAACGCGATCAAATGATCCTGGTGGCTGTGGACGCCTCCGTCTGAGACCAGTCCGATGAAGTGGAGTCTTTTCCCTTTCGCGAGTTCAAAAGCATCGACCAAAGCGGGTTGTGATCCCAGTTGGTCTTCCTCAATCGCCTTGTTGATGCGGGTTAGATCCTGATAAACGATTCGCCCGGCCCCCAAATTCAAGTGACCCACTTCGGAATTTCCCATTTGCCCCTTGGGGAGCCCCACATCTTCACCACTGGTGCTGATGTAGCTAACCGGGTAGGTTTCATAGAGTTGATCGTGAAACGGAGTCTCGGCCAGAAGTGTCGCGTTGGCGTCTTTTTCAGCGGTTTTATTTCCGCCGGGGTTGATGCCCCAGCCGTCGCGAATGATGAGAACTACAGGTTTCTTGGCCATGATGAAAAACGGGAAAGTCTACCGCCCGAGCTTTTCCCAGATACCAATGAAATCAAGCGAGAACCGTGTGGAATGCACGGATCAGCCTGATTCAGGGAATGCTGCTTGCCAATTGAGGGAAAAAGGTTCGAAGGTTAGGCCAATATGCTCAACTACATCTGGTTCGCGCTCATTGTTATCGGCGTCTTCGTCGCGGGTCTCCTCGGCAACATTCAGGGTGATGAAGGAATTGCAGAAGGCGCTTGGGCCAGTGCCAAGGTGGCGATCAATCTCGCGATCGGGTTGATTGGGCTGATGATGCTTTGGCTGGGGATGTTGCGTCTGGCGGAACGAGCCGGTTTGATTCGGGTTCTCGCGCGAGGGATTCGACCGGTTATGACACGACTTTTTCCCGACGTCCCGGCGGAGCATCCTGCGATGGGAGCCATGATCATGAACATGGCTGCCAACATGCTGGGCTTGGGAAATGCCGCCACGCCGCTGGGACTGAAGGCGATGAATGAGCTGAACCGTCTCAATCCAAATCCAGGCACCGCAACCAACGCGATGTGCACCTTTCTCGCGATCAATACCAGCTCGGTCACGCTCATTCCCGCAACAGCGATCGGCTTGGTGGCCGCCGCCGGAATCGCCAATCCCTACGCGATTGTCGCCCCGGCAATTGGCGCGACCTTTTGTTCGACCGTTGTCGCGATCATTGCGGTGAAATTTTTCCAGCGACTGCCGTTTTTCCAGGTGAAAGAGGACGCTCTCGAATCGTCGCAAATGGAAAAGGAGGCCCAATCCGTCGAGAAAGCGCTCGATGAGCCAGAAGGAGATGAGGTCGAGATTTCCCACCAGCCCATCTCCGGGAAAATGCGGGTTTTGATCGGTGTGGTTGCGGTGATGATGGTGACGGTTGCGGTGTTTGAATTTGCGCCTCAGGTGCGTCAGACCTTTCTCGATTCCACCGGGCTTCAGGAGATCATCGATCAGAACGCTGCGATGGCCGAAGCCGGAAAAGAGGTTCGGGATCGAAGAGGTGTGGTCGAGTTTTCCGGCTGGAAAGGCATCCTCAATTCAACGTCCGCGCTGCTCATCCCGCTGATCTTTGTCCTCTTCACATTGGCAGCTCTCGCTCGAGGCGTTCGGGTCTACGAAGACTTTGTTGAAGGAGCCAAGGAAGGTTGGGATGTGGCGTTGAGGATCATGCCCTTTCTGGTTGGGATGCTCGTCGCGCTCGGGATTTTCCGCGGGTCGGGGGCGCTCATGCTTCTGCAATGGGGACTGAAGCCGATCCTGGATGTGGTGCATTTCCCGGTCGATGTTCTTCCGATGGCGTTGATGCGTCCCCTGAGCGGCAGTGGGTCGATGAGCATCATGAGTGAGATCTTGGCGACTCCCGACATTGCCCTTTGGATCAAGTACACGGCGGCGACCATGTTCGGTAGCACCGAAACCACCTTTTACGTTCTGGCCGTATATTTTGGCTCCGTGGCAGTTCGACGCACCCGTCACGCATTGGCCGCCGGTCTCTGTGCCGATGCTGCCGGAGTCATTGCCGCCGTTGCCATTTGCAGCCTGATGTTTGGCTAGACTGGTGGACTGACTAATCGCGAACCAGGCGCCTTTTGATGACATCGGGGAGGTAGAAGAAGCCAACCCACGACAAGACGACCAGGCCGAAGGTCCAATTCGCCTTTCGAATCTTGGTTTCGATCGAGGCAGGTTTGGACGGCGGGTCAGGAAATTTCCGGATCGGGACGGGATTGCAGACCTTGCAAGGTGTCAGGCCGCGCTCGATTGCCAATCTGTGGGAAACTGCGGAGGTCGGCGTTCCGATACTGTGCGATTCCCGATGATAGCGAGAGCCGGATTGGGACACGTAAACGTCGACGCTTCTGCGCTCCATCTCCGCTTCATAATGGGCAAGCGCGGCCGCAAAGGTTCGCGATTCCCAATAGGCCGAGAGATAGACGATTCCCGCTCCGCAACACCAAATCACCAACGGAGTGGCCAGCAGAATCCATCCCGATCGGTTTGGCCACATGTGGTTGGGCAATGCGTTTTCGAAACCGCCGGAAAGCGAACGAGCGTCAGCCTTTCTCTTCCTTTTTCTTGAAGGTCGATTTCACGTAGAGTTCGCGCAATTGCTTGAACTCGACTTCTGCCGGGCTGTCGCTCATCAGGTCTGTTCCGCGATTGTTCTTCGGAAAGGCGATGACTTCGCGAATGCTGTCTTCTCCTGCGATCATCATGACCAGACGGTCGAGACCCAGCGCGATGCCGCCGTGTGGAGGTGCTCCATATTGAAACGCTCCCAGAATGTGACTGAAGTTTTCCGTCTGCTCTTCTTCGCTGATCCCCAGAACGGTGAACATTTTTGCCTGAAGTTCGCGCTCGTGAATCCGCAGGCTTCCTCCGCCGAGTTCCACGCCATTCAGGACGACGTCGTAGGCTTCCGCGCGAACGTTTCCGATCTGGTCATCATCTTCCAGCAACTCCAGGTCTTCTGCTTTGGGGCGCGTAAATGGGTGGTGAACCGCATTCCATTTCCCTTCCTCCTGGTCAAAATCGAGGAGGGGGAAGTCGATCACCCAAAGGAAATTCAGATCAGTGTTTCCTTCGAGAAGATTCTGCATGCTGCAACATTCGAGGCGCAGCCGGCCCAACACATCACTGACGGTTGCCCATTTATCGCAGCCGAAAAGAATAAGGTCACCTTCCTCGATGCCGAGGCGTTCGGTCAGAGCCGCCTTTTCCTCGTCGTTGAAGAATTTCACGATGGGCGATTTCCACTCGCCGTTTTCGACCTTGATGTAGGCAAGGCCACCGGCTCCCGCATCTTTTGCGACTTCCTCGAGCCTCTTGATCTGGCCCGTGGTGACGCAGGCAAATCCCTTCGCGTTGATTGCGCGAACCAGTCCGCCGCCCTCAATCGCTTTCTTGAAAACGCCAAATCCGCTTTTTGCAAACGTGTCGCTGAAATCGACGATCTCCATCGCGAAACGGGTGTCGGGGCGGTCGCTTCCAAACCGATCCATGGCCTCTTGGTAGGTCATGCGAGGGAAGGAATCGGGAATTGAAGTTCCGGTGCCCTTTTCGAACGACTCTTTGAGAATGCCTTCGATCAGCGGGAAAATTTCCTCCTGGGTGATGAAGGAGGCCTCGATATCGACCTGGGTAAATTCCGGTTGCCGGTCGGCGCGGAGATCTTCATCGCGGAAACACCGGGCAATTTGGAAATAACGCTCAACACCCGCCACCATGAGGAGCTGCTTGTACTGCTGTGGAGCCTGGGGGAGGGCATAGAACTTTCCCGGATTGAGTCGCGATGGAACCAAAAAGTCTCGAGCGCCTTCCGGGGTGCTCTTGGAAAGGATTGGCGTCTCCACCTCGGTAAACTGGTTCTCGTCCAGAACGTCGCGGATGGCTTTGCTGACCCGGTGGCGCAGGCGAATGTTCTCGGACATCCGGGGACGGCGCAGGTCGAGGTAGCGGTATTTCATCCGCAGATCCTCATTCGAGAGCTCCTTGTCCAACTGAAACGGAAGAACCTCGGCTTTATTGAGAATTGTGACTTCAGAGACAATGACCTCGATCTCGCCGGTCTCGATGTTTGGGTTCACCGTGCTTTGGCCATCGAACTCCGGACGTTCGGAAACTTGACCGACAATCTGGATCACGTCTTCCTGGCGCAATTTGTGGCTCAGCTCTGCGGCGTCCGCGTTCTCTTCGGCTTTGAAGACGATTTGCGTCACGCCTTCCCGGTCTCGCAAATCGACGAACGTCAGGCCGTCTCCATGATCGCGACTCGAATTGACCCAACCAACGAGGGTCACAGTTTCGCCTATGTGCGATTTGCGCAGTTCGTTGCAATGTTGGGTTCGGTACATTCTTTTGATAGGTTGGTTGGAAAAGGGGGGACGGTGCATCTCGGATCGCGGAATTCAACCTTGATTCCATCTGATTGCTGGAAAAACAGAGTTGCGGGGAGGAAGTGGCACCTCTACGAATCTGAATCAACGAACGAGAACCCCTACTCAGACAAGAGCACACACTATGAATCGAAAACTTCGGATGGGCATGGTCGGCGGCGGCCGAGGAGCGTTTATCGGGCAAGTTCACCGGATGGCAGCTGGATTGGATGGAAAGATTGAACTGGTTGCCGGTGCCTTTTCCTCAGATCCCGAGAAATCGAAGCTTTCCGGTCAGGATTTTTTTCTCGATCCCGATCGCGTTTACGCGAGCTATCAGGAAATGGCCGAAAAGGAGGCTGCGCGCGAGGATAAGATCGATTTCGTGAGCATTGTGGTTCAAAATCACCTTCACTACGAAGTCGCCAAGACGTTCCTGGAGGCAGGATTCAATGTCATTTGCGACAAGCCGCTTTGTTTCGATTTGGAGCAGGCCTATGCGTTTCGCGAGACGGTCAAAAATTCCGGCAAGATTTTCGCGCTGACTCACAACTACACGGGGTATCCGATGGTGAAAGAGGCCCGTCAAATGGTGAAGAATGGCGATTTGGGACGCATTTTGAAGATCGTTGCCGAATATCCGCAGGGATATGCCGTTGGCGACGTTGAGGGAGAAGGGCAGGGGAAAATCAACAACTGGCGTTCAGATCCGAAAGTCGCCGGGCTTTCCAATTGCACGAGCGACATCGGCACTCACGCCCACAATCTGGTCCGCTACATTACCGGGTTGGAAATTGACGAGATGTGCGCCGAATTGACGGCTTTCATTCCTGGAAGGGAACTGGATGATGACGGCAATATTCTGGTGCGTTTTGAAGGAGGCGCCAAGGGGATCATTTACGCTTCCCAGATTTCCAACGGAGACGAAAACGCGCTCAATATTCGCGTTTACGGCACCAAAGCCTCGCTGGAATGGCATCAGGAGGATCCCAATGAGTTGATCGTAAAATACGCCAACGCGCCCCGAAAAATTTATCGGCGGGGGAACGACTATATCAGCGCCGCGGCAAGCGATCACGGCTACACCCGCACGCCTTTTGCCCACCCCGAAGGTTTCATCGAAGCCTTTGCGAACGTCTATTTGGCTGCGGCCAGGGCCATGGGTGATCAAATTGACGGCGTCGCTCCACCTGCGGAAGGGTATGATTTTCCCACCGTTGATGATGGGGTCGCCGGAATGGCGTTTGTGGCGACAGCCGTGCAGAGTTCGAATTCGAGCGATAAATGGCTGAAGTTCCCAAAGTCCTGAAGGAGGGCGCAGCGGAATCCGGCTCAACTCTCGCTTCGTCCCTCCCGGAACCCACCAAAACGAAGAAAACTGGATTTTTCGCCCGGCTTTTCGGGCGGGGCTGAATGTTATGTCAGAAGCGGAAACAAAGAGTGTCGTCGTTCTGGGCGCGAGCAACAATCCCGATCGCTACTCGTTCAAAGCAATTTGCGCATTGCGGGAGCATGGATATGCAGTGATCCCGATCCATCCTGCGTTGGATGAGATTCAGGGGATTGATGTTGTTGCCTCAGTGAAGGAGGTCCATCAACCTGTCGATACGGTCTCTTTGTATGTGAACCCTTCGATTCTCGGAAAATTGCTGGATGATCTCGTGGATTTGTCTCCCAGGAGAGTGCTCTTCAACCCCGGAACCGAGTCTGCAGAAGCTGTCAAGGTTCTGGAAGAGGCTGGGATTCAATGTGAAAACGCCTGCACTCTGGTCCTGTTGCAGACTGGCCAGTTTTGATGAGAAAAAACCCCGACCACGCAAGTGCAGCGGTCGGGGTCAAAGAAGAACCAAGTATAACTGAGAGATTCAAGTGCCTTATTGTGGCGATCTAGGCGATCCAAAGATCGATTTTGAGGGCCTTGTTAGGATTGAATCTTAAAAATGGTAGCTGGGTTCAAATATCAGGCAAGCGAAATGTTAGGGTTTATGGATATGTTAGACTTCCTCCATTTTCGGTTGGGGAAGCCTAGACCAAGCTTGACCATTCGGCTGAGATGCTGTGTTATAGAGTAAAGGGAGTTCCAAAGCTCCAATCGCAATCGTGAAAACTCAGATCGAAGACAAACTCAGGGAACTTGACGAAGTTCTTCACTCCACGGAACTCGACGCCGAGGAGAAAGCGGAGGTCGTTCGGGAGATTGAGAAGTTCAGGCTCGAATTGGTTGGAGAAAGCTTCAAATTACGGGCCAAAGAACGGTCGGAGGACGAAGATCACCCCGTTGTTTCAGTGCTCCAAGGATTGGGACAGAAACTGGCTTCCCACAATCCCAAGGCAGCGGAGAGGATTAACGCAATCTGCCTTGGTCTCTCCCGCATGGGAATCTGACTGGAGCGTGGGCTCAGTCTCGAGTGTGTCCTAGATGTCTCCGAACAATACGGAGGCACCGCCAATCGCACTGGCGCCGCGAACCACTTCTGCTTTCAACGGGACCGCGCGAGCGCTGCCGATCGTCTCTTTGACATTGGCGGCATGGAACGTCTTGGCACCTTTTCCTGAAAGTTGTTTCCCGAGTTCATCAACGAGGCGCGGAATGTTGTTTCCTCCCCCTGTAAGGATGACTTCATCGACGTTGGTGGTCTCGTGCTCGTGCAGAAATCCTTCCAGACTGCGACCAATTTCGGTAGCCAATTCGACGATACAGCTTTGGATGATTGCGGCTTCGTCGCCACCCCCAATTTTACCAACTTCCGGGTGTTCCCAAGCGGTCTCATCGCTGTAAACAGAACGACGCATCTTCTCAAGATCCATCGAACTGAGTTTTCGGATGGCCTGCTTTTTATCGTCGGAGAGACGGTTCTGAACCATTTCATCCAAATGACTGATCCCGAGGGGCTCCGAGTTCGTCTCGCAAAGTGGGAAGTAACCCAGGGATTCCAGGTCGATCGCAACCAACCCGAAATCGGCGGTGTAGGCACCGACATCGATGATCAGGACGGAGTAAACACTTGGAGGTACTTCGCCCAAAGTTGTGGCATCAAACGAATTGATAAAGCTGATGAGATCGCTGCCCTGAAAAATGCGGCTGACATCGGGCATCTCTTCGCCGTCCTCGTCGCGATTCATGTAATTCCGCCCCTGGCTCAAGGCTCCGGTCAGGTTGGCCAGCGGTTCTGAAATACAAAAGGAACTCAGGGTTCTCCATCCTGCATCGGTCAGGAGATCGTCAAAGGAACTCGCTTCAAGGGAATTGAGGGCAAAATCGGGAATACAGATCCGCATAATCGCCTCGTCGGTGACTT